>ERZ761609.662-NODE-662-length-37841-cov-77.427777_pt1 | contig 37841 bp, 35 predicted proteins | sample MGYA00511163_ERZ761609 | MGnify/ENA primary metagenome ERZ761609 (study PRJEB28899, sample SAMN02445070) | bioreactor sludge metagenome | biome: EBPR sludge | place: Australia: Brisbane, Thorneside Wastewater Treatment Plant | collected 2011-12-16 ...
AAACGAACTATATTTTTACCATCCCTGGGTTACATTTAATTTGATTAAATGCGACATAGAATTTGCTCCGGAATGTGAATTGAAATTTAAAATGTATATGGTGTAATTTACAGTATGGATTGTTTTTTAAAACTGCAAACCCCGTTCAGTAATTATTCGGGTAACACAGTTTAAGAGAAATAAAATTTCAAACTAAATTTTAAAAAATTGAAAACTCCTTCCGAAGATCTCTGGAAACTTATTCATTCAATGAACATTTCCGAAAAAGGTTACTTTATAAAATTCGCGCGAAGGCATTCAAGTGTAAAAGAAAACAATTATGTAAAACTCTTTGAAGCCGTTAACAGGCAGAAAGACGGATATGATGAGAATGAAATAAAGAAAATTTTTAAGGGGGAAAAATTTATAAAGCAGCTTACATCAGCAAAAAATTATCTGTATAATATGATTCTGAAAAGTCTTGTCAGTTACAATGATGATAAATCTACTGAAAGTATTCTTTCCAATATGAAAGAGCATTACACGATATTATTTCATAAAACTTTATTCGCGCAGGCGGAGACAATTCTTAACAGGGCAAAAAAACTTGCAGCTCAGGAAGAAAAATTTACAAAGCTGATTGATATACTGAAGGATCAGAGAAATTTCGATTACAGAAAAATCGCCGGACCGGACTTTGATAAATACATAGACAAGTGCTTGAGTGAAGAGCTTGAAACAATTGAAAGACAGAAAAATATTGCCGAATTCAATGCGCTTTATCTCAAGATGTCTTCGCTTTTTAAGAAAACAGGCATTGCCCGAAATACAAAAGATAAAAAGATGTTTGAAGAGCTTGCGCGTCATCCGCTGATGAAAAGCGAAAGCGCAGCACGTTCTATACGCGCTAAAAATCTGTTTTACATTCTCAACTATCTTTTTTACTACTGCACGGACAATCAGGGAAAGGCATTTGACTTTACGGTAAAACGTCTTGAGCTTATTGAAAAAAATCCTCTGAAGACAGGCGGAGGCAAGAAGGAATATCTTTACGCCTTAAGTGATGCGATCGCAATGTCTTATAATCTGAAAAAATACGATCTCTGTATATCTTATCTGAGGAAACAAAGAGAAGCCGGCGATGCCGCCGTGAAGACAAAGAATGATATTCCCAATTTTCCGGAAATGTATATTAAGTCGTACAGTTTCGAAATAAATATTTATATCATTTCGGGATTTTTCAGGGAAGGGCTTAAGATGGTAAATGAAGTGACCGGATGGCTGGAAAAATATACGGGTAAACTTAACAGATCCGAAGAACTTAAAGTAATCTACTCTATCGCTTATCTTTTTTTCGGAGCAGGTGAATATGAAAAATCTCTGTACTGGCTGAATAAAATTCTTAATGACCGTACTGAATACCGTATCGATTATAAAGCTTTTGCAAGATTAATGAATCTTATTATACATTACGAACTTGAAAATTATGATCTGATAGAATATGAATTTAAATCCGTGAAAAGGTTTCTTTCAAAAAATGACAAGCTGTATGAATATGAGAACGTTACTCTTTCAGCCGTAAAAAATCTTGCATGGATATATGATAAAAAAGAGAAAAAATTATTTCTTGAAATGCTGAAGAAACAGCTTACTGATATTATAAATAAAAGCGGTGAAAAAAAGGCTGCTGAGTATTTCGATCTTATATCATGGATTGACAGCAAGCTTGAAGGAATGAGTTTTTCCGACGTAATAAAATCACGATCCAAAGTTAAACTATCCGATCTGAAGCTAAATTAAGCTTTATCGATTTCTATGTTTTGAATCCTTTTGATTTTTTGCAAAAGTGTTTTAAAATTATTTTTGTGAAGTAATTTTAAAAACTAAAAAAAGAAGGAGAAAACATGAAAAACAAATCATGGCTAAAAGCAATAATTGTTAAAATATTCAGCGCAGTATTAATTCTTAATTTAAGCGGAAACATAAAAGCTGATCAGAGTGAAGCCCGGATTCTGAATCCTTTTAATCTGTTGTTTCCTCCGACAGGCATTACATTTCTGTCAGAAACGGGAAACAATTCACCTGTTGACATAACATGGAGCAGCGCAGGCAGCGGCGCAGTAACATATAAATGGAAATTCGGAGCGCCGGGTATCGGATCCGTAATTTTAAGTCTGCCTTCGAATAACAGCGGAACCGCGACAACACTAACCGTAACTCCCGCTGCAGTGGACGGAATACTTGCTTCACTCGGACTTAATCCCGGAGATTCTGTTGCCGGACAATGGGCTGTATGGGCGTATGAAGGAAATGATTCTCTGAAGTCAACACAGACATTCAATATTACTTTCAAAAGAAAAGCGGTACTGAATCCATTTGCATTAGTATCGCCGCCGTCAGGTATCACTCTTGTCACATCTCCTGAAAATAATGCAAACGTAAATATCACATGGAGAAAATCAGTTAACGGCGCTAATTATAAATGGAAATTCGGAGCGCCGAATATAAACTCCGTGATTCTTATCGTACCGTCTAACGCTTCAGGTTCTGACACGGTTTTAACCGTAACTCCGGCTGCTGTCGACGGCATACTTGCTTCGCTGGGATTAAATCCGGGAGATTCGGTTTCCGGACAATGGGCTGTCTGGGCTTATAACGGAACTGATTCACTAAAGTCAGATCAGACATTTTCCATCACATTCAGAAGAAGTGCATTGAGCGCATTCAGTCTTTTATTTCCTCCGACGGGAATCACATTTCTGTCAAATCCGACAAACACGACTCCTGTTGATATAACATGGAGAAAGTCAGCGCCGGGCGTAACTTACAAATGGAAATTCGGAGCGCCGGGAGTAACTAACACAATACTTGATCTGCCATCTAATAACGGCGGAGCTGACACGGTTTTAACCGTAACTCCGGCTGCTGTTGACGGAATTCTTGCTTCGCTCGGACTTAATCCGGGTGATTCAGTGCAGGGACAATGGGCTGTCTGGGCTTATCTGAACGGCGACTCTCTGAAATCCGCGCAGACTTATAACATTACATTCAGACGTGATAATCAGATAGGAATAAATCAGATTGGAACGGAAGTGCCTGAAAAATTTTCACTGTCTCAGAATTATCCGAACCCGTTCAATCCATCGACTAAAATAAAATTCGGAATTGCAAAACAGGGATTTGTAACTTTAAGCGTAATGGATATTTCCGGAAGGGAAATAGAAAGACTAGTAAACGAAAACTTGTCAGCCGGAAATTATGAAGCGGTTTTTAACGGCAGCAATATTTCCAGCGGAGTTTATTTTTACAGAATACAGGCGGGTAATTTTACTGAAACAAAGAAATTTACTCTGATCAAATAAATCAGGTAAATCAATAACTCAAAAATATCCCTGCAGATCCCGTCTGCGGGGATGTTTTTTTAGATAAAATTTTTTAATCTGACTACTCAAGATTTAAAATACCTGCCGGGTCTTTTTAATATGAATATATTAAACTCTTTAATATTTTCATATATGTTCAAATTAAATTAATTTTTTCTCAGTAGTGTCACCGAAAATAATTTTTCAGGTTTATCTCGTTGAATCAGCCGCAAGAAATGAATCTAATAAATCATAGTTACAAATAATGCAGGGTCCTGTCTGAAATCATTTACTGCGTTTTTTTTCATAGTGAAGAGCTATTACTCCGCAGGTAAATGTTTTTGTTTCTAAGAGATTCAGTTTAGTTATCTCGGTTACTCCTTTAAACAAAGGAATGCCCTCTCCCAGCAACACCGGATTAACAAATATCCAGAACTCGTCAATCAGTCCAAGACTTAATAATGAATGAGAAGCGGAAGGACTTCCAAAGATAAGAATGTCTTTCCCGTCCTGTTCTTTTATTTTATTTATTCTGTCCGCAAGCTGATCGCTGATTACAATAGTATTGTCCTGTCCTTCTTTACTTAATGTCTTTGATAAAACAACTTTTGAAACTTTGCTGTACCATGCCGAATGTTCTTTGTCGTGTTTAGATGCGTTCGGTTTATTGCCGGCATCCGGCCAGTAACTCTGCATCATTTCATAAGTAACACGTCCGTACAGCGCAGTGTCAGCTTTTTCCGTCATCGTACCTACAAAGTCAAAAATCTCTTCATTTACATTTATCCAGTTTAACTCACCGTTAAGCCCCGCAGCAAATCCGTCAAGCGATGAGTGCATAAAAAAAATTAAGTTTCTCAATTTGCAATTAGTTTTTATTTTAAAAAAGTTAGTACATTCGTTTTACTGTATGTAGTTAGAAGTAAAAAGACTTACTGGGTTTTGAAAACGTTAAAGAAGTTTATGCTGTGGCGGGGAATTTTAAAACGAACCTGATTCGGACAATTTAACTTCCGCCCTGCAAAAAATATCTGTAATGCACGCAATCAATTCTGTTTATAAAATTGTGCCAGAAGCAGTTTTTATTTCCCGGCTGATATTTTCCCGATAAAAAATTTTCCCAATGGTGAGATTTCATAACCTATTGTATGGCTAATGGTTAAGCCTAAATTTTTTAGTTTTCGGATATTTAATTTCAGCCAATCCTTATCGAAACCTGTCAGCTTTGCAATACCTGAGGCATGTAAACCCGGGTTGTCATTTATCGCCAGTAAAATTTTTTTCGTCCAGCGCCCCTGCTTGCTGAGATTATCTAACCGTTCTAACTTTTCTTTTAAGTCGGTATACTGCGGCTCCGATAACCTGGTTTGTTCTCTTAATTTTATTCGCGGATCTGCGGAATGATAGCTGACAGATATTTTAAAAATTGTTCCCTTATTGTTTTTTGTAAAAGTTTTTATTAACTCCTCTTTGTCCGTAAATCCGGCATTAATTGCATCTGTATCGGTTATATTGTTTTCATTTACTGTTTCAACTTTACGGATTTCAATCTGTCCGATAGAAGTATTTAAAAGGCTTCCGGCTCTTACTGCAGCTTTTTGCCATCTGCGGAAAGCCAGTGTGATTTTCCCTGATTTTATTCCTTTTAAATGTATCTCTTTGAACAACATAGTTTTTGACTCTTTAAAAGTTAAATGATCGGATCACTGGACTTATACAAACCGCTAATAAAATCTCTTTGGATGCAGACGGTGTTTCGGAATTATATTTACGTTCCTCTTAAAATTTTTTCCATTTTTCTTCCTTTCGCCAGTTCATCTACCAGCTTGTCCAAATATCTTGCCTGTTTGGTTAAAGGATTTTCAATTTCCTCAATCCTGTAACCGCAGATTACCCCTGTAATTAATTCTGCGTTTGGGTTCAGTTTCGCCCGCTTAAAGAAAGTTTCAAAAGTTACTTTCTCATCAATGAGTTTTTTCAGTTCTTTTTCATCAAAACCGGTCAGCCACTTTATCACGTGATGCAGCTCGGCTTTTGTTCTGCCTTTGCTTTCGACCTTTGTTACGTAATGCGGATACACCGATGCGAATATCATTTTTGCAATACGCGCATCGTGTTCGGGTGTTGTTGTCATAATTTAAATTTAATTTTTAGTTTTCCTGTAAATGAATTCATTTGCCGCAATATTTTAAATCATCAATACTATAAAAGAATATTTATACGATTCTCTTTCCGGGCAATTAAGTCAATTAATATCTCTGACAAATTTTAAAGCTGTCTGTATCCTGATTTTATATCCAATCCGTTTTGCAGGATTTTTTCAAACACGACTGCGGCAGCGGCTATTGTGAGAGAAATAAAAACCGTTATGATACTCACTGTTACAAAACCCGCCGGGTCGTCATCTTTATTATGAAATAAAATTATATAAAGTCCTGCTGTTACAATTAAGATGCTCAATGCGATTGCGCAGTATTTTATACTCCTTAAAGTCATCACCGAGATTTGTGAAAACTCATTGCTTTTTCCGATATAACCGAGCAGTCTGAATGCCTTATAAAGCGCAATAAAAAACGGGACAGAAATGGCATAGCAATACAGGATGAACGGATCAGAATAAATGCTGAACAGATCTAAGTTTGCGGCTCTGCCCTCTGTCAGCGGAAACCGAATCATGACTGCTATCGCCGTAACTCCGGTTAGTATTATAACTCCCTGAAGAAATATTGCTGATCTTTTTTTCATAATATAGTTTTTTTATTGTTACAGATATCTGATTCAATTGATGCCGTCAGCCGCTTAATCACATATTGCTGTCAGCGCAGGTTTTTTTCTTTAAGTTCTCCTGCCAGTTTTATTGAATGTTCTAATGAGTTATTGTTATCCCAGTCGTGATGCGAAACGATTATGAATTCCGGATCAGGACATTTTCTCTGAACTTTTTTCAGAGTCTCTTCATATTCCAAAACGTTTGCATCTCCAAGGTAACCTAAATCCGTTGCATCAACTCCTTTAATCAAACAGCCGCCGTAAAGTATTTTCTCACTTTCAAACCAGACTATTATATTATCTGCTGTATGACCTTCCCCGGGATAATATACTTCAAATGAATGCTGTCCGACAGTGAAAACCGTGTCTTTCATCATTAAAAACTCTGCTCTTTTTTTGTTATTCTTTTTACTCAGTTCATCTGTAAGGACAGTCGTATAAGTTTTAATACCCTGTTTTTTATAATAATCAAGACCTTCGGTTCTGTCACTGTGCCAGTGTGTCGCAATGCAGATTATCACATTCTTATCATGCTTCTGTTTTATGCTGTCAAGCAAAGGCTGAAATTGCGTTGTGTCCCAGGGTGTGTCAAACAAAACAGCTCCGCTGTCTGTCAGGACATACATTCCGTTCGCCGGTATTTTATTGCCTTCGTAATTGCTGTAAGTCGTATAAATATAAAAGTCGCCGGTTAAATGTGAGATTTTAAGATTTTCTTCCTTAGTCTGACCGAAAATATTTTTCAGTGAGAAGATTAATGTTAAAATAAAAATAATTATGCGCATTCTGTATTATTGTCTGTTCGTATGTAATATTTTTAAAAATTAGTTCTAGTATCAGAAATTATTTTTTTGAAATATCTTCCGCAAGTCCGATTAAAATTCCTTCGACGCCTCGGATGTAGCAAAGCCGGTAAATGTTTTGATAATTAACTATTTCGCCGACAAGCTCGGCTCCGTGTTTTATCAGTCTGGAAACCAGTTCATCAATATTTTCAACAGCGAACATAACCCGCAGATAACCGAGTGAGTTCACGGGAGCAGTTCTGTGATCAGTTACTGTGTCCGGCGAAAGAAACCGTGAAAGTTCAAGCCGGCTTTGTCCGTCCGGAGTAACCATCATCGCAATTTCCACTGACTGCTTGCCCAGCCCGGTTACGCGTCCCGCCCATTCACCTTCAACCATTGACCGTCCTTCTAGCGTAAGTCCAAGTTCGGTAAAAAATGAAATTGCATCCTCAAGCGATTCCACAACGATGCCGGTATTGTGCAAGCTTAATGAATTATTTTTTGTCATAAGAAAATTTCATTTAAAAATCAGCAATGATAAGTTTTTTCATGCCCATCATTTTTTTAAATGCCCCGGGTTTTTTGCTAAGATCTTCCCAGTTTTCCGGGCATACCTGCCAGCTCAGTCCGTATTTGTCTTTCAGCCAGCCGCAAACGCTTTCCTCGCCGCCGTTTGCCGTGAGAGCATTCCAGTAGTAGTCAATTTCTCCCTGGTCTTTACAGGGTATCATCAATGAAATTGCTTCAGTGAATTTGAAAAACGGTCCGGCGTTGATGCCGATGAAACGCATTCCCAATATTTCAAATTCAACTGTCAGAATTTTTCCTGCAAAGTCTTTCTGAAAGTCAGCAAGACCGTCGGCTTCTGTCAAAGGATAATAAGTAGTGTTAATCAATTTTCCGTCCTTGAAAATTGACAGGTAATAATCGGCAGCTTCTTTTGCGTTGCCGTCAAACCAAAGGTTAGGAATTATTTTTTGCATGTTGTTGATATTAATTTAGTTTATCAAATATATGAAGTTTGTTTGATTTGTTGTATCCATTGAGTCTCCCGCATGAAATGAATCTCTGGATTTATGTGAATCCTGCGCGGGGACTCAATGGGAAAGTGTATACGCGCTGAGTCCCCGCGAAAATTTACCGTGTAATTATTCACTGTCAGTGCGGGTGACTCAGCACAAACAACATTTACTGTTGTGTCCATTGGGTCTCCCTCATGAATTGAATCTCTGGATTTATGTGAATCTTGTGCGGGGACTCAATGGAAAAGTGTACATGCGCTGAGTCCCCGCGAAAATTCACAGTGTAATTATTCACTGTCAGTGCGGGTGACTCAGCACGAACAACATTTACTGTTGTATCCATTGAGTCTCCCGCATGAATTAAATCTCTGGATTTATGTGAATCTTGTCCGGGGACTGTTGTATCCATTGAGTCTCCCGCATGAAATGAATCTCTGGATTTATGTGAATCCTGCGCGGGGACTCAATGGGAAAGTGTATACGCGCTGAGTCCCCGCGAAAATTTACCGTGTAATTATTCACTGTCAGTGCGGGTGACTCAGCACAAACAACATTTACTGTTGTATCCATTGAGTCTCCCGCATGAAATGAATCTCTGGATTTATGTGAATCTTGCGCGGGGACTGTTGTGTCCATTGAGTCTCCCGCTTGAATTAAATATCAGGATTTATGTAAATCTTGCGCGGGGACTCAATGGGAAAGTGTATACGCGCTGAGTCCCCGCGAAAATTTACCGTGAATTTATTCACTGTCAGTGCGGGTGACTCAGCACGAACAACAGTGAATCCAGCGCGGGGACTCAATGGAAGCCCGCACAAACAACAAAGACAATTTGTGTTTCTTACGCTTATATTGTTAATTTTTTATAACACTTTACTGTTCACAAATTTCTTTCAGCTTATCGAGCGCTTTCGGAAAGCTCTGGCTCATATAATCTACAAAATCTTCCGTGGTATCTAAATCAACAGTAACGGTTGTAATTCCGTTTTTTTCTTCGAAGGAATAGTTTTCAAATCCGTTCGCCCATTTTTCCACTTCCGGTCCTTCCGTAATTTCCCTGTCAGCTTTTAAAAGTCCGTAATGCTGAATCGAAACAAACCGGTTGGGAATGTTTTCAGCAATCCTCGAAACCATTCCTCCCTTTTCACCTTTTTCATCTGTTCCGACAAAATGAATTTTATCTCCTTTATTCCATCCTCCTTCATATGTCGATGTCGGGTTGAATAAAGAAGTCCATTGCTCATAGGTTGATTTGCTTTTTGTGCCAAGCATAATTTCATATACTCTGGCAGCAGGGGCATTGACGCTCACTTTGAATTGTAATTTTTTCATATTAATAATATTTATTTAAATTAATCTTTCGGGTTTTTATTTTTTGTAAAAATCAAATGTCGTTACAATTCCTGTCCGATAAATAAAAGCGTGTTTGTTTCCGGAACGCCAATGTGTATTTCTCGCATTCCGTATTCTTGAGTAAACGGTTCTTTAACCTGCAGTCCGCTTAATTTTTCTTTGATTGTTTCCCAAAGTTTATCAATGTCGTCCACCTCCAGGTAAAATTCCATCTGTCCGATGTCTTGTCCTGCCTTCAGAATATGAATGCTCAAATTGTCCTTTTGATATATTGCATAAGTTTCAGTGTCCAATACAGGCGTAAAACTTAATAAGTCTTTAAAAAAACTTGCTGTTTTTGCAATGTTAAAAGACGGAATCATCGGGCTTATATATTTTGCTTTATACATAATCAGCTTTTGAGATATTTGTTTGGAACATTTTTTAATGGATACGAAACCTTGTATTGATGCTGGATTAAGTTCAAAACGGTTTCGTTTATTACCGTTTCGTTGCGGTGCATTTGTGGTAATAAACCCATCATAGCATAACTGATTGGATTTACCGAAGGTATCAGCGTTTCCCATTCGTAACCTTTGCCCCAAACAATACCCTGAACTGTTATATTCAGATCGGCTTTTTTCGAAAGTAAAAAATCAAGCATTTGTTTGGAGTTGTTGCTGTTTTGATTTACAGTATGGAAGATAGGGGTTTGTCCGCCAAAACCGTATTCATCTGTTCCTGATTTTGCGTTGATGTCGGCATTGTGTTTTACTAATACTTCTGCACAAGACAAATGATCAAACTCTGCACAGATATGTAATAGCGTAACGTTTTCCAAAGGTGTGTAAGCACACTTCAATGTATATTTGCCCGCAATAATTTCGGGATTTTCAATAATGAGTTTTTCAAGCTTGAAGCTGTCGTCAATCAAAACAGCAAGTAATGATTTGTCGTCAAACTGCATTCCAAAATCCACAAATAGCTTTACACAGTCCTTAAACCTCGGTGTCCGGGTATATTCACTTATCAGTTCTTCAATTAAAGGTTTGCCGTTGTATAATTGATTAGGACTAACTCCATTTTCAAAGCATTCTTTGATACCTTGAACGGAATGTAATTCTATGTCCGTAATAATTTTTTTGAAATAGTCCACGCTATTTACTAATATGTTTCAGGTTCAGGTTCATCAGTCTTAATGAGGAAGATAGTTAAAGCAGGTAAAATGTAAAAGTACAAGGGCATTCCAAACTTTATCAAAAAACTAAAAACAAGAAGTAGAAAGATGTGTAATGCAAAACTCCACTTGCCAATTAGTTTTTTCAATGAGTATGGTTGCTGTCTCGGCTCTAATTCCGGATTGTCCTGAATTTTGTTTGTAAAATTTAATTGACCAGCAAAGTCGGAATAACCTACTTCCAAAACTGAAAGAATCGATTTTAATGTATAACTACGGGGAATTACTTTGCCTGCTTCAATACGTTGTAATGTTCTCACATTGATATTGCATTTGGCGACTAAATCTTCCTGAGTTAAGCCTTTTGCCTTGCGTAGCTCAGCCAGTTTTGTTCCTAATTCTTGCTGTTTCATATTCTTAAATTTTATACTGCAAATTTAATTATGTTTGACTTTTTATGCAACGGTTTTTACCCGTATTTTACCCGACATTTACCTGACCTTTGATTGTTTAGGGGTGTCTGTACGGTTGCAGCTAATGTTTTGCGGGTTGGCATAGTAGCGGATTTTTAATATAAAAGTTCAATTGAAGAATGAAAGTTGAACCTTGCACAAATGTCCAATCGAACCTGTTCAGCCACGTTTTTGGCAATACCTTGTTAATTGCAGTTAAAATTTTATTCGGTATTCCAGGTTCGCAATAAAACTCCTTGTCAAGCCGTCTGGTCTTGCATCTCTAACAATGAAAGGCATTCCAACACTAAGCTGAATTATGTTTTTACTGTCTAACTCATAATCCAAGTAAACATTACCATTTAACGTAAGTCCTTGCGAGCCATTGATTTCTTTTTTAACATTAAATTCATCAGTGTATTTATCATTTGTCAAGTGATAGATTGGCAGAATACTTGGTGTCAATTTTAGTTTTGAATTTACGTTTATAGGATATGATACTCGCAGCAAAACATCACCGCTTCTTTCAAATTTGTTTGTTGATTGAAATGCTCTTAGTTTAGAATCAATTGGATAATTCGCAGCAATAAACTGATTGTCGTTTTGTGTTAAGGGCTGTTGAATAGCAGCTACGATTTGAATTTTCTTGATTTCATACCCAATGCCAAATATTAAATCAAAAGTCCCTAAACTTGATTGGTAGTCCATTGGAAGAGGGAGATTGTTGCTGGTTTTATTAGCTTTCGATAAAGGTATTTTTGCCCCTAACGTAAATTTTAATTTTTCACTTGCCATATAGTTGGCATTTGCAAAAATGTCTGAAAGTCCAAATACAGATATTCCATTTCCGTTTTGAGCAAGGGTTGTCAATTTTACGTCAATTCCAAATTTCTTAGTAAGTTGTCTGTTATACTCTAAATAGCTTCCATAAACAGATATAGAGTTGTCTGCCTTACCATAGAAAGCACCAATTTTAAATTGATTATTTACGTTCTTTGAACTGTCTGTATAGTTAGGTTTTAAACTGTTAATAGTGCAAAAACCAGCGTCACTACAGCCTTGTCCATAAGAATATGTACTACCCAAAGTGAACAAAGTCACTGTCAATAATATAAATTTCAATTTTGTCAATTTTGATTGTTGTTGAGTTTGTCATTAATTACCTGTAACGTTTTGGCGCTTGGCGAAGGAGGCGATTTCCACCACAAATGTTGATGCGGAGAACTAATGCTTGATTAACCACAAATGTGTCTGCGGAGCACTGAACCGCCACTTTTGCCAAACCGCTGTTAGCTGTGGTTTTTATTGTTTTAGCGTCCATTTTAAGTCGTTGAACTGTTTTAGATATTCACTAGAAATGATGTTACTGAATGCAATGTAAACGTTTTCGAAATCCTGCTTTCTTAAGTTTTCCGTATGAGCTGCTTTGTTTCTATATTGTCTAAGAATTGCCCAAATTCTGAGTAGTTCGTCATAGTCTGATATTTCAGATGGTAGATTACCTTCTTTAAGAAATGTCTGGATAACAAGTTCGGACTCACCAATACCTGGTGCTATCCATTTAGTTCCGTAGCCTTTATTGAAGTCTATGGGTCTAGGGTTATTAATTACACTTGCGGATGGAGTAATCTTGTATTCGCTATTGTCTTCTTTATGCTTTTTGAAATAAGTTGGCATTTCAATATTTAATGTCTTCCTAAACCAATGAACTAAGGAGAGATTAGTTTCAATCTCAAAGATTTTACAAAGGCTTATAATTAAAGGTGAATAATCAATGCTTTCATCATTGTCAAATCTATTATGACGCATTCTTGTTTCCCTATTAGCAATATGTTGAAAATGTTGCAATTCGTTATTCAGAGGTTCAAAAAATGGAAATACTTTGTTAAACGTTTTCAAAATTATTTTGCTTTCACTTTCACATCTTTCGTCAATAGTAATTTCTTGATTTAGGTTAGGTCTAGAAAAGTTCGATAAACACCCAAGTAAAAAGAGGTTCAGTTGTTCATATCTTGTTGGGTCTCTTTGTAAATCTTTGTTCTCTAAAAATTTGGTAATAACATTCCCAATTTGAATTTCAGCAATTCTTCTGTCGTGGGAGTTTCTGTTTTCTGAAACTACAAATGCTAAAAAATCAGATAAGGTTTTTGCTAAAGACTCTTCATTGCTTATTTGATAACTTCCACCACATTTATCAATATCCTTAATCATCTTATTAAAATCTGAATCACTTATCAAGCTGAAATATTTTTCTTTTTGAGATGAGAAATATCCGATTTCAGTCATTTGACTTTTAAGATGTCTTGAGCAGGTCTTTACAACGCGAATTTGATTGAATTGAAAATTATTGGTTAAAATTATTACTGGTAGGTCATCAAAATCAATATTGAGAGCCTGTGCTATAGAATAAGTTGAAATGCTTTCATCACTTGTTTTATAAGAATTCATTGGAGATAAAAGTTTGTCAGTCTCCCAAATGCCAAAATAGTCCCTTCTCTCGTTTCTTTCAATCCAATTACGAGGTGGGTCTGTAAGGGCAAAAAACAAAAAATCACGTCCTGTTAGAAAGTCTAGTCTTTCAAATGAGTTCCTTAATGTAAAATGGAATTCTGCATGTGATTTTGGGTCATGTAGGATAAGTCCAAACAGTTTAAATCTATCCAATATCTTTTTAGTCTCTTCTAAAATTGGTCTGTCCGCACCATAACCTAGTGCGTTTAACATACTGTATTTTGATAAAAACATTCCCATATTATCGTCTTTTTAAAATCACAGCTAACGTTTTGCAGCTACCCGAAGGGCGGGACTTTTACCACAATAATTGATTTGAAAATCTAATGTTTGATTAACTACCGAACTGTCTTTGGAACACGAAACCCCGCCTTTTGGGTAGTTGCTGTTATCGGTTCGGGCTTCCTTATTTTCTTCATTCATATTCTTATTAGTTGTCAATGTTTTCGTCAAACTGAACTTTGTTCTTAATCCATCCAATTATTGTCGGAACGCTAAAATTGAAAGTCTTTATGCTTTTAAATTTTTCCAAAACCATATTAATAATGTTCTCAGAAACTTCTTGGTTCATTTCTGGGAAAGTTATTGTCTGAGGAAAATTTATTGTGGCTTGTGTCAAGTTTTGGTGTCTATTGCCCAATCCTGTGTCAAACATATGGTGAAAGTCCATTCTGCTTGGAACAAGTTGTCTAACGTGTCCTTCAAGCTTGTCTAAGTTTGAAAGCAGTTGAACATAATTTGACAATTCACTTAGTTCATTGTCCATTTGGCTGTCGGTTTCTTTGTTATAAACAAGTCCAGCCAATGTTTGAAGTCTGCCATAATATCTCAATGGCAATGGATGAGGGGTGTCCCCAATTGCTTCGTTAAAGAGTTTTTTAATTTCTACTTTCATTTTATATCCATTTATTTTTTGTTCTGTTGTTGTTTAGCCTGACCGATAACGTTTTGCGGCTTGGCGTAGTGGCGGATTTTTAGCACAAAAGTTCAATCGAAGCACTGCACTTTGATTAAGCACTAAACTGTCATAGAAGCACGTCACCCGCCATTTCGCCAAACTGCTGTTATCGGCTGCCCTTCTGTCTTTCGTCTTGCTACTCGCCATAGATTTCTTTTAATATCTCGTTTAATCGTGTGTTTAAGTCTCCGTTTAAGTCACTGTTTGGAACATTTAAAGCATTTAGCACTTCTTGAAAACGTTTGTAACCACCGTCATTACGCAATTCTATCCATTGAACATTTAGCATTTCCGCTTGTTGTTTGTTTTTATCAGAAAGTTTGTCAGCTAAAAAAATTGCTGGCTCTCTTGCAAAAATTGCGTCTGCACTTTCTGGATTTCCTTTGCCCATTAACTTTACTTCTGTTCTAAGTTTTTTACCATCTTTTGAAAGCACGTAAAAATCAACTTCTCTGAAACTGTCGGGATTACCATCTTGAGCGTGATACTCAAACGGAACATTGAAAAGCATACAAAGTGTTGTCATTAACGGCTTCTCAACTTGTTTTCCTACTGCACTCCACATTCCACCACGAATTTCCGCACGTTTAACTGCTATGGTATTTATTACAATTAAACTCTCTGCAACAGTCAAATCAACTGCAACGTCCTTGAATTTTATTGAAAGTTTTATTTCAAAATTATTGCCGTTGGAAACTAAATCATTGATTGTCTTTTGCAACCTGTTGTAATTGTCATATGATGCTTGAATTACAACTTCTTTTTTCGATGAATTGAAAGCATTTGTAATTGATTTCATATTCAATCCCGAATTGATTGCAATTTGTTCTTTTGGCAAATCAGGATTGAGAAATACTTTTTTATACCAATCGGATTGTTCTCCTAATGTATTAATTTTGGCGTAAACAACTTGCTTGAAAAAGCTAATGCAGTAGTATAAAAATATCTCGTCAATTATCACCAAAACTTCGTCTCTGTAATCTTGATTTGAAATTACTTTTTTGATGATATTTTTCTTTGCGTCTGTGTTTAATGGCATAATTACTTTATCGTTTCTTTAAACTCGTCAAGGGTTAAAAATTTTGTTTCAATAGTGTCGAACATCTCCTTTGATTTTTTTGATTTCATATAATCAAAGTATGTTTCATCTTTCTCTGTCAGGAAAAAATATCGTCCTAAACTTTTTGCAGTTTTGCCCATCGTTCCGCTACCGCCAAAAGGGTCAAAAACTAAGTCGCCTTTGTAAGAGTAATATTGAATAACTCGTTTGCAAAGCTCAACCGGGAAAACTGCTGAATGAACTTTGTCAAAACAAGGGTCAATTTTCCAAACATTTGTTGTCTCGTATCCTTCGGGAACTTTGCTGTCTTGAACTGTTTGCCAATCATATTGGCGAATGTTCCAATCTAAAAGTTTTTCAGTTGATTTTCTGTAAACCATCAGATACTCTGTAACTGAATTTGGTTTGTAACCAAGAGGCTTTCTGTGTTGCTGAAAGCCGCCAATGCGATTTTTGACACTTGCTTCGGGTTTCATCCAAACAATGTCGTCAATAAACTCCCAACCCATTTCCATTAAGTAAGGATGAATGTCGAAAGGAATTGGATAGCGTTTACTGCTGTGTGCTCTGCTAATTCTCGGAATTATTATTGGCGAAGTATTTACAATTAAAAATCTGCCTTCTTTTGTAATACGATGAACTTCTCTAAATACGTCAGCAAGAAATTCTAAGTATGCTTTGTAGCTTGGGTAAATTGAATAATCTCTTGCATTGTAGTATGGTGGTGATGTAAATGTCAAATGAATACTCTCGTCTTTGAGTAATTTCATTGTTTCAATCGTATCGGCATTAACAACAAAATTTTTCAAGTAGTCATAACTCTCGGTGTGTGGTTGAGCGTTTTTGTCTTTCTGTTCTGCGAAATATTCTTTGTAGATAACTGTCCGAACCATTTCGTTTTCGTGATTGAGCAATGGTTTTAAACTGTCATCAACTTTATTGTCTCCTTTGAAAACAAGCAGCCCACGAATGGCTTGGCATACAATTTTGGGGTCGTTGTCTTGCAGGATTTCTGTCAAGATATTTTGCCCTTTTTTTGTTCTCATTCTTCCGATTGACGACACGGCTTCACGTCTTACGTTTGTGTCGCTGTCGTTTAAGGCCGTCTGTTTGAGAAGTGGCAAATATTCTTCATTTCCCAATTTTCCTATGGTCTTAATTGCCCAAAGTCTTACTGTCGGGTTTTTATGACCAAGTAAGTCAGGAAGGAAACTTCCGTCAAAGTCTTTCGGTAATTGCCCTAAGTTTTCAAGAATGAAAGTCAAAGAACCGCTGTCCCGATAGTCTTTCACAAGGTGTCCAATAGCACCGTTGCCGTTGTTTTTCAGGTCTTTGATATATTCTTTTGTCAGCATTGTTCTTTTGTTAATTAATGGTCTCCAAAGTTACTTTTTTAGCTGTCAAAACTCACTACAAATTGCTTTAAGTTTTAAACAGTTTATCAATTTCAGTCAGTTGAGTTTGATGTTGCACTGTCGCAAAAATAGGGTTGCCCATAACGTTTTGCAGCTACACGCAGGTGGGGCTTTTTAGCACTGAACTTCATAAAAAGTACTGAACTTGGATTTAGCACTTCACTTTCATAGAAGCACTGAACCCCCACTTGCGTGTAGGTGCTGTTATGCGGTCGGCTTTCGATTTCAGTCAGTTTTATCATTGTCTTTAACAGCAATTTGTCCCGGCTTGAATGGATGGACATTTCACTGTTCCATAGCTACAAAATACACAACAGTCGCCCTGTTTTGGCTTTAATACCTTTTTGCAGCTTTCGCACTCGTAAAAATATTGGCAAGCGTCTGTCGGCATAGTTTCTTCTTTCTTATGTCCACATTCAGGGCAAGTGATAGTTGATTGCAGGATTATGTTCATTTTATTTCTTTTTTGTCGGTTACGGAATAGCCTGTTTTAGTTATGGCTTTTTCTATCTCTTGAATGTCGGTTTGAGTTCTATCAAATTCTATGATTGCGTTGCCGTTGTCGTAAGAAACATTCGTCTTAATTATTCCTGTCAGTTTATTTACTTCGTGATTTACGTTTTCTTCACAACCTGCACAAGTCATTCCGTTAATTGTAAATTCTGCTGTTTTAATGTTTGATTGGTCGGTTATGATTGTTTGACTTTCTGTCTTTGGAAAGAATATGTGGACATAACTTGGAAACGCAAGCATCAGTCCTGCAAAAACTGTTACGAAACCCAAAAACTTTTTTGTCTGAATAAAGGGTGTTTTTTTAGTTGTGTCGCAGCAGTCAATTTGTTTTTGAGGTTTCAGTTTTTGATACCAAGCAAACGCAAGAACCAAAACTGTCAAGCCAATTAAATATGGTCTGAATGGGTCAAGCCAAGAGAAAGTAGAAGCAAGTCCACTTGTTCCAGCCAACAGAGCCAAAACAGGTGTAATGCAGCATAGTGATGCCGAAATTGCTGTCAAAAGTCCAAGTCCTGCAAGTTTATTATCTGATTTCATTTTCTTACTGTCAATGTCGTTGGTTGTTGTCTTTTAAGCTGCCGCATAACAATTAAATATACGAAATAAAAATCATCATTTATGCGTAAATCACACATAACCTCTGTAGATTCACGCAAGTCTCGATTGCGTAAATTTTCAAAGAATTTTATCCAAAGGCGATTGTATCTTGCTGATATGTTCATTACTCACATGCGTATAAATCATCGTTGTCCGAAGACTCTGATGCCCAAGTAATTTCTTTATTGAAAGTATGTCCGTCCCTCCCTCAAGCAAATGTGTGGCAAATGAATGTCTGAGCGAATGTACGCTTCCTTTCTTTTTTATTCCGGCTCTGGATTTTGCTTTCTTTAATATTTCCTGAATGCTTCTCAGACTGTACATTCCGCCGCTTTGTCCCTCGAATAAATATTCCTTCGGCTTGTAAATCTTATAATAATCTCTCAGCATCAGAAGCAGTTTTTCACTTAGCATTACTATCCTGTCCTTTCTTCCCTTTGCCTGACGGATGTTGATAACCATCCTCTGTGAATCAATTTCGGAGATCTTTAAATTAACAATTTCTGAAATTCTTAATCCTCCGGCATAAGCTAAACTTAATATCGATTTGTGTTTCAAATTATTTGCCGCATCTATTATCTGTCTTACCTCCTCAGCAGAAAAAATCCCCGGAAGCTGAAACGGTTTCTTCGCTCTCGGAATGTCATATAATTCTTTAGGACGGTTTAAAACTTTTTCATAGAAAAACTTAACAGCGTTTATGATCTGATTCTGTTCCGATGCGCTCAATTGCCTGCTGCTTCGCAAATGCATAAGATAATTTATGATCTCTTCCTTATTTATCTGAGAAGGCTTCTTTTCTGAAAAATAATTCAGATAAGGTATAAAGTGATTTCTGTAATTATTAATAGTGTTCACTGAATAATTCTTTAATTCAAGCGTTTCAATATAATTCTTTAATGCCGTTTTAATCATTGTATTCATACCTCGTCCTGTTTATTAAATTAAACCATTATCTCCGCCCGCTCACAACTCCGTTAACTGACTCACATGATGAAAAAAATTTTTAATGTGTCAGCATTTAATATCCGAATTTTATTGAAGTCTTTTTCCTGTGAGTATAAGTACTGCTTTCATATGTATCTGTCCGTCAAAACATTTGTAAAATAAATTATTGCAGAAGTAATTTCAATTATATTTTGATATACCTCAGCTTTGTATGTTTCCTATGTTTCCATAGAGTCTCCCGCATGAAATGAATCTCTGGATTTATGTGAATGTTGTGCGGTGACTGTCGTGTCCATTGAGTCTCCCGCATGAAATGAATCTCTGGATTTATGTGAATCCTGCGCGGGGACTCAATGGAAAATTGTATATGCGCTGAGTCCCCGCGAAAATTCACCGTGTAATTATTCGCTGTCAGTGCGGGTGACTCAGCGCAAACAACGTGTAAACGTTTTACGTCGTGTCCATTGAGTCTCCCGCATGAAATGAATCTCTGGATTTATGTGAATCTTGTGCGGGGACTGTTGTGTCCATTGAGTCTCCCGCATGAAATGAATCTCTGGATTTATGTGAATCTTGTGCGGGGACTCAATGGAATTGCATGTATACGCGCTGATTCCCCGCGAATATTCACAGTGCAATTATTCACTGTCAGTGCGGGTGACTCAGCGCAAACAACGTGTAAACGTTTTACGTCGTGTCCATTGAGTCTCCCGTATGAAATGAATCTCTGGATTTATGTGAATCTTGTGCGGGGACTGTTGTGTCCATTGAGTCTCCCGCATGAAATGAATCTCTGGATTTATGTGAATCTTGTGCGGGGACTCAATGGAATTGCATGTATACGCGCTGATTCCCCGCGAATATTCACAGTGCAATTATTCACTGTCAGTGCGGGTGACTCAGCGCAAACAACGTGTAAACGTTTTACGTCGTGTCCATTGAGTCTCCCGTATGAAATGAATCTCTGGATTTATGTAAATCCTGCGCGGGGACTGTTGTATCCATTGAGTCTCCCGCATGAAATGAATCTTTGGATTTATGTGAATATTGTGCGGGGACTCAATGGAGAATTGTAAACGCGCTGAGTCCCCGCGAAAATTTACCGTGATTTTATTCAATGTCAGTGCGGGTGACTCAGCGCAAACAACGTGTAAACGTTTTACGTCGTGTCCATTGAGTCTCCCGCATGAAATGAATCTCAGGATTTATGTATATCTTGTGCGGGGACTCAATGGAAAATTGTATATCGCTGAGTCCCCGCGAATATTCACAGTGCAATTATTCAATGTCAGCGCGGGTGACTCAGCGCGAACAACAGTGAATCTTGCGCGGGGACTCAATGGAATTGCATGTACATGCGCTGAGTCCACTAATTGTAAAATAAATGGGTTAACATTCTGTTTAGCATGTTAACCCAATATCATAAAACCGCTGCCTGAAGCCGGGTTTCTATTTCAAATCAAATCGGTCAGCATTCATAACCTTTGTCCACGCATTTATAAAGTCCTGAACAAATTTTTCCTTGTTGTCGTCCTGAGCATAAAACTCGGAATAAGCACGTAAAATAGAATTTGACCCAAAAATCAAGTCCACCCTGGAGGCAGTCCACTTTGTTTCGCCGTTTTTTCTGTCAACAATGTAATAGAGATTTTCTTCAACGGGCTGCCATTTGTAATTCATGTCAGTGAGATTCACAAAGAAGTCATTCGTAAGTAATCCAACTTTATCAGTAAATACACCGTGTTTTGATCCGTTATAATTAGCGCCTAATACACGCATACCACCTGTCAGTACTGTCATTTCAGGCGCTGTTAATCCCATTAACTGCGTTCTGTCAATCAATAATTCCTCGGCTTTAACTGAATAATTCTTCTTTAACCAATTGCGATATCCATCATAAATTGGCTCAAGATACCGGAAAGATTCTATATCGGTCATTTCCTGCGTGGCATCTCCCCTGCCGGATGCAAAAGGAACTTTAACTTTATAACCGGCATCATTAGCTGCTTTTTCAACTGCAGCAGTTCCGCCTAAAACAATCAGGTCAGCAATACTTACTTTTTTCTTAAGCGATGACTGAATTTCTTCAAGTTTCTTTAAAGCTTTTTTGAGTTTTTCAGGCTCATTCCCTTCCCAGTTAATTTGCGGCTCTAATCTAATTCTTGCTCCGTTGGCTCCGCCTCTGTAATCCGAGCAGCGGAAAGTACGCGCACTGTCCCATGCTGTAGTGATGAGTTCAGCTGAAGTTAAACCGCTATTGAGTAATTTACCTTTCAGGTCTTCAATTTCTGTCTCAGAAAGTGTATAATCAACTGAGGGAATTGGGTCCTGCCAGATTAAATCTTCCTTTGGAACATCTGCACCCCAATAACGAGTTTTTGGACCTAAATCTCGATGGGTTAATTTAAACCACGCTCTGGCAAATGTTTCTTCAAAGTATTCCGGGTCTTTATAAAATCTTTCAGAAATTTTTCTGTATTCAGGATCCATTTTCATGGCCATGTCTGCATCGGTCATAATTGGATTTCTGCGAACTCCTTTAATGTGCGCATCAAAGGGTTTGTCTTCTTCTTTACAGTTAACCGGTTCCCATTGCCATGCACCTGCAGGGCTTTTCTTCGATTCCCATTCATAATTCAGAAGCAGATGAAAATATATATGATTCCATTTGTCAGGAGTAGTAGTCCATGCGCCTTCAAGTCCGCTTGTAAGGGTATCTTCAGCATTTCCTTTTCCGCCCGTGTTCATCCAGCCAAAACCCTGTTCGTAAATTTCTCCGCCTTCGGGATTAGCTCCTAACTTTGACGGATCTCCATTACCGTGCGCTTTGCCAACGGTGTGACCTCCAGCAGTTAAGGCAACCGTTTCTTCATCATTCATCGCCATTCGCAGAAAGGTAGTGCGAACATCCTGTGCTGTCCGCAATGGGTCGGGATTACCATCCACGCCTTCGGGATTTACATATATCAGACCCATTTGTACTGCAGCTAACGGATTTTCCAATGAATTCCTGTTACTGCTGTCTGTATATCTGGATTTACCCAGCCATTCTTTTTCTGAACCCCAGTTAATGTCTGTTTCGGGATGCCAAATATCTTCACGTCCGCCCGCAAAGCCGAATGTTTTAAAGCCCATGGATTCATACGCCATGTTTCCTGCAAGAACATACAAATCAGCCCATGAAATTTTGTTTCCGTATTTCTTTTTTATAGGCCAGAGCAATCTTCGGGCTTTGTCTAAGTTGGCGTTGTCGGGCCAACTGCTTAACGGAGCAAAGCGTTGATTACCGGTATTTGCACCTCCGCGGCCATCAGTAACTCTATAAGTTCCTGCCGCATGCCATGCCATACGTATCATCAATCCGCCATAATGTCCCCAATCAGCAGGCCACCAGTCCTGACTTTCAGTCATCAGTTTTTTCAAATCTGTTTTTAAAGCATCAAGATCAAGTTTTTTAAACTCTTCTTTATAATTGAAATTTACATCAGTCGGTTTTGTTTTAATGTCGTGCTGATGCAAAATGTCAAGATTTAGCGCATTCGGCCACCAATTCATTACAGAGTTGTGTGTTTCTGTGTTTGCCCCAAGATGAAACGGGCATTTTCCGTTTGTTGTATCCATGTAGTTTATATTTAATTATTTTTAAATTCTCCTGTTATTTGCAGTGAGATGTCTTTTACCTTAAATCCTTTGATTTTTTTCTTCGAGAAATAATCAGCAATAATTTTATCAAGTTCAGGGTCATCAAAATCCTCAATTTTATCTGTATCAGAACAATATAAATGATGGTGCTTATGTATCATAGCGTCATATCGCATCACATCTTTTTCATTTTTTACTTTTTTCAGTAACCGGTTTTCGACCAGCGAGTCGAGGATTTTGTATACTGTCCCGACAGAAATGCTGGGATGGTTTTTTTTTATAGAGTCAATGATATTTTCGGCTGTCGGATGGTTTTTCAGATTTACCACCGCCTCATAAATGGCAATCCGCTGAGGTGTTACTTTTAAACCTTTTTGTTTAAGTTGTTCCCGGAAATATTCAGTTGACATTGTCATGAACAGATAATTATTCTGTAGAGATAATAATTCTCTTTTAGAAATAATTCAATTTAAAAAAAATTACATGGGTAAGGTTTCCATATAAATCTGTTGCAGGGACTGTTGTGTCCATTGAGTCTCCCGCATGAAATGAATCTCAGGATTTATGTGAATCTTGTGCGGGGACTGTTGTGTCCATTGAGTCTCCCGCATGAATTGAATCTCAGGTTTTATGTAAATCCTGTGCGGGGACTCAATGGGAAATTGTATATGCGGGTACATACGCTGAGTCCCCGCGAAAATTTACCGTGAATTTATTCGCTTACAGTGCGGGTGACTCAGCACGAACAACAGTAAATCCTGTGCGGGGACTGTTGTGTCCATTGAGTCTCCCGCATGAATTGAATCTCAGGATTTATGTATATCTTGTGCGGGGACTCAATGGGAAATTGTATATCGCTGAGTCCCCGCGAATATTTACCGTGATTTTATTCGCTTACAGTGCGGGTGACTCAGCACGAACAACGGTAAATCCTGTGCGGGGACTGTTGTGTCCATTGAGTCTCCCGCATGAAATGAATCTCTGGATTTATGTGAATCTTGCGCGGGGACTCAATGGAAAATTGTATATCGCTGAGTCCCCGCGAAAATTTACTGTGATTTTATTCAATGTCAGTGCGGGTGACTCAGCTCAAACAACAGTAAATACTGCACGGGGACACAATGGGAAATTTTATATGCGCTGAGTCCCCGCGAAAATTTACCGCAAATTTATTCGCTTACAGTGCGGGTGACTCAGCACGAACAACAGTAAATCCTGCGCGGGGACTGTTGTGTCCATTGAGTCTCCCGCATGAATTGAATCTCAGGTTTTATGTAAATCCTGTGCGGGGACTCAATGGGAAATTGTATATGCGGGTACATACGCTGAGTCCCCGCGAAAATTTACTGTGATTTTATTCAATGTCAGTGCGGGTGACTCAGCTCAAACAACAGTAAATACTGCGCGGGGACTGTTGTGTCCATTGAGTCTCCCGCTTGAATTGAATCTCAGGTTTTATGTAAATCCTGTGCGGGGACTCAATGGGAAATTGTATATGCGGGTACATACGCTGAGTCCCCGCGAAAATTTACCGTGAATTTATTCGCTTACAGTGCGGGTGACTCAGCACGAACAACAGTAAATCCTGTGCGGGGACTGTTGTGTCCATTGAGTCTCCCGCATGAATTGAATCTCAGGATTTATGTAAATCCTGTGCGGGGACTCAATGGGAAATTGTATATGCGCTGAGTCCCCGCGAAAATTTACCGTGAATTTATTCGCTTACAGTGCGGGTGACTCAGCACGAACAACGGGTATATGCGCTGAGTCCCCGCGAAAATTTACCGTGATTTTATTCAATGTCAGTGCGGGTGACTCAGCGCGAACAACGGGTACATACGCTTGTGTCCATTGAGTCTCCCGCTTGAATTGAATCTCAGGATTTATTTAAATCCTGTGCGGGGACTCAATGGGAAATTGTATATGCGCTGAGTCCCCGCGAATATTCCAACGGAGCGGGAAGTTCAAAGGGACTGAAAAATAATCTCACTTTTTATAATACATTATAATAACTATTTTATTGCACTTAACATACGTTTCATAAAGTAAACCTGTAAGAATATTAACAGAAAAATATTTGTCCGATTAAAACAATTTATCCATATAATAAAAAAGTATGAAAATATTTATTGACACGGCAAATCTCGACGAGATCCGCGAAGCAGCCGCTATGGGAATTCTCGACGGAGTTACTACAAATCCGTCTCTGGTTTCAAAGGAAGGTCATAAAGATTTCAGATCGATGCTCGAAAAGATCTGTGCAATGGTGGACGGCGATATCAGTGCTGAAGTAGTTTCGACTAAATGCGAAGACATCCTGAAGGAAGGTAGAGAGCTTGCGAAAATTCATAAGAACATTGTCGTAAAAGTGCCTTTGATCAAAGAAGGTCTGAAAGCCGTAAAGGTTTTCAGCGAAGAAAATATCAGAACCAACGTAACCCTCTGTTTCTCGGCGTCTCAGGCGGTGCTCGCCGCTAAAGCCGGAGCTTATATTATCAGCCCGTTCGTCGGAAGACTGGATGACATTTCTCAAAACGGAATGGAACTGATCGGACAGATAGTTCAGATATACGGAAATTATAATTACCGCACTCAGGTTCTCGTTGCGTCTGTCAGACATCCGATACATTTTGTAGAAAGCTGTCTGCTCGGAGCTGAAATAGCAACGATGCCTTTTAAAGTAATAGAGCAGCTTGCAAAGCATCCGCTGACAGATATCGGTCTTGAAAAATTTCTGAGCGACTGGGATAAGCTTCAGAAGAATTAAGAAAAATTTTAAAAAACATTACTTGAAGAAAACAGCTTTTTACAATATTCACAAAAGTCTCGGAGGTAAGTTAGTTGAGTTTGCGGGATTTGAAATGCCTGTTCAGTATGAAGGCATTATCGCCGAACATAAAGCAGTCCGCGAATCGGCGGGAATTTTTGACGTGTCTCATATGGGTGAAGTCGAAGTGAGAGGAAAAGACGCGTTTGATTTTGTGCAGAGGATCACGACCAATGATGTTTCGAAACTTGAGAAAGGCGATGTGCAATATTCGGCAATGTGTCTGAAAGACGGCGGGATAGTCGATGATTTGCTGGTTTATAATTTCGGCGGACATTATATGCTTGTGATAAACGCCTCGAATATTGATAAGGATATAAAATGGATGGAAGAAAATCTTTCAGGCGATGTAACTTTAAAAAACATTTCCGATGAAACTTCTCTGCTCGCTGTTCAGGGAAAAAACTCTATAAACATACTTCAAAAGCTGACAGACATTGATCTTTCCCAAATGGAATACTATAAATTCGCCGAAGGCAAAATAGCCGGTCAGGACGCAGTGATCTCACACACAGGTTATACAGGAGAGAAAATTTGTTTTGAAATATATTCATCATCAGACGTTGAAAAATCTGAAGCTCTCTGGAATGCAATTATGGAAGCTGGAAAGGAATACAATTTAAAACCTGCGGGACTCGGAGCGAGAGATACTCTCAGACTTGAATATGCTTTCAGACTTTACGGCAATGATATGGATGAATCGAACAATACAATTGAAGCCGGACTCGGATGGATCACTAAAACAGACAAAGGTGATTTCAACGGAAAGGAAGCGATATTAAAAGCTAAAGAAAATCCCGAAAGGAAATTAGTGGGATTCGTAGTGGAAGACAGAATGCCGGCGAGACACGGACAGGAAGTTTTTTCCGGAGATGAAAAGATCGGAATAGTAACAAGCGGCAGTCTTTCTCCTATGCTTAATAAAAATATCGGCATGGCTTACATTAAAAAAGGATTTAACAAAACCGGAACTCCGGTGGAAATTTCAGTAAGAGATAAAAGAATCAAAGCAACCATTACCAAGACACCGTTCTTACAGTGAAAATGTTTAGACCGGATAAAATTAATTAAAGAGCACACAGAAAGGGTTACATAACAGTAAAATGAAAAGTATAAATATTCTATTAACGCAGTCGTTCATACAGGATGATCTCATTCTGAAAGACAAGAACGTTATAATATTAGACGTGCTGCGCGCAACCACTACAATGACCATAGCGCTTGCAAACGGAGCAAAGGAAATAGTCCCGACAGAAAGCATTGCAACGGCAGTGCGGGTTGCAAAAGGTTCTAAGAATTCAATGCTGTGCGGAGAGAGAAACGGAAAAGTCGTGGACGGATTTAAGCTGGGAAATTCACCGGCGGAATATACTCCTGAAGTAATAAAGGATCACTCTCTGATTTTCAGTACGACAAACGGAACGCTTGCCATCATCAAGTCAAAGTTTGCTAAGAACTGCGTGCTTGCGAGTTTTCTTAATATATCCGCAGTAGTGGATTATGTTAATTCGATAGACGAGGATTTTACAATAATATGCGCAGGCAAGCTGAATGAGTTTTGTCTTGAAGACGCAGTGTGCGCGGGAATGTTACTCAGCAAACTCAGCGAAGGTAGGAATCTGGAAATGAAGGATTCTGAGATCGCAGCGTTAAACTTGTGCAATGATCTTGCAATGCTGCTCAATGTACCTTCCGAAGAAAAGATTCTGAGAATGTTTAATATGTCAGAGCACGGAAAGTATCTTACTTCTATAGGATTCGGAACTGATCTGGAAATTGCAGCTAAAATAGATTCATATCCTTTTATTCCGTTATTCAGAAACGGTGTGGTAAAGTTCAAAGAAATGTTTGAAGGCGAAAACACCCAGAAGTCAAAAATGAAACGCGTTAACATAGGTCCGAAGAAAGAGGAAGTAAAAGAAAAATAGGCGAGTAAAAATTTTCTAATTTAATTTTTAGAAATGAAACAAAGCAAAAAATCCCGCTTACCTAAGAAGACAGCCGTAACCAAAACGGCAAACGGCAGATCTTCAAAAGAAGATATAACAATTTCCGAAGATTTTAAGAAACAGCTTTTAGGTTTTCTAATTTCAATTTTCGGATTAATGATATGCCTGTCCGTACTTTCATATTCCGATAAAGACCAGGCGACTCTGGAGCGTCTCAGCTTTTTAAGCATTTTCAAAAAAGAATCCTATTCGGCTGCGTTTGTTACATACAACTGGCTCGGAATAGCCGGCGTGTATCTGTCTGATTTTCTTGTCAATAATTTCTTCGGATACTTCTCACTGATTATTTCAATAATATTTCTTGCATTCGGCGTTACGCTGATCGCAAAAAAACCATTGGGCAGAACAGTTCAGTTCAGCATATATGCGTCACTTCTGATGATGATGACTGCATCAATGTTTGCACTGCTGAGGATATTTTCCGGACCGGATTTTATTTCACAGAAACTTAGCGGTACTACCGGAGATTATTTCGCATCAATATTTTATCACACGCTGGGCAGCGTAGGCGCGGCGGTATTCTTTTCCGTCTCGATAATTCTGCTTTCATTCCTTCTGATTGACGGAAATATCATTAAAACAATGGTGAGGTTTAAATTATTCTTTGAAGGTGTTATAGAAAAATTTAAAAAGGAAAAAACCGATCTTGTAACACAGAAGGAAATAAAGAATAAAGCGGTAATTCCCGATGACGTACCGGCTGAAGACAGCGAACTTGAAGAGGCGTTAAAGAAAGAACGGGAGAGGATTCTTAAAAATAAATATTTAAAGAAAGAAGATATCAATGCGGCGGGCGAGTCCGGGCTTATTAAAGAAACGGAGATCAACAGACCGAAACAGGATGATCCTTCACAGATCGTTATCAAAACAAGAAAGCTGAAACCTGATGCGGCTGAACCTGTGCTAGTAACAGCACCTGTTATAAAGTCAAATGCTGATGAGCTGGATGTAAATCCCGAGAATTCAAATGAAGTGGAAAGTCTGCAAAGCAAGAAAGAAGAGGATTTTAAAGAAGAGAAACTTGAGAATTATAAATATCCGGTAATTGAAATTTTACAGGAGCCGACCAGGGAAGAGTTTGACGTGATACCGAATGAAGAGCTAACTGAAAACGGCAGACTGCTTCAGGCGAAACTTCTGAAGTTCGGAATTGAAGTGGAAAAAGTTTTTGCAACACCGGGTCCGGTGGTTACTCTTTATGAACTTGTTCCGGCAGCCGATGTAAAGCTCTCGAAGATCGAATCGCTTCAGGATGACATTGCGCTTGCGATGAAAGCCAAAGGAATAAGGATGATAATACCTATTCCCGGAAAAGGAACGGTAGGCGTGGAGATACCGAACAGGAAAGCTCAGCTGGTGAGAATCAGAAGTTTATTCACTTCGCAGAAATTTAATGACAGCAACAAACATTTACCGGTTGCATTCGGAAAGACGATTGACGGTGAAGTATTCATAGACGACCTTGCAAAGATGCCGCATCTTCTGATAGCGGGAGCGACAGGTTCCGGTAAAAGCGTCGGCATAAATACTATAATCGCCAGTCTGCTTTATAAGCTGCATCCTTCCGATCTTAAATTTGTAATGATAGATCCGAAAAAAATCGAGCTGAGTCTTTATTCAAAACTCAAAAGACATTTCCTGGCAACATCAGGAGACATAAACGAAAGCATAGTTACAAGTCCTTCAAACGCCGTATCGGTTCTGAAAAGCGTAGAGTGCGAAATGGAAAACAGATACGACAAACTTGCAAACGCGGGAGTAAGAAATATTGAAGCGTATAATGAAAAATACAGACAGGGAAATCTTAAAGACAATGATGTGATACGTCACAAGAAAATGCCTTACATAGTTGTGATCATTGACGAGCTTGCTGATCTGATGATTACTGCGAAGAGGGAAATTGAAGAACCGATAGCGCGGATCGCGCAGATGGCGAGAGCCGTAGGAATTCATTTGATAGTTGCGACACAGAGACCGTCGGTAGATGTCATCACCGGCGTGATCAAGGCGAACTTCCCCGTAAGGATCGCTTATCAGGTTGCATCAAAGATAGACTCAAGAACAATTTTAGATATGGGCGGAGCTGATCAGCTTTTGAGAAACGGGGATATGCTTTATCTTTCATCCGCTTCATCAAAACCTATCAGAATTCAGAATGCTTACATCACAACTGAAGAGTGTGAAAAGGTTGCTGAGTTTATCGAAGAGCAGGACGGATTTTCAAAACCATATCTGCTGCCTTCTATTATTGAAAAGAAAAGTATTACATACGGCAGCGAAGAGGACAGAGATGAACTCTTCGGAGAAGCCGCGAAATTAATATTTAAACTTCAGCAGTGCTCGGCTTCTACTTTACAAAGAAGACTTAAGCTGGGTTATGCGAGAGCTGCAAGGATCGTGGATCAGCTTGAGGAAGCGGGCATAGTGGGACCAAAGAACGGTTCGAATGCGCGAGATGTGCTTATCACGAGTGAAGAGGATCTGATGGAATATCTTTAGTATCTTTTGATTTGTTATCAATCCAAATCGGAGGATTGGGAACGAGGTGTTAAATAAAAAATTCATGTCTCACATTCTTATCACGGGCGGAACGGGAATGCTGAGCGGTGCAGTAATAAAATTCCTTTCGAAGTATGAAACTGTCTCCGTCATCGCAAGACACCAATCATCTTTTAAAAAAATATCCGCAGCTTCGGATTTTCCTCACAGATTAAATCCCATAATACTCGATTACTCGGATACAGATCTTTTAACGGAGAAAATAAATTCAGCAATAATTTCTAAAGGACAAATTAAAACTGCTGTATGCTGGATACATTCGTTTGCTGAAAATTCGAATAATATAATCGGAGAGATATTGAACACAAAAGAGATCTGTTCTGATTATTTTCACATACTCGGAAGCGCTTATTATGATCCTGAAAACATTTCCCGTGACATTGAAGCGGCGTTTTCAAAATTCAGATATGTAAATTATAAAAAGATCATACTCGGATTTAAAATTGAAAACGGAAATTCAAGATGGCTGACGGATGAAGAGATCAGTGATGGTGTTGTCGAAGCGGTTGATGCCGGATTGGATGAGTATAGGATCGGGATCACGCAGCCGTGGGAAAGCAAGCCGTAAGGATAATGACGGAGGGTTTGTGTTAAGGAATAATCGCCTGAAACATCTTGAACTCTTTTTATATAATGAAAAAAAACTGCCGGTCAAATTCTTAACCGGCAGTTTGTTAAACTAAACTTACTTTACTTTTATAAAGTTATTTTACGAGAAGCATTTTCTTAGTCTCCGTAAATCCGTCAGTCTGCAGTTTATAAAAATATACACCGCTGTTTAATGAAGCAGCGTTGAAGTCCACTTCATAAGTTCCTGACTGCAATACTGTATTCACTAAGTTTGAGACTTCTTTTCCGAGTGCGTCATAGATTTTCAGACTTGTAAATCCTGATCTTGCCAATCCGAAACTAATCTTCGTAGAGGGATTGAAAGGATTAGGATAATTCTGTGACAGCGAATATCTCTCAGGAATTTCAGAACTGTAATTTGATATGCCCAGCACAGTATTGTATTTCAATCTGGCTGCAACGGTATTTGCCTGAAGGTCAGCAAGATTTGTTCCGGCTACGAGAGCGTATGTAACTGTAATTTCTGAATTTGCTCCGATAGTATAAGGACCGCTTCCCACTACGTGCGCAACATCTCTTCCGTTAGTTCCGCCTGCATCCTGTCTTCCGATGCCTGAGGACATTGACTGAAATTTTTCCGCGTCTGTAAATCCGTCATATATATTCCAAGGATTGCCTGCAATATTCTGTTCATTGTCGATCGCCCAGTATCCCGGATTATTCGCTGAGAGTAAAGCGATGCCTACGTATGTGCCGGGATTGTTATCAGTTCTCCATATATAACCGAGCTGATTAGCCGCGTCCCAGCTTGCGCGGTTCAATCCGCCGCTTGCGCCGATATCCCAGTCCGCAAAAAGTCCTGCGTAAAAATTAGTAACAGGCGTGGCTGTTGTATTTTTAATTTTATATTTCATAATAACATAATCTTCGTCTGCAGCAGCAATAAAAGAATAACTGCTGAATACAACTTCAATTCCGATTCTGTTTACTCCCGCCGCTGCATCGCTATAAACTGCGTTACCGTCCTGATTTGAAATTATACCCGGCTCTGTAATCTGAAAAGGAATTATGCTTGTAAAATCCTGACTTTGAACCGCCTGATCTCCTGACCTTACGCAGTCGGAAACTTTTGTGGAAGATACTGCGCAGATAAGTCCTCCTTCAAATAATAAATTGCTTCCGTTGTCATATTTAAATCCGTCTCCCTGTGTGTTGTTAGAATAATCATTGAATCCGAAATTACCGCGGCTGTTTATGGTTGTAGTAATTTTATTCAGGTTCATATTAAAATAACTCGGATTCACCACTACTGTAAAATATTCAAAGTCAGTATATGCACCGTCAGTATAAGTAATTTTAAAATCAACTTTGCTGTTAGCCGTAGCGTTTGAATTAATTCTTACTCTGTAAGGATTTGCTCCGTTATTTACATTGTTTAATGTCTGTATCGCGCCGAGAGTTGAACTGCCTGAAAGTAAAGTAACGTTGACATTTGTAGTTGTGATCTCAGCAGTAACGTTTGAAGTCGGATCAAGATAATTTACAAAATTTCCTACGATGCTCATCGTATCATTCGGCTGCGGCACATTATTATTGCCGTCAGTAACAGTAAAAGAATTTAATCTCACTGCCGGCGAATTTACCGTCAGCGCTCTGTGCATGTTTACTCTGCCTTTTCCGAGTCTGTCAATGTAACCTGGATTTTGTGCGTTTATATTATCGCTTGTTACTCTGACTTTTTCTCCGACCTGTAAAGCCGTATAAGCCGGGAATTGTGATTTGACAATTCCGGCAACGCCTGCAGCTATCGGAGAAGCCATTGATGTTCCGTCAAAAGTAGCGTATGAATTATTATACACCGTACTGAAGATACTTGATCCGGGAGCACATGCGTCAATAGTAACGCCATGATTTGAAAATGAAGATCTGACGTCATTTGAATTTGTGGATGCAATATTCAGAACATATTTATATCCAGCGGGATAAAAAGTAGCGCTTGAAGAATTATTACCTGCGGCGCATACAACGAGTGAATTTTTGTTTATAGTTGCGTAGGTAATTACGTCCTGTTCGAACTGACCGCCGCCGCCGCCCCCCCATGAGCAGTTGATAACAGCGCAGCCTTTGTCTGCTGCATATTTAATTCCTTCATATCCTCTGATTATCAGTCCTGTTCCGCCCGGACCTCTTGTATCATTATCAGCGGAAGTTTTTATTCCCATTAATTTGCAGTTAAATCCCGGACCGGCGACACCGACTCCGTTATTTGTTACTGCTGAAGCGTCGCCTGAAACGTGCGAGCCGTGATTGTTATTAGCTCCCATTATCATAGGATCATTGTCACCTACTACATTAATATAGTCTGCTCCTGCAAAATCCCATCCTCTGAAATTATCAACAAATCCGTCACCGTCGTCATCTATTCCGTTTATAGGATCCGCATAATTATTTTTTACATTCGCGGCAAGATCAGGATGGTCCCAGTCTATTCCGGAATCTACTATACCGATCACTACGTTAGTATCTCCGCGCTGAATGTCCCAGGCAGCCGGAGCGCTGATTCTGTTTATGAAATACTGCTGACCAAGCGAAGGATCGTTTGGAGTAAACTGAGCTGAATAAACCTGCTGAATATATTTCGGCTGTGCGTATTCCACTTCGCCTGTATTATAAATTTCATTTACAGCGTCCTCAAGACTTACGCCGTTACCGAAATTAAATATATATATCAGCGAGAGATCAGCATATTTCTCGCCTGATGCGGCTGCATCAGTCAATGGTTTTACCGCATCGGCAAACATCTTGGTAACGCCGGCAGAGCCGAGTCTTTCAAGAGCGTTATTGATTTTAATGTTGTCAATATTTGCAATGCCTGATAAATTTCTGTTTGATTCTTTCAGCTTGAAAATTACGGTGTTTGGAAAATAATCAATCGCCGTAAGATCAGGATCAAGTTTGAAATAATTATTTGAGCCTTTATTATCCTCATAATTTCTGAAAGAAAAAAATACGGATGAGAATAAAAAAAGCAGAAGGAAATAATTTGTAACTCTGATTTTTTGTTTCATAAGTTTGTTTTAATATTAAATAAATTGTGTTTAAATTTTATATTAGTTCTTTATCAGTAAAAAAGAATCCGGTTTCAATTTTTCCGTTCTCTTCAGAATCTGAGCCGTGCACTGCATTTTCAGATTTCGAATCTGCGAAGATCTTTCTGATGGTTCCTTCTTCGGCTTCAGCCGGATCGGTAGCTCCTATGAGTTTTCTGTAATCCGCCACTGCATTTTCTTTTTCAAGTGCTATAACAACTACGGGTCCTGAGGTCATGAATGAAACGAGTTCGCCGTAAAACGGTCTTTCTTTATGAACTTCATAGAATTTACGGGCAGCTGATTCATCAAGTCTGATCATTTTCATTCCGCGGATATTAAATCCTGCATCAAGTATTTTCTGTATTATTCCGCCCTGAACTTTTTTCTTTACAGCATCGGGCTTAATGATGCAAAGTGTCCTTTGTAACGAGTGTAACGAGTCTGACAAATTGGGTTTTCCTTTCTTATTTATTTTTAATAAAAATTAAAATCCGACGCTGCCGGCAGGCGGATCAGCTGTTTCTCCGGTAGTTTCTTCTGGTGCGCTGTAATGATATATGTTACATTTCTTAGAATTGTTTTTCTTTATCGAAAGATCGGTAACCGCCGGACACGAGCCGTTGCTTCTCATACCCGTGACAGTGCAAACAGCCGCTTCCTCAATTGTCTCAGGCATAAGGAAATAAGCTATCGGAAAATCAAACTGATCATCGGAATACAACTTGCCCATAAACCTTCCCCAAATAGGCGCGGCAGCAGTACCGCCTTGTCCGTATGATCCTCCGAACTTAACTCTCGCATCATCAAAACCTAACCATACACCCGCAACGAACTGCGGAGTAAATCCGATAAACCATGCGTCTGTGTAGCTCTGTGAAGTTCCGGTCTTTCCGGCAGCCGGTCTCTGAAAAAATTGTCTTACGCTTGTAGCGGTTCCGTAATCTATAACTCCCTGCATCATATCGCTCATTATATATGCTGTCTCTTCGCTCATTGCTTCTCTTGTCTGCGGATGAAATTCCTCAATAACTTTTCCGTTTCTGTCTTCTATTTTGAGGATCGCGATTGGTTCTACCCAAATGCCTTCGTTTGCAAAGGTTCCGAATGCGTTTGTAATTTCCAGCGGAGTTACTTCTCCTGCGCCGAGTGAAAGCGAGATCACATTCGGAAGTTCGGAGTTTATTCCCATATTGTGAGCAAGCTTTATCACATCCCCGATCGGAGCAATTTCCATTGCAGTCCTTGCTGCTACTACGTTAACTGATTTTGCAAGCGCGTCGCGGAGCGAAATGCTGCCGCCCGTTCCGCCGCCTTTAGGAGACCATGTCGTTCCGCCTGTGTTTACAATTAGAGGAGCGTTTGAAATCTTATATCCGGGAGAATAACCTTTTATGATCGCCTCGGCGTAAACAAAGGGCTTGAATGAAGATCCCGGCTGGCGCTTGATCTGCGTAACATGATTCAAACCATACTTAAAATTGGAATTTGGATTTGACCCTACCATTGCTTTTATTTCTCCGGTCTTAGGATTCATTACAACGAATCCGACCTGAACAGTCGAAGTGAGAATTTTTACGGAGTCAATAAATTTCTTATCGGCTTTTAATCTGTCAGCGATATTTTTTCTTTCTTCTTCGGTCTTTGCTTTTTTGTATTCTTCGGAAAATCTTATGTTCCGGGAAACCGCGTCATCAAGTATTTGTTTTCTTTGAGGACTGTTCCAGTTCCAGTATCCGTTAAATGATTTTTGAAATGTGCTGAGCTGTTTTACAACTGCGTCCACTGCGTGTTTCTGAAATCTTGAATCAAGCGTTGTATATACTTTCAATCCGTCCCTGTAAAGATCATATCCGTGCTTCTCGGCTATGCCTTCCATTTGCTGCCTGACATATTCTGTGAACTGAGGCGCCGGCGAATTAAAAACCGCATAATCCTTTTTGAGAGAAATTTTCAGCGGATCGTTAACTGCTACATCAAGATTTTCTTTTGTGATAAATTTTTCGGCATACATTTCGTTTAATACGAGATTTCTTCTTGCTACGGAGTTATCGGGCTTATCAACCGGATCATAATTAGCGGGAGATTTCAAAACACCTGCAAGCAATGCGCATTCGTCAAGCGTAAGCTCTTTAGCAGTTTTGTTAAAATAAGTCTGCGCAGCAGCTTCGACACCATACGCTCCTTTTCCGAAATATACTGTATTCAGGTAGTAAGCAAGGATTTCTTCTTTCGTATAAGTCCTTTCTATCTGCACGGCAGTCATTGCTTCCCGGAGTTTTCTGTTAAATGAAATTTCCGTTCCGATATCCTTATAAAGATTTCTCGCGAGCTGCTGGGTAATGGTAGAAGCACCTTCTCTTGTAAGGCTTCCGCTCATTATATTTTTTATGAATGCTTTGAAAATCCTGTCAATGTCAACTCCCCAGTGATCATAAAACTTCTTGTCTTCAATTGCAATTAATGCGTTGACCATATCTTTAGGCATGTTTTCAAGAGTAACCTTGGTTCTGTTTTTTAGAAAGAACTTGTCGATAAGTTCTCCGTCAACGGAATAAATTTTAGTCGCTTCTTCAAGTTTTGGATTTTCAAGTTCGGCAAGCGAAGGAAGCGTTTTTGAAAGATAAAAAAGATAAGCGCATCCGGCAATTACTACTCCTATAAAAATCAGCATTGCCGAATAAAGAAAACCGCTGAAAGTATTTTTCCGTTTTACTTTCTTCTGTCTGTATTTTTTATCCGAAAAGTATTTATCTAATTCTTCTTCGGAATATTTGTTGTTGTCCAAATTTTTTATTTCAGATTAATTTATAACTTATTCGTGTCATTATATGTCTTAAGCTCAAACTTTCCCTCTTTATATACTCCGAATGAAAAATGATCTATCCAGTCGCCGAGATTGATATAATAACCGTTTGCATGTTCCAGCATTTTCGGCTTATGTCTGTGACCCATTATTACGTAATTAAAACCGGATTCAAGCATTTCAAATGCCCGGTCTTTTAAGCCGTCTTTTTCGGAATAGTCCTTAACGCTCGTATGTTTTCTCGAAGTTTCGGACGTTCCCTTTGCAAGTCTGATACCTATAGTCGGATGTATCATTGAATACAGTCTCTGACTTAATTTATTTCTCAGAATTTTTTTCAGAATTCTGTAACCCGTGTCATTGTGTGCAAATCCGTCGCCGTGATGTATGAAAAATTTTTTACCGTCAATTTCTCTTTCAATGTGCGTATGACAAATTTCTATTCCGAATTCATCTTTAAAAAAATTGCCATTCCAGAAATCATGATTTCCTGCTATATAATTAATCTTTACACCGCTCATAGTAAGTTCGAAGATCTTTGTAAACAGCCGGTAATAACCTTTCGGCACTACGTATTTATATTCAATCCAACAATCAAAAAGATCTCCTACAATGAAGATCTCTTTAGCATCTTCCCGAATGCTCTGAAGGAATTCAGTAAGTCTGGATTCTTTCAGCTTTTCTTTTTCCGGGGATTCCAGTCCAAGATGTACATCGGAAAAAAAATAGTATGCGCCTCTCATTTATATTAAAGTAAAATACTATTTTACTTTTATCTTGGCGGAAAAATTTTGATTTGCCATTTTGCAGACGCCGTCAGATACAGTGCAGTATCCGAATTTAACTTTTCCGGTAATCGTAATTGTAGAACCGCTGGCTGCATTATCCGGAACTCTGAAATTATATTTTACTTTTGAGTTGCTGATATATTCGCCGTCTCCGCCGGAATAATCCTGAAATCCGTTTCCTTCTATTCCGCCGGATGTAAGATCCATTGTGACACCCGGATCTTTCGGGATCTTAACTTTTGATCCGGTCTTAAAAGAAATAGTCAAAACTCCTGACTCTCCCGGACTGTAAGATTTTTTATTTGCGCTTGCGCTGACACCCGGTGCTGATGATCCGGATTCATTAATACTCATTCCTGTCATCAATGGAAATATTATCAAGATGACAACAAAAAATGCTGTTTTTTTTATAAATTTCAACTTTATTACTCCTGTTTTTTATTTAAAAATATACTCATTTTGATTTTTTATACAAAGACAATAGTCAGTCAAGTTACAAGTTTCAAGTTTCAAGTTTCAAGTTTCAAATTACAAGTTGCTGGTTTCGGCATAATATTTTTGATTATAGAAATTTTGTTAATAAAATTAACTATTAACTTGAAATAAAATATTTGTAACTTGAAATTAATTATTCGTAACTTGAAATTAATTATTCGTAACTTGAAATT
>ERZ761609.663-NODE-663-length-37837-cov-28.413477_pt1 | contig 37837 bp, 29 predicted proteins | sample MGYA00511163_ERZ761609 | MGnify/ENA primary metagenome ERZ761609 (study PRJEB28899, sample SAMN02445070) | bioreactor sludge metagenome | biome: EBPR sludge | place: Australia: Brisbane, Thorneside Wastewater Treatment Plant | collected 2011-12-16 ...
CCTACACGACGCTCTTCCGATCTCATCCCGGCCATCGCGCGGCGCGGCGGTTTGCTCGCGGCGCCGCCTGAATCATGGCCGCCTTCACGTTGCTCGAAACCGATTGGGCACACGATGCGCGACGCTTGAGCGCGATACGCCGCGCGGTCTTCATCGACGAGCAGGGCGTGCCCGAGGTGCTGGAATGGGACGCACACGACATGCATTCGCTGCATCTGCTGGCCATCGCCGGAGATGCTGTCCCGATCGGCTGCGCCCGTCTGCTGCCCGACGGCCATATCGGACGCATGGCGGTGCTGCCCGCCTGGCGCGGGCGCGGCGTCGGCCAGGCTTTGCTGGCCGCGGCCCTGCGGGCGGCGCAGGCACGCGGATACCGCACCGTGAGGCTCAGCGCGCAAACCCATGCGGCCGGGTTCTACGCGCGAGCCGGTTTCGTCGTTGTGGGCGAGGAATACGAAGAAGCAGGCATACAGCATGTATCCATGCAGAAAACAGGCAGCGACCGGAACCGATAATGCAGGGCCGCGGTCATTGGGTTTGAAAATGGGTGCGGTTCCGCAATCCGGGCGGGCAGGCAATGCTCCGCTGATTTGCGCAGGCTGCGGCGCATTGCCGCAGAAACATCGATTTCACACTATGAGTCAATCAGCAAGCCGGTCGCCATGCGGCCGCAACAAGGGAAAAAAGCATGACAAGACTTAGAGCCGGCATTGTCGGCGCCGGCGTCGCCGGCGCCAGCTGCGCAGGAAAGCTCGCTGCGGCGGGTTGGGATGTCGACGTCTACGACAAGGCGCGCGGCGCTGGCGGACGCTTGTCGACCCGGCGCATGGGACAGGGATGGGCATCGCTGGCAAGCCCGTTTCTTTCGGCCCGCCGTGATCCCTTCCGCAGCCAGCTGCGCGACTGGGTACGCCAGGGCTGGGTCGCTCCGGTGCGCGGCAACATCTGGCAGGGGCGTGCCGCCGTATCGTGGGCACAGGCGCAGCTGCAAAACCATTACCGGCCCACCATCGAGCCCTCGCAACTGGTGCACCATCTGCTGGGCGATGCGCGCCTGCATACCCTGAGCCCGGTTGCGGCGCTGCGGCCGCGCACGATCGTCCTGGAAAACGGCCAGACGCTTGGCGATTACGATTGCATCATTTGCAGCGTCCCCGCCCCGCAGGCCATCCCCATGCTCGATGCGCTTCCGCTGCTGCGCGAGCGCCTGGGCGAAGTGCGCTATCGTCCGATCTGGTCGTTCCTCATGCGCTGGGAAGGCGGCCCGGCGGCGGATGTCATCAAGTTCGACGACCATTTGCTGAATCTGGCGGTGCGCCAGTCATTCAATGGCCCCGGCCTGTGGGCGGTGTACAGCAGCCACGAATTCGCCGAAACCTATCTCGAAGCTTCGGTCGAGGAGGCCGGCACCCGTGCCGCCTCGGCCTTGATGGGGCTGCTCGGCTTGCCGTGCCCGGTCGACGTCGAGGCCACCCACCTGTGGCGCCACGCCTTGCCGCAAACCCCGGTCGGCGGCTACTGGCTGGGCGACCGCGAAAACCGGGTCGCCCTGATTGGCGACAGCATCGCCGGCGCGGGCATCGAACGCGCCTGGGAAAGCGGCCTGCGGCTGGCCCAGATGCTGATCCAGGCCGAGGAGGAATTGGCGATCTAAGCCGTCCGGCGGCACCTCAAGGATCGGCGATGACGTAACGGTCGCGCCCGCCTTTCTTCCCATCGTAAAGCGCCCGGTCCGCGCGCATGATGGCACTGGACAGGTCGTCTTGCTCGCACACCCGGGTCAGGCCAAGGGTGACGGTCAGCACCAGCGGGACGCCACCGGGAATCGGCACGGAGGTTGTGCGGATCGCACTCAGAAGGCGTTGCGCGGACTGCTCGGCCTCTGCGACAGACTTGCATTGCAGCAGCCAGAGAAATTCTTCCCCGCCGAAACGATACAAGGGTTCGTTGCTTCGCAGGGTCTGTTTCAGGACACCGGCCAGCTGGCGCAAAACCTGGTCGCCCACCAGATGGCCATGGGTATCGTTGACCGGCTTGAAATGATCCATGTCGATCATCGCGACATACAGCAGGTTGCGGTTGCGTCTGGCTTCCTTGCGGTACAGGGAAAAATCATTTTCGATTCCGTAGCGCAGAGGCAGTCCGGTCAATGGATCGTACCGCACGGCCTGGGTAAGAATCAGTGTCTTGAAGCGGGCCAGCAGGACGAGCAGTTCGGATTGCGATTGCTCGAATGACTCCAGGTCGGCATGGTTGCCTGGCTGGCCGGCCAGCATCCGGGTACAGATGGAACGGATCGCGTCATGCATCGCCTGATGCACCGCTTCGACGCGTTGCGCGGCTTGCGCATCGAGCGCCTCGAATTCGGCCCGGCTCGACATGAACCAGCTCCCGAAATGGCAAAGGGTGTGCGCCATCGGGTCGAGCACGTCTTCGCCCGGGGTCGTGCGCAGCACCGCGCAGCGCAGGATGCGGCGCGTCCAGTTCATGTGCGCCTCGACCGCGGTATCGAGTTCGGCGATGAAAATATCGGTTTCGGAGGGGAGGACTGGCATGGGTGCGTTGCTAGGCCTTGAGTTTCAACAGCTTATTCATGGCGTGATGGTCTTCGGCTAAACATCGCGTGCCACGCGAAATCCAAGATTGATGTCCAGTTCGTTCTCCAGACGCCGCCGCCGTGCGGCGGCGCGGCAGTCTTCGGGGCCGTCGAACCACGATCCCCCTTTGGCGACAACGGCTTGCGGCTTGCCGGGCAGGGGGCGCTCCGGCGGGCTGGCGTGATCGCGGGTCCAGGGGCTGGCCGTGTATTCCCACACGTTGCCCGGCATATCGTGCAGGCCCCAGCGGTTGGGGCGCAATTTACCGACTTCCATGGCGCCGCAGCGGACGAAACAGCGCGACAGCAGGCGCGGACGCTGGGCGCGCACGGCGTCGAAATCCTGGCGGGTGTTGTAGCGTGCCTCTGCCGGAGTGATGCGATCGCCCTGCGGGTAGGCACTTGCGGCCCCAGCGCGGTAGGCGTATTCCCATTCCTGCTCGGTAGGCAGACGGTAGCGCTGCCCGGTCTGCTGGGAGAGCCAGGCGCAATAATCGCGTGCATCGCTCTGCCGCACGTTGATGACCGGCTTGCGACCGGACAACCACAGCAGCTCCGTGCGCCTCTGCCAGCCGGTGGCGCGGGCATAGGCTTCGAATTCTTCGGTGGTGACCGGGTAAACGCCCATGGCGAAACTGCGTTCGATCAGGGCGGTGCGGCGCGGGCGTTCCTGGGCCGGCGCATTTTCCTGGGCGGCGGCACCATATTCGAATGTGCCCGCGGGAATGACGATCAGCGCGGGCGCGGACGTTCCGTCGGGCAGGCTGTCCCGGAAATGCGGATCGGGCAGTCCCAGTGCGCGCGTTGCGTGTACTTGCAAGGCGATTAATTCACCCTCGTGCATGGCGAGGGTATCGGGCAGGGTGGCAGGTGTGCGGTCAGGGGTCATGGGGACGCGAGGGCGCGAGCAGCCCCGATTATGCCAGTTCATTCTCGGTGCGAAGCCCGCGAAGAAGGCAGAACCGCGGAATGACACTAAAATGTCATCTGCCCTATCAATAATGGCCGATTGGCCGGAAACCCGGCCCGCGACGCTACCCGCCGACATGCTCTATATCGATCTATTCAAGTCCCTCGAACGCGCCCGCTGGAACATGGAAACCGACATTCCGTGGGACACATTCGATGCCAGCCAGCTCACCGACGAGCAGGCGCTGACCATCAAGATGAACGCCATCACCGAATGGGCGGCACTGCCGGCCACCGAGATGTTCCTGCGCGACTTCGTCCACGACAGCGACTTCTCCGCCTTCATGTCGATCTGGTTCTACGAGGAACAGAAGCACGCGCTGGTGCTGATGGAATACCTGCGCCGCTTCAAGCCCGAATTCGCGCCCACCGAAGAGGAACTGCACGCCATCCGCTTCCCGTTCGACCCGGCGCCGCCGATGGAAACCCTGATGCTGCATTTCTGCGGCGAAGTGCGGCTGACGCAGTGGTACAAGTGCGCCTCGGAATGGCACACCGAACCGGTGATCAAGCATATCTACGAAACCATCTCGCGCGACGAAGGCCGCCACGGCGGCGCCTACCTGCAATACATGAAGCGCGCGCTGAAACAGGGCGGTGCCGGCGTCGCCGCCGCCTTCGCCAAGATCGGTTTCCTGATGGCGTCGAGCCGGCGCGCCGACAAGGCCCTGCATCCCACCAATCTGCACGTCAACGAAACCCTGTTCCCCAACGATACCATCCAGTCGCGTCTGCCCAATCCGGACTGGCTGCAACACTGGCTCGACGAGCAGATCCGCTTCGACGGCAGCTGGGAAAACCGGGTCGTCGGCGGCATTCTGCGCAACCTGTCGAGTCTGCTGGGGCAGGCCTTCGAGAACGTGCGCGACCTCAACCGATACCGCAAGCAGTTGCTGGCAGCGGTCTGACCGCTACACTCGGACTGTCATCCAGCAGTAGGATGAAGTCGTCGGTCAGCGGCTCGGGGCGGTGGATTGCGTAGCCCTGGGCATAATCGACGCCCATGCCGAGCAGCAATTCAGCGGTGGCGGCATCCTCCACATATTCGGCGACGGTGCGCAGACCCATGACATGGCCGATATTGTTGATCGCCTCCACCATGGCGCGGTCGGTGGCATCATCGCGCATGTTGCGCACAAACGCGCCGTCGATCTTGAGGTAATCCACGTTCAACTGCCGCAGATAGCCGAACGAGGACATGCCGCTGCCGAAATCGTCCAGCGAGAAATGGCAGCCCAGCTCGCGCAGGGTCTGTATGAACTCGGCGGCCGCGCGCAGATTGGCCACCGCGGCGGTCTCGGTGATCTCGAAGCAGACATGCTGCGGCGGCACCCCGGTCTGCTCGAACTGCGCCAGGATGTACGGCAGCATGGCCTTGTCGCCGAGCGATTGGCCGGACAGATTGATGGCGCAGCTGGACTCCATGGAAACCGCCTGGCGCCGGGACAGCCTTGCCAGTACCTTGCGGATGACCCAGCGATCCAGGGCGGGCATCATGCCGTAACGCTCGGCGGCGGGAATGAAGGACATCGGCGGTACCAGTCGGCCCGCCTCGCCAACCATGCGCACCAGTATTTCCAGATGCGGCTTCTGCCCGGAGTGCGCGTCGAGAGGCATGATCCTTTGCGCATACAGCAGCAGGCGGTCTTCCTGGATGGCTTGCGAGAGTTGCTGGGACCAGTTCATTTCACCGGTGCGCTGCATGGTTTCCTTGTCGTCCGGCTCGAATATGTGCACCTGGTTGCGCCCCTTGTCCTTGGCCACATAGCAGGCGGCATCCACCGTGCTCAACAATTGCGTGGCAGTGCCGGAATCGGCGGTAATGGGCGCCACGCCGATGCTGACGCCGACATCGAAGGGCTTGTTTTCCCACATGAAGCGGAATTGGGCGACGGTGCTTCTGAGCATTTCCGCCATTTCGGCCGCCTTGTCCAGCGGGCAGTTTTCCAGCAGCAGGCCGAACTCGTCGCCGCCCAGCCGGCCCAGGCTGTCGCTGCTGCGCATTTTTTCGGCGAGCCTGGCTGTCAACTGGCGCAGCAATTCATCTCCTGCGACGTGTCCGCAGGTGTCGTTCACGATCTTGAACTGATCCAGGTCCAGGTACAGCAGCGCGTGTTCGCGGCGCAGCGTGCGGGCATCCTGCAGCAACCATTCCAGCCTGCGCTCGAACTCGGTCCGGTTGATGAGCCGGGTCAGGGCATCGTGGCTGGCTGCCCAACTCAGCTGGCGCGAAAGCTCGCGGGAACGGGTGACGTCGCGCAGCACCAGGGTCGCGCCTCTGATCCGGCCGTCGGGTGCGTGAATCGGGCTGGCCGTCAGCTCTACGGCATAGCGCCGCCCGTTCCTCGCCGTGAGCTGGCTGGAATCGCCGCACGATTCGACCCAGGCTCCGATCTGCAGGGGGTCCAAGGCAGTGTCCATAGCGTCCTCGCCATCCTCGGCGCTCAGGTGCAGAACATCCGTCAAAGCCTTGCCCTGCGCATCGCCATCCGTCCAGCCTGTCATGCGCTCGGCGACCGGGTTGAGGAAAGTCACCGCGCCGCGCTCATCGGCGCTGATCACCGCATCGCCGATGGAACGGAGGGTGATTTGAGCGCGTTACTTCTCCTGGTGGAGTTCGGTTTCGATCGCGGAGGCCCGGCGGATCACATAGAAAGCGACCAGGTAGCCCACCAGAAGGGTGAGCAGTCCGAACACCAGCATCAGGCGGAGCGCGTCCTGGAAGGCGCGCTTGGCCTTGTCTTCCGCGATCCGGGTGGCCTTTTGCTGGAATTCGAGCATCAGGGTCAGCTGCGCCATGACCTGGTTCTGCACCGGCACGACCTGGTGATAGAGCAGATGCTGCGCGGCGTCCAGCCTGCCTTCGTCCAGCAAGTTCAGGACGGCGTTCTGCGCTCTCTCTCCCTGCTTTGCCAACAGCAGGGAGTCGTCCAGATAAACCCGTTCCTGCCGGCTCAACCCGCTCGCCATGAGGCCGGTTCGGGCCTGGATGAACATGCCCGCGTGCTCGCTGAAACGCTGCCGGAGCTCGTCCCGGTCGAAGGGATCGGCGGCATGCGCCATGTGATGCAGGATCATGGCCCGCTCGCGCGCGGCATGGCGCATTTCCCAGACCAGCGCCATCTTGGCATTGTGCGTCCTGACGATCGCTTCCAGGTTTTCATTCATGACGCTCATGCGGCTCAACCCCGCCACCACGAGTGCCACCATCAGCCCCAGCATCAAGGCGAAACCAGAAAAGCTCAAATTCCTTGTCGATCGCACCTGGCCGCTTCCCCAAATTCTTTTTCCCAATAGAGTAACGGCCTGCCGCACCGAAAAAACAGGAGTGGAGTCAAGGAAATGGGATTTTCCCATTTATCCGGCGTATTTCCGGGGCCTTTCCCCGTTCAAACCCCGACTTGGCACCGCTTTTGCTGCCAGGGACAGCCTGCCGGCGCCGGATTGCTGAGCCATGCCGGCAGTTCCGATAAAATCCACCCACACGCCCATTCATATTGAAAATGGAGATGCACGCATCTCCATGCACCCACAGGATTCATCCGGATGATCGATCACTCGGCCGCCCCGCAATCTCCTGTGCCTATGGAACATTGGCACACCCTCTCTGGAGAGGCGGTCCAGCAACGGTGGCAGACAGGGCCGAACGGCCTCGGTGAAACCGAGGCCCGGCGTCGCCTTCAGCAGTACGGAGCGAACCGGCTGGCAGCGCCGAAGCGCCGAAGCGCACTGCTGCGTCTGCTGATGCAGTTCCACAATATCCTGCTCTACGTGATGCTGGGTGCCGCAGTGATCACGGCTTTTCTCGGCCACTGGATCGATACCGGCGTGCTGTTCGCCGCGGTAGTGATCAACGCGATCATCGGCTTTCTCCAGGAAGGCAAGGCCGAAGCCGCGCTGGACGCCATACGCGCCATGCTTTCGCCGCATGCCACCGTGATCCGCGACGGCAGCCGGCGTGAGATCGATGCCGCCGGGCTGGTGCCGGGCGATCTGGTCCTGCTCGCCTCCGGCGATCGCGTTCCGGCGGATTTGCGCCTGATCTCGGTAAAGGAACTGCGCGTCGAGGAGGCCGCCTTGACCGGCGAGTCGCTGCCATCCGACAAGACGGACGCGGCGGTCGCGGTCGACACGCCGCTCGGCGACCGTTGCGGCATGGCCTATTCGGGCACGCTCGCGGTCCATGGCCAGGCCAGCGGCATTGTCGTCGCCACCGGCAGTGCCACCGAACTGGGCAAGATCAACCGGATGCTCGCCGACATCCGGAACCTGACCACGCCGCTGCTGCGCCAGATCGACCGTTTCGGCCGCATCCTGGCCATGGCGATTCTCGCCATGGCCGCCGTGACCTTCCTGCTCGGTACGCTGTTGCGCGATCATTCCGCCGCAGAAATGTTCATGATGGTCGTGGCTCTGGCGGCTTCGGCCATTCCGGAGGGGCTGCCGGCGATCATGACGGTCACACTCGCCCTCGGGGTCCAGCGCATGGCGCGGCGCAATGCCATCATCCGGCGCCTGCCTGCCGTCGAGACTCTGGGTTCGGTCACGGTGATCTGTTCCGACAAGACCGGCACCCTGACGCGCAACGAAATGACCGTTCAGCGCGTGGTCTGCGCCGGCCACGTGTTCGCCGTTGGCGGCATCGGCTATGCGCCGGTCGGCGATTTCAGCATCGACGGGCACATCATCGACACCGTGCGCTATCCTGCCCTGACCCTGGCGGTACGCGCCGGCGTGCTGTGCAACGACGCCCGCCTGCGCCAGGAAGATGAATTGTGGCGGATAGAAGGCGATCCCACCGAGGGCGCCTTGCTCGTTCTCGGCGACAAGGCCGGTTTCACCCAGCATGCCGGCGATGCGGCCTATCCCCGTGTCGACTCCATCCCGTTCGAGTCCGAACACCGTTTCATGGCCACTTACCACCGCGATGCCGATGGCGAGCCGTGGATTTTCGTCAAGGGTGCACCCGAGCGCATCCTCGATATCTGCGATCGGCAGTTCAACCACGACGGCGAACACCTGATCGATGCCGATTACTGGCGCCGCATGGCCACCGACACCGCCGCCCAGGGCCTGCGCCTGCTCGCACTCGCCTGCAAGCGTGCCGTCCCTGCGGGCGAACGTCTGGCTTTCGGAGATGTCGAGGCCGGCTATACCCTGCTCGCCTTCGTCGGCATCATCGACCCGCCGCGCGAGGAGGCGATCCGTGCCGTGGGCGAGTGCTATCGCGCTGGCATCCGCATCAAGATGATCACCGGCGATCACGTCGAAACGGCGCGTGCCATCGGTGCGCAGCTTGCCATCGGCATCGGCAAGCCGGCCGTCACCGGCGCCGAGGTCGCGACGATGGACGATGCGGTGCTGCGCCGCGTGGTGACGGAGGTGGACGTCTTTGCTCGCGCCAGCCCGGAACACAAGCTGCGCCTGGTCCAGGCCCTGCAGGACGACGGCCAGGTGGTGGCGATGACCGGGGACGGCGTGAACGACGCCCCTGCGCTCAAGCGTGCCGACGTCGGCGTGGCGATGGGAATGAAAGGCACCGAGGCGGCCAAGGAAGCCGCCGACATGGTGCTCGCCGACGACAACTTCGCCACCATCGCCATCGCCGTGCGCGAGGGGCGGGCAGTCTACGACAACCTGAAGAAATTCATCCTCTTCATGCTGCCGACCAATGGCGGCGAGGCCCTGGTGGTGATTGCCGCAATCCTGTTCGAACTCACGCTGCCGCTTACGCCCGCCCAGGTTTTATGGATCAACATGGTCACGTCGAGCACGCTCGGGCTGGCGCTCGCTTTCGAGCCCGCCGAACGCGACATCATGTCGCGCCGTCCCCGGCCGCCAGGCGAAGCCCTGTTGTCGGGCTTCTTCATCTGGCGGGTGCTGATGGTTTCCATCCTGATGATGACCGGCGCGCTCGGCCTTTTTCTGTGGGAGCTGCAGATCGGCACCAGCATCGAAACCGCGCGCACGATGGCGGTCAATGCCGTCGTGGCCGCCGAGATGTTCTACCTGATCAACAGCCGCTCCATCTTTGCCTCGGTCCTCAATCGGGCCGGGCTGACCGGAAACCACTATGTCCTGCTGGCCATCGCCGCCTGCATCCCCCTGCAGCTGGCATTCACCTATCTTCCAGCGATGCAGGTGGTGTTCGGCTCGGCCGGCCTGTCGGCACTCGAATGGCTCAAGGTCGCGGGTGCCGGGCTGCTGGTATTCAGTGTGGCGGAACTGGAAAAACTGGTCATCAGGCGCATGGGGCTCGTGACGCGCCTGACCCACGCCTGAGGTCCGGACGGTTCAGCCCGGCTTGCCGTCGACCCGCGGGCGCAGCAGCATGGGGGCGTATACCGCCACGAACACGCCGAATGCCGCCACCCACACCAGTCCGGCGGCGGCCATTCCGTGCGCATAGGCCGCCGGAAACAACAGCGGCAGCAGCACCCGGATCAGCGCCGCGAGATTGACCACCACGAAAGCCAGCGTCATCACCGGGGCAGGCTCCAGCAGGCGACCGGTGTGGCCGAGCGACACGCGTGCCATCATGCCCAGCGTCAGCACGCCGATACCGCCGGCGGTGAACGCGTGCAGCGCGCTGACCGCCGCTGCGCCCACGCCCGCCGCCGACAGCGCAAGCAGCGCGAAGCCGAGCGCGATCCAGGCATATCCCAGATGCAGGATCCACAGCAGCGGCACCGCCCAGAACTTGCGCGTGTACCAGCCTGCCAGCCGGATGGCGTGGGCCGCCGCCGCGATGGCGGCGAGCAGCGCGGTGACCGGTGAAACGGGGGCGATCAGGGCGGCGAGCAGCGCGCCAAGGGTGGCAGCCGGCAACAGCCGTTCGATGAGGTTCCAGCGGCGGGCGCGGGTGCCCAGCTTGTTGTCAGTGAAACTGGGAATCACCCGCCCTCCCATCACAACCATGATCATCACCACCGCATAAGTCGCCAGATACAGGCCAAGGCTGGCACTGGCGCGGGTCCAGCCGAGCGCTTCCAGATGCACCAGCGCGTTGGCCGCCGTCAGCGCCAGCAGCAAAACGGGGAAAGGATAGTTGTGCAGCTGCTTTGCCTTGTGGATGGGCAGCGCGAGCGCAAGCGCCAGCAGCGGCAGGAACGACAGGTCGACAACCGCGATCAGTCCCGGCGGCAGGCCGGGAATCAGGAATCCTGCCCGCCCCGCCAGCCATAGCAGGAACAGCGCAGCCAGCGGCCGGCCCGACGGCATGGCAAGGCCGGTCCAGTTCTGCGCCGCCGTGAGTAAAAATCCCGCGATTACCGCCACGGCAAAACCGAACAGCATTTCATGGCCGTGCCAGATGGAAGGGCGCCATGCGCCGAGATCAATGCCTCCCTGCAGCACTGCCAGCCAGAGTCCCATCAGCAGTACGGCATAGATGCCTGCCGCCAGGAAAAACGGCCGGAAACCGAGGGCAAATAGCGTATAGCCGGCAGCAGGCGAAGGCTTGCGCGTAGTTTCAATACGGGGCGGGGAAGGGCTCATTACGTTTGGCTGAGAAATAGAAAAGGGCCAAGGATGCCTGGCCCGGGAAGTATAAGCCGATCAGGCCCATGCCATGTCGGCATGGGCAAGCGCGAGCCGGGCTGCGGTCAGCCCGTGCTCCAGGCACGCGGGCGCCGCATGCCGGCAATTTTGCAGGCCTGCTTCACGTAGCCGTACGGGAACAGCTCGAATAGTTTCTTCTGGGCATCCTTGCCCATGCGCTCGGCCAGATGCTTGATGACGAAACGGGCATCCGCTGCAATCTGGTGTTCCTCGTAATACTCGCGCATGAAGCGGATGGCATCCCAGTGGTCGTCGTTGAGCTGGATATTTTCGTCCTCCGCCAGCGCCCGCGCCACGTCCTCATTCCAGTCGCCGGGTTCGATCAAATATCCTTCCGCATCGCGTTCGGGCAAATCGATAGCCATCTTCCGGTTCTCCTTTCTGCTTCAGTTAAAGAAGCATCCATGATACATCTTTATCGCATCAAGTTCCGCCACCGTGGAACTCGACCCCAGGCTGGCGTTCCGGTAATTCCTCCACCAGCAGCTCGCGCCGGCTGTGCGCCAGCGCGTCGACGCCGGTCTCATTCAGATACGACTTGGCATCGGTGACTGCTGCTGCCAGCAATTCGGCTGCCAGCACGCCGGGATCGCGCCCCACGGATTTGGCCAGCGCCCGCAGTTCGAAGCAGGGATCCTGTGCCAGGCGGATTTCCAGCGGTTTTCCGCCGCCGGTCTGCGGCGAAGGCGTCGGCTCGCTGTTTTGTCCGGCCTGCAGCCGGCTCATCACCTCGGCGATCCGGGAGGCGACCGAAGGCGCCGGTCCGGCCGGTCTGAGCCGGATCTTGTTGACGAAATACTTCTCGAAGTCGACCTTGGCCTGGTGCACCCAGCGTCCCTGGCGCATCCAGTTGATGTCGCGCAAGGGCACCTGCGGCTCCGACAGATAAGTCGCGCCGGTGCTGCCCATGTCGGTCAGCCACGTGGCGCGCTGCGGCACATGGCTCGTCAGCGCTTCGTCGCGGATGAGGGCGAGGAGGTTCTGCACCGCGATCTCGCTGGCCTTCTGGATCGAATACACCGAGTCCGGCGCGCCGACCGCGACGGGCGTTTTTTCCATCGGCGGCTGCGCCACGCAGGCGCCGATGGCGAAGACGTTGGGATAGTCCGGGTTACGCAGGTATTCGTCCACCACCACCAGTCCGCGTTCGCTTACCAGCCCGCGCGCATTGCGCACCCCCGGCACGCCGCCGAAGGCGGGCCAGTACACCGAATAGGCGTAGGGCAGGGCATGCGTCTGTTTTTCATTGCCGGCGGCGTCGAGCTCCACCACGTGAATCGTATCCTTGTCAACCCGCACGGTACGCGCGTTGCAGATCACGCTGATGCGGGTGTCGACCAGCGCCGCGGTCACCGCGCCGCGGCTGCCGCCTTCGCCGCCCACGCCGAGATGACCGGGCCAGGGTTCGGGCGTCACCAGGGTGATCGAAACCCGCTCGCGGATATTGCGACGCTTGAGATCGGCGTCGACCAGGAAGGCATATTCGTAGATCGGTCCCAGCACGCTCGCCCCCTCGGCCGCCCCCGCCACGATGGGGCCGGGGTGGCGGACGAATTCGCGGTAGGCCGCCAGGGCGCGCTCGGCCTGATCGATGTGGATCACCGACTGGGTGTGCTCGGCAAGGCCGGGGATGTCGTCGGACATGCCGGTCACACCGGTGGCGATCAGCAGATAGTCGTAGAACAGCACGTCGCCGTTTTCCAGGTCGACCTGGATGACGTCGGGCTGGATGCGCTTGACCCCGCTGTGGATGAACTTGATGCCACGCGCCTCGAAATAGGGCGCGATGGGGAAGGCGATGTCGGAACGCTCGCGCCAGCCCATGGCGATCCATGGATTGGACGGCACGAAATGGAAGTAGGGTTTGTCGGATACCACGGTCACTTCGTCGTGAGGGCCCAGTTGCGCTTTCAATGCATAGGCCGCAGACACGCCCGCGATGCCGGCACCCAGGATGACAACATGCGTCATTTCAGTCTCCTATATCGGTTTGGGCGCGCGTAGCGCCACGTTTGGGGGGAGTTGGCGCGAGTGCCTTCAGCCCCGCGGTCGTACAAGCTGCCAGGCACGGGCTGTGTAAGTCGTTGCGGCAAAGCCGCTCCAGACGTGCACCAGACGCGTGAACGGAAAGACGAGGAAAATCGTCATGCCGAGGAACAGGTGCGTCTTGAATACCCAGCCTGCGCCTGCCAGCATCTCGACCGCACCGCTGCGGAAGGTGACGATGTGCTGGGCCCATTCGGCCAGCCGGATCATCATGCTGCCGTCCAGATGCTGCGCCGACAGCGGGATGGTGGCGAGGCCAAGCGCAAGCTGCAGCCACAGCAGCAGCAGGATCAGGACGTCGCTGGGTTTGGAGGTGGCGCGGATGCGTGGCTCGGTCAGCCGGCGGTGCAGCAGCAGGGAAACGCCGATGAACGCCAGCACGCCTGCAATGCCACCCGAGACCATCGCCAGGATCTGCTTGGCGCCGGAGCTGATGAAAGGCTCGTAGAGGAAATGCGGCGTCAGCATGCCGACAAAGTGGCCGAAGAACAGGAACAGCACCCCGATGTGGAACAGGTTGCTGCCCAGCCGCAACTGGCCGCGCTTGAGCATCTGCGACGAATCGCTCTTCCAGGTGTACTGCTCGCGGTCGAAGCGGATCAGGCTGCCGAGCAGGAATATCGCCAGAGCGATGTAGGGATAGATCCCGAACAGGAAATATTGCGAGTAGGACATTTTCCGATCCTCCAGAAGTTAATGCGTGGGTGCGGCGGCCTGCCGGCGCGATACCGGCATCTGCATCACCGCGACCTGCGGGCCGGGATTCATCAAGGGTTCGACGCCCTCCGCCGACGGGCCGAACATCTCCATCGCCTCGTCCATGTCGCGCACCGGCGGTTCGACCAGTTCCTGCGCCTCTACCGGCGACAAGGCTTCCAGCAGCTGAAAGGCGGCGGCGTAGGGGCTGCCGTTGGCGTCGAGCTTGCGGCCGATGGCGGCGAGCACGTGCACGGCGTCGCCTAGCAGTTCGAGGGCTTCCCCGGCAGGCAGCAGCGAGAGAAATTCAAGGAACAGCGGCACGTAGTCCGGCAACTCGGAGGCGCTGGCATCGAAGTCGTATTTCCAGTATTCCTCGAGCAGGTCGATCATCGCCGAGCCGCGATCACGCGATTCGCCGTGGATGTGCTCGAACAGATGCAGCGAATGCGAAGGGTTGCGGTCGAAGGTGGCGACGTAGTTTTCCTGCAGCGCGATCAATTCCGACTCATGCAGCAGGTCGAACAGCGGCGCCAGACGGGTGGCAGCATTGCCGTTGACCCCGGCTTCGTCCACCAGCGCGGCGTGTATTTCAGGCAGGGCCGACAGCCAGTCGGATTCCGGATACATCAGCAGCATTGAAATGATTTTGAAGGTTTTCATCGTGTGGCTCCTTAACCGGTTTTCTTCTTGGCATGCAGCTGCGACAGATCGACCGGCACCGAATTTTTCCGGTTGCCAAACAGTGTGGTCTTGGGGGATACCCCGTCCGAGCAGCCGTTGCCGAAGGTGAAGCCGCAGTTCGACTTCTCCTCGAAGGTGTTGATCGTCTCCTCGCGGTGGGTGGTGGGGATGACGAAACGGTCCTCGTAGTTGGCGATCGCGAGATAACGGTACATCTCGTCGGCCTGTGCGGAGCTCAGTCCCACCTGGTCGAGCGCGGCGGTATTGGGCTTGCCTTCCACCGACTTGCCGCGCATGTAGGCGCGCATCGCCAGCAGGCGGTCGAGCGCAGTGATTACCGGCTTTTCCTTGCCGCCGGTGAGCAGATTGGCCAGATAAGTGATCGGGATACGCAGCGACTTGGTATCCGGGATGATGCCGTTCATGCCCATCTTGCCGGACTCGGCGGCGGCCTGGATCGGCGAGAGCGGCGGCACGTACCACACCATCGGCAGGGTGCGGTATTCCGGGTGCAGCGGGAAGGCGATCTTCCAGTCGATCGCCATCTTGTACACGGGGGATTTCACCGCGGCGTCGAGCCAGGCTTCCGGGATGCCTTCGGCGCGCGCGGCGGCGATCACCGCGGGGTCGGACGGGTCGAGGAAGATCTTCAGCTGCGCCTCGTAGAGTTCCTTCTCGTCGGTGACGCTGGCGGCCTCCTCGATGCGGTCGGCGTCGTACAGGATCACGCCGAGGTAGCGGATGCGGCCGACGCAGGATTCCGAGCACACGGTCGGCTGGCCGGCCTCGATGCGCGGGTAGCAGAAGATGCATTTCTCGGCCTTGCCCGATTTCCAGTTGTAATAGATCTTCTTGTACGGGCAGCCGGAGATGCACATGCGCCAGCCGCGGCACTTGTCCTGATCGACCAGCACGATGCCGTCCTCCTCGCGCTTGTAGATCGAGCCCGATGGGCAGGAGGCGACGCAGGTCGGATTGAGGCAGTGCTCGCACAGCCGCGGCAGATACATCAGGAAAGTGTTTTCGAAGGTGGCGTGCATTTCCTTCTGCACGTTGTCGAAGTTCTTGTCGCGTCCGCGCGAGGAAAACTCGCCGCCGAGGTCGTCTTCCCAGTTGGGGCCCCAGTGGATCTTGTCCATCTTCTCACCGGTGATGGCCGAGACCGGGCGCGCGGTCGGCGGCGTCTCGGACAACGGCGCCTTCTGCAGGTGCTGGTAGTCGTAGGTGAAGGGCTCGTAGTAGTCGTCGATCTCCGGCAGGTTGGGGTTGCCGAAGATGTTGGCGAGGATCTTCAGCCGGCTGCCCTGGCGCGGCTCGAGCTTGCCGTCGCCCTTGAGCTTCCAGCCGCCGTTCCAGATGTCCTGGTTTTCCCACTGCTTGGGATAGCCGATGCCGGGCTTCGATTCGACGTTGTTGAACCACACGTATTCCATGCCTTCGCGCGAGGTCCACACATTCTTGCAGGTGATCGAGCAGGTATGGCAGCCGATGCATTTGTCCAGATTCAGCACCATGGCAATTTGGGCACGCACTTTCATGTTGTAACTCCTTGCCTGACCGGGGCAGCGCCCCGGGTCGTTGTACAAAAAACCCGCGTCGGAGAGAGGCGGCGCGGGGGAGGGCTGCGGGAGACGCCGCCCTCGAAGCTTTTTCGCCTAGCGCTCGACCAGCGGACCTTCCATCCAGTCGACCTTCTTCATCTTGCGCACGATCACGTATTCGTCGCGGTTGGAGCCCACCGTGCCGTAGTAGTTGAAGCCGTAGGCCAGCTGCGCGTAGCCGCCGATCATGTGGGTGGGCTTGGTGATGGTGCGCGTCACCGAGTTGTGGATGCCGCCGCGAAAGCCGCTGGTCTCGGCACCCGGCACGTTGATGATCTTTTCCTGCGCGTGATACATCAGGCACATGCCCTTGGGAACGCGCTGGCTGACCACGACGCGCGCGGTGAGCGTGCCGTTGACGTTGAACACCTCGACCCAGTCGTTGTCGACGAGGCCAGCCTGCTTCGCCTCGATCTCCGACACCCAGACGTGGGGGCCGCCGCGCGACAAGGTCAGCATGCGCAGGTTGTCGGTGTAGGTGCTGTGGATGCCCCATTTCTGGTGCGGAGTGATCCAGTTGAGCACCAGTTCGTGGTGGCCGTTGGGTTTCTTGCCCAGCAGCGGCGCGATGGTCTTGGTATCGACCGGCGGCTTGTATACGCACAGGCCCTCGCCGAAATCCAGCATCCACGGGTGATCCTGGTAGAACTGCTGGCGGCCGGTGAGGGTACGCCAGGGAATCAGCTCATGGACGTTGGTGTAGCCGGCGTTGTACGACACGTGTTCGGATTCCAGCCCCGACCAGGTCGGCGAGGAGATGATCTTGCGTGGCTGCACCTGGATGTCGCGGAAGCGGATCTTGTCGTCCTCGCGCGGGATGGCCAGATGTGTGTGGTCGCGGCCGGTAATCTTCGACAGCGCTTCCCAGGCCTTCACCGCCACCTGGCCGTTGGTTTCCGGCGCCAGCATCAACACCACTTCGCAGGCGTCGATGGCCGATTCGATCTTCGGCAGCCCCTTGGCCACGCCCTCTTCGGTGACGGTGTAATTCAGCTCGGCGAGCTGCCGCACTTCGTCTTCCGTGTTCCAGGCAATGCCCTTGCCGCCGTTGCCGATCTTGGTCAGCAGCGGGCCGAGCGCGGTGAACTTACGGTAGGTGTCGCCGTAGTCGCGCGTCACCACCGTCATGCTCGGCATGGTCTTGCCGGGAATGAGGTCGATTTCGCCCTTTTTCCAGTCGCGCACCGCCATGCTCTGGCCCAGCTCGGACGGCGTGTCGTGCATCAATGGCGTCAGCACGAGGTCTTTCTGGGTACCCAGATGGGTCGCCGCGAGTTCGGAGAACTTCTTCGCGATGGTCTTGTAGATCTCCCAGTCCGACTTCGATTCCCACAGCGGCTGCACCGCCTCGCTCAAGGGGTGGATGAAGGGGTGCATGTCCGAGGTGTTGAGGTCGTCCTTCTCGTACCAGGTGGCCGACGGCAGCACGATGTCGGAATACAGGCAGGTAGTCGACATGCGGAAGTCGAGCGTCACCAGCAGGTCGAGCTTGCCCTCGGCGCCCTTGTCGTGCCATACCACTTCCTTCGGTTTGGCTTCGCCGAGTTCGCCAAGATCCGGGCCCATTACCGCGTTCTGCGTGCCGAGGAGGTATTTGAGGAAATACTCGTGGCCCTTGCCCGAGGAGCCCAGCAGGTTGGAGCGCCAGACGAACAGGTTGCGCGGGAAGTTCTTCGGATTGTCCGGGTCATCGCAGGCAAATTTGAGCGCGCCGCTCTTGATCTGCTCGACCGCATACTTGACCGGGTCGATGCCTGCCGCATCTGCGGCCTTGGTGACTTCCAGTGGATTGGTTTCCAGCTGCGGGGCGGACGGCAGCCAGCCCATGCGCTCGGCGCGCACGTTGAAGTCGATCAGCCGGTAGTCGCCCAGGTTCTTGTCGGCGGTGGGCGAGAGGATTTCCGACGCCGCCAGCTTCTCGTGGCGCCACTGGCTGGTGTGCGCATAGAAGAAGGAGGTGGAGTTCATCTGCCGCGACGGGCGGTGCCAGTCGAGGCCGAAGGCCAGCGGTGCCCAGCCGGTCTGCGGGCGCAGTTTTTCCTGGCCGACATAGTGCGCCCAGCCGCCGCCCGACTGGCCGATGCAGCCGCACATCATGAGCAGGTTCATGATGCCGCGGTAGATCATGTCGTTGTGGTACCAGTGGTTCAGCGCCGCGCCGAGGATGACCATGGACTTGCCGCGGGTCTTGTCGGCGTTGTCGGCGAATTCGCGCGCCACCGTGATGATGTCGGCACGCGGCACGCCGCAATGCTTCTCCGCCCAGGCCGGGGTGTAGGGCACTTCATCGTTGTAGCTGGTGGGAATGTTCGGCCCGCCCAGCCCGCGGTCGACGCCGTAATTGGCGAGCGTCAGGTCGTAGACGGTGGCGATGCGCACGTCCTGGCCACCGATGCTGATCACCTTGACCGGCAGGTTGCGGCTGAGCAAGGCGTTGTGGTCGTCGCCGCCGAAGTAGGGCAGTGCCACCTCGACCACTTCGTCGTGGCTGCCCAGTAGCGTCAGTTGCGGCTTCACGTCCTTGTTCGAATAGCCGTCGCGCATTTCGAGGTTCCACGCGCCGGACTGGCCCCAGCGGAACCCGATCGAGCCGTTGGGCGCCACCAGGTAGCCGGTGCTCTCGTCGACCACCACCGTCTTCCACTCGGGGTTGTTGTCCTGGCCGAGATTGCCGGAAAGGTCGGAGGCACGCAGGTAGCGATCGGCGATCAGCTTGCCTTCGTGCTCTTTCAGCATCACCAGCATGGGATGGTCGTTGTACTGGCGGCAGTAGGAATCGAAGTATTCGCTCTTGCCCTTGTTGTGGAACTCGGACAGGATCACATGACCCATCGCCAGCGCCAGCGCGGCGTCGGTGCCCTGGCGGGGCGCCAGCCAGATGTCGCCGAACTTCACCATCTCGCCGAAGTCGCTCGATACCGCGACGGTCTTGGTGCCCTTGTAGCGCACCTCAGTGTAGAAGTGGGCGTCGGGGGTGCGCGTCTGCGGCACGTTGGAGCCCCACACCATCAGATAGGTCGAGTTGTACCAGTCGGCCGATTCCGGCACGTCGGTCTGCTCGCCCCACACTTGCGGGGACGACGGCGGCAGGTCGCAATACCAGTCGTAGAAGGAGCCGCAGACGCCGCCGATCAGCGACATGTAGCGCGACCCGGCCGCATAGCTCACCATCGACATGGCAGGGATCGGCGAGAAACCGTAGATGCGGTCGGGGCCGTAGTCCTTGATGGTGTAGACGTTGGCGGCGGCGATCATTTCCGTCACCTCGTCCCACTTGGCGCGCACGAAACCGCCCTGCCCGCGGATCGACTTGTAGCGTTTGGCTTTTTCCGGATCCTGGCTGATCGACTTCCAGGCTTCCACCGGATCCATCGTTTTCCTCGCCTCGCGCCACATGTCCATCAGACGGCCGCGGATCAGCGGGTATTTCACGCGCTGCGCCGAGTACACATACCAGGAGTAGCTGGCGCCGCGCGGACAGCCGCGTGGCTCGTGGTTGGGCAGATCGGGGCGGGTGCGCGGGTAGTCGGTCTGCTGGATTTCCCAGGTGATCAACCCATTCTTGACGAAAATCCTCCAGCTGCACGACCCGGTGCAGTTCACCCCGTGGGTGGAGCGCACCACCTTGTCGCTCTGCCAGCGGCTGCGGTAGGCATTCTCCCAGCTACGGTCTTCGTTGCTGACGGCACCGTGGCCGTTGGAAAATTCGGCGACGGTCTTCTTGAAGAAAGTCAATCTGTCGAGGAAGTGGCTCATTGCATTGCTCCTTGCAGGTTTTGATCGGTGCTCATGGGTTCTTGATGTAGGCGTTCTTGCGCAGATAGAACCACCAGTTCAACACCAGACACACGGCGTAGAAGATGGCAAATCCGTACATGGCGTTTTCCGGGCTGCCCGCCTTGATCTGCTCGCCGATCACCACCGGCGCGATGAAGGAACCGTAGGCGGCGACCGCCGAAGTCCAGCCGAGCACCGGGCCGGCCTGCACGCGGTCGAAAATCACCCCGACGGTGCGGAAGGTGGAGCCATTGCCGAGTCCGGTGGCCGCGAACAGCACGACGAAGGTGATGAGGAACTGCGTGAAATACACCTCGGGCGTGGCGGAATGGAATGCCTGCATCATGATGTGGCCGGCGTAAGCCGATGCCGCGACCATGACCGCCGAGATGGCCTGGGTGACGATGGAGCCGCCCAGCTTGTCGGATATCCAGCCGCCCACCGGACGGATCAGCGCGCCGACGAAGGGGCCGATCCAGGCATAGGTCAGCGCAGACGGCGCATTGGGATTTTTCGCATGCACCCAGGTATTGCTGGCGGCATCGAGGATGTGGGTATCGCCGAAGATCACCGTGATCGATAGCGGCAAAGCCATGGAAAACCCGATGAAGGAGCCGAAGGTGACCAGATACAGCGCCGTCATCGACCAAGTGTGCCTGTTCTTGAAGATGGCGAACTGCTTGCTGATGTTCTCCTTCATCGGGCCAAAGGCGGCGAGCTTCAGGATCAGCAGCGTGGCGATGATGATGAACGGCATCGCCACCCACATGTTGAGCAGACCGAGGCCGGTGGGCGCCGGCAGATAGAGATAGAGGCCGCCGATGGCCGGAATGAAGGCCAGGGTATAGAGCCAGGTCACCTTGATGAAGGCGGACAGGGTATTGCCGGCATCCGGCGAGACCGGCAGCAGATTGTTCATGCCGAACCAGGCAATGACGCCCAGCGGCACCAGCGACAAAATCCAGGTGAAGCCGGCATTCTGGATGAAGGTCTCGGTGCCGGCGGTGATCTTGCCGAGAATCCAGCCGCTGTCCTTCACCAGCGTCATCGAGTCGCCGCCGAGCGCGCCGAAGACGCTCACCGTCATCACCAGCGGGATGAGGATCTGCATGGTGGTGACGCCGAAGTTGCCAAGGCCCGCGTTGATTCCCAGCGCGGTGCCCTGCAGCCGCTTGGGGAAGAACGGGCTGATATTGGACATCGAACTGGCGAAGTTGCCGCCGCCGACGCCCGACCACAGCGCCATCAGTTGGAAGCTCCACAGCGGCCAGTCCGGGTGCTGCAGGACGATGCCGGTGCCGATCGCCGGCGCCAGCAGCATCGAGGTGGTGAGGAAGATGACGTTGCGCCCGCCCGCCAGACGGATGAAGAAGGAGGAGGGAATGCGCATCGTCGCCCCGGCCAGGCCGGAAATCGCGGTCAACGTGAACAGCTCCTCCTTGCTGAAGGGAAAGCCCAGGTTGGACATCTGCACCGTGATGATTCCCCACATTAGCCACACGGCAAAGCCGCACAGCAGGGCCGGCACCGAAATCCAGAGATTGCGGTAGGCGATCTTCTTGCCGGTCGATTCCCAGAAATCGGGGTCTTCCGGGTTCCATTCCTTGATGTTGGTGGACATTGAACGCTCCTGATTGGAAGGCAGATAATTATTTGAAGGTGTCGATTGCGGCGGTCTTCCTGATCATCGGCACCTTGCGCACTTCGGTCAGGTACATCCAGATCAGCGACACCCAGGTGACGCCATACATCAGCATGAAGATGCCGCTGTTGACGCCGGTGATATCGACGATGGCACCGAACAGGATGGGCAGAAAGAACCCGCCGAGGCCGCCGATCAGGCCGACGATGCCGGAGATGACACCGATGTTGTGCGGGTATTCGTCGGAGATGTACTTGAATACCGAGGCCTTGCCGAAGCCCCAGGCGATCCCGAGGATGAACAGCAGGGCAGTGAATACCCAGACGTTGAGGCCGAGGTGCAGCGACATTTCGCCCTTGGTGGTCTGCACCACCATCTCGGTCTGCGGATACGAAAGCAGGAACAGGCAGATCCACGACACCCACATCACCCACCAGGTCATCCTGTGTGCGCCGAATTTGTCGGACAGCCAGCCGCCCATCGCGCGGATGATGCCGGACGGCAGCACGAAGATGGCGGCCAGCAGCGCGGCGGTCTGCATCCCGAAGCCGTATTCGGTGATGTAGTACTTGGTCATCCACAGGCTCAGCGCAACGTAGCCGCCGAACACGATCGAGTAGTATTGGCACAGCTTCCACACATTGGGGTCCTTGAGTGCGGCGAGCTGCTCCTTGACGGTGATGTGACCCGGCACATGGTGGGCGGTGTCGGTATAGGTGAAGATCCAGAACAGGATGGCCATCGCCAGCATGGCGACGGCATAGACCTGCGGCACCGCCTGCCAGCCGTAGGCCACCAGCAGCGACGGGGCGACGAATTTGGTCACCGCGGCGCCTGCATTTCCGGCGCCGAAAATGCCCATGGCAAAGCCCTGGCTCTGCCTGGGAAACCAGCGCGCGACGTAGGAGATCCCGACCGAGAACGCGCCGCCCGCCACGCCGACGAAGAGGCCGAGCACCAGGAAGTGCCAGTACTGGGTGGCGAGGCTGATCAGATAGATCGGGATGACAGTCGAGAGCATCAGCACGAAGAACACGATGCGGCCGCCGATCTTGTCGGTGAGCATGCCGAGCGGCAGGCGGATCAGCGAACCGGTGAGTATGGGTGTGGCAGCCAACAGGCCGAACTGGGTTTCATTGAGGCCGAGGTTGGCCTTGATCGGAATGCCAATGATGGAGAACATCACCCACACCGCAAAGCACACGGTGAACGCCAGCGTGCTCAGGGTAAGCACCGAAATCTGCTTGTGCGACTGGTTAGACATGGCTGCGTCCTTTCCGGCTATTCAGGATTGATTTATCCGAAATACTGGACACAGTATATGCAGCGTAAAGCAGATGAAAAGAGCTTGTGTTCCTGTTATTCAGCCTGGAGCTACCCCTAAAGGAGTATGGGTGGCAGTAACATAAGCCAATGTTATTTAAATGATTGTTTGGTTTTTGCCGGGTGAAGGTCGGTGTGCTTGATGGATTGGGGGTAATCCTTCAGCCCCGGCATATGCCGGAATGGGGTGTGTTATATTTCGGCCGTGTCGATGCTGCTACACCCAATCAAACCCGGGGCTGCCCGCCATTGCATGACGGTAGCCCGTTGCATCGGCTCTATCCATTACCCATTCCGGGCTTTCCAACGGGCCCCGACTCAACAGGAGATATAAATGAAGATGACATCACTCGTACTGGCCGTGTCACTGGCGGCTTTGTTGAGTGCTTGCGGGAAGCAGGAAAGTGCCGCGCCGGAAGCCTCTGCCCCCGCCACGCCGGAAGCCGCAGCGCCTGCCCCCGCAGCACCGGAGGCAGCGGCGCCGGCAGCCGAGGTGGAGGAGACGCAGGTGGCGGAAGGCAGCGACCTGGGCAAGAAGGTTTACGGCAACGTCTGCGCGATGTGCCACGCGGCGGGTGTTGCCGGCGCGCCGAAGCCCGGCGACAAAGCCGACTGGGGGCCGCGTATCGCGCAGGGCGTGGATACCCTCCACAAGCATGCGCTTGAAGGGTTCACGGGTGCAAAAGGCATGATGCCTGCGCGCGGCGGCTCCACCACCCTGTCGGACGACGATGTCAAGGCGGCGGTGGACTTCATGGTCGCCCAATCGAAATAAACGCCAGACACGAACAATCCGGCACTGAAAACCAAAAGCGGGGGGAGATGCAGATCTCCCCCCGCTTTTTTCATCTGCGCATCCGGCAACCCGGTCTCAGTGGCGATGAGGTGCGTTGCCATCCATGGACCGGACCAGTTCGGGCGTGACTTGCGTGAATGTCAGCACCTGGCCGCCACGGCTGCGGATAAAACCGTCCGCCGCTGCGCGGCTGGCAAAAGCCGGCAGATCGGCGCCACGCATCGGCCCCAGGGCGGCGGAGCCGCGGACGAAGAAGGCTTTTTGGAGTTCGATCCATTGTCCGCTTTCGAAGTCGGTCACGAAGCTGGCGGCCACATCGTTCAGGGTGTAGCTGCGGTTGTATCGATCGACCCTGTGCAGGAACACGAACAGATTGACCGGCGAATCGAAATACTGGGCGGCGCCATCTCTGAACAGGGTTTGCGCCGCCCAGCGCGGGAAGCGGGCGGGGTACATGCCGCATACCGGGCAGCGCGCCTCGGCGGGAATCGGCCTCGGCTCGTACATCGCCAGGCCGGAAGCGGGATCGTAGGGCGTTGCCGGGGCTACGACGCAAAAATCGTTCGTGGGCGGCTCGGGCTGGCGGATCGTCCGGCTGCCGGAGGGCAGCAGTGCGATCGTGGCTGCAACGGCGAACGCCACCGCCCCAAGGGACAGCAGCCGCGCCGGCAGGCGCATCAGGCGATGTCCCGGGCGCCGAGCATCGGGTCGGCGATCAGGGCATGGATCAGCCTGTGCAGATTGTCTTCCGGGGAGGCATCGGGGCGTGTGATCGGGTCCGCAACGATGCGGCCAGCCGCATCGTGAAAATGATGCGGGAAGGTCGCAAGCCCGCGGTGCAGGGGTGCGGTATCGATGCCGGACTCGGCATCGCCATAGACCCAGCGCAGCGAATAGGCATCCGCGGCGGCATAGCGCACGTCCAGCGTCACGCCATTTTTCAGACGGACGATCATTGCATCCTGCTTCTGTTCGACCGGTGAATCGAGATCGTCTCCGAAGGCGGCCTCGATCGCCGAGCCGAGTTCAAGGTGCAGACTCATTTCTGGCGGGCCTCCTTCAGCCGTTCGCCGACCATGGCGCGGGCCAGATCGCGGGTATCGTCAAGAATCCGGGCGGCCAGATAGTGTTCGTAGGCGGGATGCTCGGCCACCGCGCCGTGCTGGATTTGCTGCAGCAGTGCCGCCGCGTCCGCTGCGCCATGGGATCGGAGAATGGCATTGTGGTTCTGGCGCAGCTCATAGATCAATTGCGACAGCCGTTCGAGTTCCGCTGCCGTGTCGTAATCAAGGTTTTCAAAGAAACTGGCCATGATGTCTACATGTTGCTGTCGTGGAGCGCGCCGCCGTCCAGCACCACCATGTCGGGTGTGACGTCGGCGAAACGGTAGACCTTGCCGCCGTACTCAGCGGCAAATTTGGCCGCATCCTGTTCCAGCGCGAAACTGGCGATGGTCGGCCCCATGGAGCCATGTCGCTTGCTGCCGTGAACGTAAAAGGCGCGTTTCGCATCGATCCAGTGATCGCGAGGCTGCTCCCAGTCGGCCTTGCCCATGTCCTGCACGAACAGACCGCGCACCGCACGGACCTGTTCGGGCTTGAGATAGAGGTGAAACATTTCCACCGTGTCGCAGAAGAAATCCGGCTCTGCCTGACCGGCATAATGGATCTGCGCCTTGGGGCCGGGATAATCGGCGAGCAGCATGCCGTCGAGTGCACAGGACGTGCCCTGGCCGATCTCCAGCGGGACAACCGCGTTCGCGGTCTCCGACTGGCCGCAGGCGGTGAGTGCAGCGGCGGCCAGCGCGGCAAGGATGAGCGTGGATCGTACAAGCTTCATTTGCGGAATCTCCAGGTTGCAATGCCCAATGGTGCCGCAATCCAGGCAAACATCACCAGACTCAGCAGCCAGGGATCGGCCAGGGCGCGGGGAAAAACGGTCGCCAGTCCATACAGGGTGCGGACGTCGTCCAGGGTAAAGATGTTCAGTATGCGGAACACGTCGGCCGGGTTCGCCAGCAGCAGGTAGGGGAAAATCTCGCCGCCGTAGTGACCGCCGCTGACGACCAGTGCACCCAGCAGCAGCAGATCGAACACCAGCACGAAGAAGAACCACAACGCGATGGCCATGCCCGATGCGCGGGTGCGATCCGCGGCGAACACCGACACCATCACCGCGAGGCTGAGGAAGGCCATGCCGAGCAGGACCGAACTGAGCATAAAGCCGAAGTAGTGGAGCAAGGCGGCGAGGTTGAGTTGCGTGGATAGCACAACGGCGACCAGACCGAAGCCCGCCACGGTGGAGAACGCCAGCGCTGCGGCCAGGCCTAGGTATTTGCCCAGTAGCAGTTCGAAGCGGGTGATCGGCATCGACAGCAACAGATCAAGCGAGCCGCGTTCGCGTTCGCCGACGATGGCATCGAAGCCGAGGATCAGCGCGATCAGCGGAATCAGGTAGATCACCAGGCTGACCAGGCTGGCGATGGTGAACTCGATCGAGCGGAATCCCACTGCGCCCTGCTGGGCGCCGCCGAAGTAGGCGATGGCCAGCGCGAACACGGTGAACACCAGCGCCACCGCGAGCACCCAGCGGTTGCGGATGCGGTCCCAGAATTCCTTGCCGGCGATGATGCCGATTTGTCTGAATTCCATCAGCGCCCCCTTTAATCGGAAAAGCCGAAGAACACGTCTTCGAGCGAGGGCTCGCGCACGTGCAGGTCGAGCACCTTGCCGTCGAGCACGGCAAGGGCTTCGAGCACCGCCATCTTGGCTTCGCGCCGGCACTGCACCGCAACGTGGTCGTCGCGGGCTTCGATGGCGCGGATCGGCAGATGGCCGAGCGCGGAGCGCACCGCGTCAAGATGTTCGGACGCAATCCGGATGTCGAACCACAGCGGCAGATCCATCTGCTCGCGCAGCGCCTGGACGCTGCCGATGGCCTGGACTTTGCCCGCGGCCATGATCGCGAGGCGGTCGACCCGTTCCTGGATCTCGGCCAGGATGTGCGAGGTCAGTACCACCGTCACCCCTTCCGCTCTGAGCCCGCGCAGGATCGCGTAAAAACCGCGGATTGCTTCCGGGTCCAGGCCGGTGGTCGGCTCGTCGAGAAACAGTATCTGCGGCCGGCCGAGCAGGGCCTGGGCAAAGCCGAGGCGCTGGCGCATGCCCTTGGAATATTCGCGCACGCGCCGTCTGGCCGCGTGGGTAAGCCCGACGCGCTCCAGTGCAGGGGCGCAATCCTGCAGGGGTGCGCCTTTCAGCCGCGAAAAGAACTGCAGGGTCTCCAGCCCGGTCAGGTTTTCATAGAGCACGACGTTTTCGGGCAGGTAGCCGATCTTGCGCCGAACCGCGCGAAATCCGCTGCCCGACACCGACGCATTGCCGATGAGAATCTCGCCCGAGGTGAGCGGGATCAGGCCCAGCATCATCTTGAACAGGGTGCTCTTGCCGGCGCCGTTGTGGCCGATCAGCCCGAACAGTTCGCCGCGGACGATTTCGAGATCGACGCCGTCGACCGCATGCACGGCGCCATAGTGTTTGGTGACGCCACGCGTGACGACGACGGTTTCGGCTTTCGAAGCGGGACGCACGTCAGCGGGCGCCGGTGAAATACTTGCCAAGCCAGTTTCTCCAGTCTTTATGGTCGGGATGCATGCGCGGTTTCGGGTCCACGATGCTGGGCGCACGCAGCAGCGGGAATTGCTGCCCCACTATCCGCAGGGTCTGCACGGCCGGGCTTGCGAGCAGCAACTTCATCATCGGATGACGCCAGGACAGCCGGTCGACCACGTCGTTGGCTTCGTAGGCGACGTCGCCTGTTCCATCACCATTGCGATCCCAGCCAAGATAATTGCTCCAGTGATTGCCTTCCTTGGCACCCCAGATCACGTCACGTGCAGCCACATAGCGGACCTGCTCGCGGTTGGAGATGAAATCGTTACGTTCGATCTGGTTGTTGATGGAACCGGCCCACACATGCATGCCGACGATATTGTCGACCACCAGATTGCCGCGCAGGGTATTGTACTCGGCGTCGTAGATGAAGAATCCGCGGGCATTGCCGGCTACCACGTTGTTCTCCACCAGCGCGTCCTGGATCGTCCGCAGCATGATGCCGTGGTCGGAATTGGCCCACGCGCGATTATTGCGCACCACCTGGTTGCGCACTTCCATCAGCGCGAGGCCGCCGCGGTTGTGGTACGAGTCGTTGTCTTCCCACAGGTTGTAGTAAGAATTCATGTAATGCGTGCCGTAACGGCTGTGGTGCAGGCGGTTGCCGCGGAAGATTGCATGGTGTGAGACGTCGACATAGATCGCATCACGCACGAAGCTGATGCGGTTGCCGATGATGCGCGCGCCATCCGTGTTGTAGAGCTGGATGCCGTTGCCGCGCTGGGAGGAACGGTAATCGCGCTTGCCGGTGATGAGGTTGTTTTCGATGCGCACGTCATTGGCCTTCTCGATCCACAGGCCAAACAGGTTGTAGCTGAGGTCGCAGTTGCGCACGACCGCCCGGTGCGCACCGGGCTGGATGTAGATGCCGGCATTCTGCTCGAGCAGGCTGTCGCCCGAATCGCGCACGATCAGCCCATCGATGACGACATCCTTGGCAATGATGCGGATGGTGTCGCCCTTGAAGCCACCGCTCAGTGTGGGCCGATCGATTCCCTTCAGGGTCAGGGGCTTGTCGATCAGCAGCCGTTCCGGGTAGTGGCCGCGCTCCACCCGTATCACGTCACCGGGCGCGGCCCGTGCTATGGCAGCGGCGATGGACTGCCCTGCCTGCACCGTCAGTCCGCCGGCAAGTGCGCTAGCAGCAGCGGCAAGCAGGCAGAAAAGCGCGCCGACCCGAGCTAGTACAGCCATTGCAACGCGGGTAGTCCTTGCAGGTAGTCCAGCACGCCGGTGCCTTTCATGATCAGGAACAGCGCAGCGGCGATCAGCAGGTTCTTGAACGCCACGTAGGAAGCCATGTCGGCCCACGAAGCCGGGCGCAGGTTACGTCCCCACCACGGGCCGTCCTTGACATAAGGCTTGCAGCGCATGCGCACCACCATTTCATATACGCTCCAGGCCAGCCACCAGCCCAGCACGATGCCGGGGCCGATCTGTCCGGCGGCGCCGAGCACCCAGACCCAGGTCACCATCACGGTCAGGGCGAACGTGATCGCCTGCAGCAGAATCGGTTGCTGGAATACCTTGCGGCTCCAGGGGAACAGGTGATCGAAGAATTCCTGGCCGATGAAGACGGGCAGGCTCTGCCGCGCCGTGGCAGCAGAAGAGGGCGCCGCGGCGGCCGGCACGATGGGGATGAAATAGCCGTCCGCCCCGATCGCGGTCAGCGGTTCACCAGCCCTGGTGCGGCGCTTGCGCTCCTGGGCCAGCGGCGGGCAGGCATGGGGATCGTAATACAGCACCTGACAGTCCAGGCACAGCAGGCATTCGCGCTGGTCGATGCGACCACTTTCGTCGATGGCCTGCGAGCCGCAGCCGACGGCGCATGCTGCGCAGGGGCCGCACTCCTTCTTGCGCTTGAGGCCCCACCAGCGGAACGTGGAGGGGACGGCCAGGGCGGCACCGAGCGGGCATAGGTACTTGCAGAACGGGCGCTCGAAAAAGGCGGAAGCCACGATCAGTACCGTCCAGAAGGTCACGAAAGGCCAGGAGCGGTTCCACACGCCCACCAGGAAGGTGGTTTTGAAGGGCTCGATCTCGGCGAGCTTTTCAGCCAGTCCGATGGAATAGAAAGACACGCCAAGCAAAATCGCAAAAACGCCGTATTTGATCCATTTCAGGCGGTCATGCCAATTTTGTGGCAGCAGATGGCGCTGGTAGCGCTTGAGCCCAAGTTTGCCGGATACATGGTAGACCAGTTCCGCGAGCGAGCCGTAGGGGCACATCCAGCCGCAGAACATCCCGCGTCCCCAGAAGAACACACTGACGATGATGAAAATCCAGAACAGGAAGATAAACGGATCGGACAGGAACAGTTCCCAGCGCCACTCGAACAGGATGGAGTGGAACAAGGTCAGCACCTGGGTAATGGATGGCACGGCCAGTAGGTAAAAACCGACGAAACCGATCGACGAAATCCATAGCAGGTATTTGGGGATATCCTTCCAGCGCTTGTCTTTCAGCGTTGAGCGCCGGACCAGCTTGTCGCGCAATGCATACACCGTTCCCGCCGCGGCGAGCCAGAGCAAAAACAGCACGACCTCGACCTTGCGCGTTTTCCACACCGTCACCCAGGTCGCTTCCGGCTTGACGATTTCCGGTCGTCCCCCCTCCAGATAGCGGCCGGGCAGCCAGTACTCGCGATCAAAGTTGACGAAGGTCCGGTTGCCCGTTTGCGGGTCCATCTTGTTGGCCAGGAACACCAGATTCCAGGGGTAGGCCGCACTGAATGTCTGCGAACGGATAATGAAGATGGCCGATTCCCGGTAGGCCGGCGCACCGGCCGCCTCGATCCCGTACAGGTTGAGGTAATCCAGATCGCGGAAGGTGAAGGTATCCATATCCTGCGATACCTGCACCCGATCATAGATCCCGCCGCGCACAAAGCCCGAGCCCTTGAACGACTCCAGGCCGCTGGCGATGAGGAAGATGGCATGTTCGCCGTGCTTGAGGCGGGACATCAGGCCTTGATAAACGGCGTCGCCCAGCACGCTGCGTCCCACCGCAGGGGCATTGAGGTAGCCAAAATGAATGTCGATGTAGGGCTGGTCCGAGCGTGGCATCCCGACTGCCACGGTATCGACCTTGAGTCGCTGGACGCCGCCGTTCTTGAGTAGCGCGTTCCAGTCCAGTTTACCCTCGATCTGGCTGAATTTCGCCTGGGGGCGAATGGTCGGCTCGATGATGCCCACCTGTTTTGCAACCGCCAGGCCGCTGCGCAGGACGACCTGGTTTTCCGCGATCACGGTTACGGTGGCCCCCGTGATGGCGTCCAGGCCGATGATGCCCTGATCCGGTCTGCCCGCGCCCACTTCGATTTTGGAACCGACAAATTTGCCCAGATACTGATTGACAAACTTGGTGAGCTCCAGCTCGGGGATGCCCAGCAGCAGAATCGGCTCGGAATGCCGCAGCACCCGGACCCCGGTGATGATTCCCTTGGTGTCCATGCCGATCAGGGTCACCACCGGCTTCCCCGAATAGGCGGGAATGTCGACGATGTCGGTGGACAGAAAGACGTAACCGATCAGTTTCCGGTCGTCTTTCTTGCCATGGCGCTCTTTTTCGCCATGGCCGCCTTTTTCGCCATGGTCGCCTTTCCTGCTCTGGTAGGCTTCGACATAGGCCGGCTTGCCCATGCGATGGGAAAAGCTGTCGGCGCCAGGCAGCACATCCTTGCAGGGGACGTAGGCGCAAAGGTCGGGGTCGGTGGACAACTGTGCCGGCAGCGGCGCTTCATAGCTCCCGCCGACGGCCAGCCCCCAGGTACAGAACAGGTAAAGCGCTGCAAGAAAGCGGGCAAAAAAACCGGCAGGATAAATCATGGGAAGACCAGCAAGCCTCTGAACATCGACCCGAACAAGCATAACCAACCTGCGGCGCCCGTTCGGGTGCAGATTTTATTCGCCCAGTTTACCGTGGGCGCACGGCAACGATACCCCATTCCCCTTATTCGGGGAATGGGGCGGTCGTTCAAGCCTCGACAATCATGCGGGTACGCATTTCAAGGTGCAGGGCGTGGCAGAAGTTGGTGCAGTAGCACCAGTAGACCCCGGGTTTGTCGGCGACAAAAGTGACCGACTGGGTCTGCTGCGGATTGACGATGAAGTTGATGTCGTATTTCGGAATCGCCATCGCATGCGTCAGATCTTCCACCTTGTCCAGATTGGTCAGGATGATGGTGACCTCATCGCCTTTCTTGACTTTGAATTCACGCAGACTGAAGGCCGGAGCCTGGCTGGTGAGCTTGACCGTTACCTTTTTGCCGTTGCGGAAGACACCCGATTCCTTCGCATCCTTCACTGCGTGAGGGAAGTCGTCCAGATTGTAGATCTGGCGCGTCTTGATGATGTCGCGACGGACGATGATCGAATCGTGCGGCTCCGAATACACCGAATGATCGGCCACCAGTTTCATCTTGTCGCCGCTGATGTCGATCAACTGAGCGGTCTCGGCATGGAGCGGGCCCACGGGCAGGAAGCGGTCCTTGGAAAACTTGTTGTCCGAGATGAAATACTTGCCGTCCGATTCCTTGGTTTCGCCCATCGAGGTGAAGCCATGCCCCGGCTGGTAATGCACGTCGATGCGGTCCAGCACCACCTTGACGTTCTTGTCGCCCTTGAACGATTTGATCGCCGCTTCCACATTCCATTTCACGATCTGGCTATCGAGGAACAGCGTGGTGTAAGCATTGCCCTTGTTGTCGAAGCCGGTGTGCAGTGGCCCGAGGCCGATTTCGGCTTCGGCGACCACGGCGTCGCGCGGCTTGGCGAGGTCGCCATCGAACCATTTCAGCACGAGCTCGTGCTCGATCACCGAAGCCGTCGGCGAAAGCTTGCCCGAGCAGGCGTAATACTTGCCGTCCGGGCTGATGTTCACGCCGTGCGGGTTCTTCGAAATCGGCACGTAGCAGGTCAGGGCGGTTTTCGGATCCTGGTTGGCGGCTTTCGTGCCGTCCACCACAGGAACCTTGGAGCCGCCGATGGTGGTCACCTTGCCGGCCTTCACCGCTTCTTCGATGCGTGCGACGTGGAAGAACAGACAGGCATCCATTTCCGAAGCCATCATGTCTTCGTAATGGACCCCATTCTCGGTGTTGTACTGGTTGGTTGCCGCAAGCTTGCCGTCGTAGGAGGATGCCACCAGATCGCAGTTGCCGTCGATCAGCACCTGCCAGCGCACTTCCATGCTCTCGGAATCGACGCAGCTGAACAGCGATTTGTACTTGCTGGCGTCATCGAGATCGCGCCCGTCGTTGGGCAGCGGAATGGCGAATTCCGCGCCGCAGAATACCCGGGTGGTGTGATTGATTTTCGGATCGACCGGATCGCGCTTGTCGGTGAAGGTGCCGTGAAAGCCCTGGATATTGGGCAATTCGGTGATCTTGTCGCATTCCATGGTGTCCATGCGGACACGCGCCAGACGGCCGTGGATCTTGTCGTTCACGAACATGTATTTGCCGTCGTAGGTGCCGTCAGTGTAGGTCTGGTGTACGTGATGGGTGTCGCCGGTGGTGTATTTCGGCGTACCGTTGGGCTTGGTGCCGAGAATGGCCTTGGATTCGTTGGTTACCCCCCAACCCACCAGGCAGTCCATGTTGAAGACCGGGATGCGCTTCAGTTCGCGGCCGGACGGCATCCCGTAGATGCGCACTTCGCCCGAATGGCCGCCACTTGAAAATGAATAATACTCATCGAGCTGGCCTGGCGGCACCTCGTATTTGCCGTGCTCGGACTTCCCGGCCGAGGCGTCGGGGGCAGCGGCAGCGGGGGCCGATTCCTTGTTGCAGGCTGACAGACCCAGCGAAAGCCCCGCGCCGGAAAGACCAACCAGTGCGGTGGTACCCAGGAATTTGCGGCGGCCCAGGTCAGGCTGGGTGTCGAGTGTTTTGATGTCGTCGTCCTGTGTCATGATTGCCCGGCTCCATGTGTCAAAATTAACCGCTGACTTTCGATTCGCGGAAAGAAAAAACAACCCGAATCGTTCGAAAAGGCGTGGCTGTCGAGCGCCCGCCACTGCGGCAATACGCCGCAGTCGAACTCTAGCAAAAAAAGATAAGCAAATCCATTGATCCCGACAAATGGCCGTCTGCAGGCCCTCACGCGATCAAGCGGGTGTTGTTCCGGAACGACACTGGGAGTACGGTGTTAAGGCCTTGTTTTAACGTTGAATAGTCATTTCTCCCCGACGGGACTGCCGAGCCATGCACTTTAGAGGTACTCCTTAATATTCCCGGATATCCATCCTGGCGAAAGACGGACATGAGAGAAAAACGCGGATTTCTGCAGCATTCGCTGCTGCTCAAGTTAGGCGGCGCACTGGCGCTGATCGCCTGCTTTGCCATCCTTGGCATGGCGAGTTCGGGCATCATCGCCGAATCGGCGCAAGGCAGCGGCGAAGCGATCAACCTGGCGGGCAGCTTGCGTATGCAAGCCTACAAGATGACCAGTCTTGCCTTGTCGGCGCGCCTGCCGGAGGGCGCCGATGCTGCAGCCCCGCTGCACAAGGCGGTCGACACCTTCGAGGCCACCCTCCAGGATGCGCGCATCACTGCCTTGATGATGAAGCAGAGCAAGACGGCCTTGTCCAGCAGCTATGTGACGGTGCGGGATGCATGGTACGGCCGGATCAAGCCGCGCATCCTGGCGGTGGCGGAAAAGGCCACACCGGCGGACGAAGTGCCGTTGATCGGGGAGGTCACGCTGTTTGTCGACCAGATCCACGATCTGGTCAAACAGATCGAACGCGATACCGAGGCCAAGATCCTGGTGTTGCGCATGGTGCTCGGCGCCGCCTTGCTGATGACCCTGCTGGTCGGTGCGCTCACCCTGTATCTGGCACGCAACGACTTGATCCTGCCGCTGCGCGACCTGCTCGCCTTCGCCGCCAACGTCGGGCGCGGCAACCTGGCGGCGCGCACCGAGCATACCGGCAACGACGAACTGGGGCGGCTGGGGCGGGCGTTCAACCACATGGCCGAAGATCTTTCCAAGCTGTATCAGAACCTGGAGGCGCGGGTGGAGGAAAAAACCGCCGAGCTCACCATCGCCAACCGCTCGCTGGAACTGCTCTATCACTCCATCGCGCGGCTCTATAACGGGCCGGTGGCGCCGGATACCTACGTCATCCTGCTCAAGGACCTGGAAAACGTTCTCGGCGTGGGGCAAGGGCTGGCCTGCCTGGTGGAAGCCGGCGACTCGCGTGCACGGGTGATCGCCAGCACCCTGCAGCCGAACAGCGGCGATGCCGGCCAGTGCGGCCTGATAAGCTGCGCCGAATGCCTGAAGCATCAGGCGCTGGCCGTGCATCCGCTGCACGATGGCCGACGCGTGATGGCTTTGCCGCTCATGGATACCGAGCATCACTACGGCGTGCTGCAGCTGGAAATGCCGCCCGGCAAGGAGCTGGCGCAATGGCAGATCCAGTTGCTGGAGGCGCTGTCGCGTCATATCGGCATTGCCATCGGCACCGCGCGGCGCACCGAACAGAGCCGCCGGCTGCCCCTGCTGGAAGAACGCGCCGCACTGGCCCGCGAACTGCACGATTCGCTGGCGCAATCGCTGGCCTATATGAAAATCCAGGTCAGCCGCCTGAAGCCGCTGGTGGACAACCCGCAACGCGGCGACGAAGCCGGGAATGTGCTGGAAGAACTGCGCGAAGGCTTGAACAGTGCCTATCGCCAACTGCGCGAGTTGCTCACGACCTTCCGTTTGCGCATCGATGGCGCGGGACTGACGGCCGCCCTGCAGACCACCGTGGCCGAATTCTCCAGCCGCGGCGACATTCCGATCACGCTGGAAGCCCACCTGGCAGGCTGCACACTCACCCCGAACGAAGAAATCCATGCCCTGCAAATTGTGCGCGAAGCTCTCTCCAACGTGCTCAACCATGCCCAGGCCCGGCAGGCGCAAGTCAAAGTGGCGTGCACCGGCGATGGATCGGTTCTGGCCACCGTCACCGACGACGGCATTGGCGTCCATCGGGCAGCGGGAGCACATCATTACGGCATGACGATCATGGAAGAGCGGGCAAAAAATCTGGGCGGCCAGTTGACGGTCGAGAGGCTGCCTGTGTTCGGCACCCGCGTCACCCTGCATTTCACGCCGAGCAACCGGCGTAAAATCCCGGTACCGATCCACCCCGCCCAGGCCTAGGTATTCATGAATCCGGCAGCTCCCCAGACCATTCTGATCGTCGACGACCACCCGCTGTTCCGCAAGGGCGTGATTCAGCTGATTCAGGCGGTGCCCGAATTCCGGTTCGTGGGCGAGGCCCCCAGCGGAACAGAGGGCGTTGAACTCGCCTGCGCCCTGCAACCCGACATGATCCTGCTGGACCTCAACATGAAGGACATGAACGGCGTCGAAGTGCTGAAAGCGATCAAGGACAACGGGCTCGATTCGCGCGTCATCATGCTGACCGTTTCGGATCAGGCGGAAGACCTGATCGCCGCGCTGCAGGCCGGCGCGGACGGCTATCTGCTGAAGGACATGGAACCGGAAGATCTGATGCAGCAACTGGGCGAGGCCGCACGCGGCAAGATCACCATCAGCGCACGCCTCACCCAGTTGCTGGTGGCTTCGCTGCGCGAAAAGAGCCGTCCCGCCAGTCTGGCCGAAGCCGGGCTGACCGATCAGGAAAACCGCATTCTCGAACACCTGGTCGACGGCAAGAGCAACAAGCTGATTGCCAAGGACATGGGGATTGCCGAGGGCACCGTGAAAGTGCACATCAAGCATCTGCTTAAAAAGCTCAACTTGCGCTCACGGGTGGAAGCCGCCGTCTGGGCCGACCGCTGCCGGCGGCAGGTCAAACCCTGACCGGCTGATTGCCGGCGCCAGCCGGGGGCAATCCGGAACGCTGACCGCGACCGGCACCATGGACCGGAACGGGCGGTATTTCCCCTGATCGATTCAGCAGATCCGCGGCAGCGGGTCGTCTTCCAGTTCGTCGAGTATGCGGCGGCCGCCCAGGTCGGTTTCCAGGATGACCCGGCTGGCGCCGGTTTCGATGCGGCCGATGATGCGGGCCCCGGCTCCTTCGGGCAGCGCCTGCCAGCGCGCAAGGATTTCATCCGCCGCCACCGCATCAGCCACCGCGACGATGCGCCCTTCGCAGGCGAGGTAATACGGATCGTAGCCCAGCATCTCGCACACCGACACCACTTGCGGGCGCAGTGGCACCGCGCGCTGTTCGAGTATCACGATGTGGCCGCAGGCACGCGCGATCTCGTGAGCCACAGTGGCAAGGCCGCCGCGCGTGGGATCGCGCATGAAGCGCAGACCCGGCAGGTCGCGCACTGCCTGCGCCAGCGGCAGCACGGAGGCCGAGTCGGAGCACAGCTCGCCGGACAGGCCGAACTGCTCGCGCGCCAGCATCACCGCGATGCCGTGATCGCCCACCGGGCCGGACACCAGCACCGTATCGCCCGGCGCGATGCGCGTGATGTCGAGCGGTGCCCGGGCGCGTTTCGCGCCGATGCCGGCGACCGACAGGTACAGGCCGCTGCCTTCGCCGCGCCGCACCACCTTGGTGTCGCCGGCTACCACGGCGACGTGGTTCTGCCGCGCGGCCCGTGCAAAGCTGGTGATGTAGCGGTCGAGCGCGGCGACTTCAAGTCCTTCCTCGATGAGCGCGGACACGGTGAAGTAGAGCGGATCGGCCCCGGCCACCGCCAGGTCGTTGACCACGCCATGCACGGCCAGCGAACCGATGTCGCCGCCAGGAAATTCCAGCGGCTCGACGGTAAAGCCGTCGGTGGTGACCATGATGTCGCCGTCTACATGTGGCAACGTGACGGCGTCGGCGTCGGTATCGAGCAGCGGGTTGCCGAGATGCCGGGAAAAGATGTCGGTTATGAGTTCGCGCATCAGGCGGCCGCCGTTGCCGTGCGCAAGAAGAATGCGAGTGTCGTCCATGGGTTTTCAGGCGTGCAGAAATTCGATGACCTGGCCGAAGCTTAACCCGGCATCGTTGACGGGAACACGCCGGGGCAGATGGATGCTGAAACCGGCTCGCTGGAGCCGGCTGATTGCGGCTTCGGCAAGCATGCGGTTCTGGAACACGCCGCCGGTGAGGCCGACGGACCGAATCCCGGTTTGCGCGCGCAGTTGCTTTGCCTGCTCGACCAGCGCCTGCGCCAGGCTGAGATGAAAGCCAGCTGCGCGTTCGGCAACGGGACGGGCAGCGTCGGTCAGCATGGGCAAGAGCGGCGCCCAGTCGGTACGCCACACGTGTGTGGCGTCGCGTTCCAGGGGCAGTTCGACGACTTCGCCTGCGGCGGACGACGCTGCCGCTTCCAGTCGCATCGGGCCTTCACCTTCGAAGCTGACGTGAGTGCCTATGCCGCACAGCGCTGACGCGGCATCGAACAGGCGGCCGACCGCCGAACTGGCCGGACTGTTCAGCCGGGCCGACCAGGCCTGATGCAGGGCTGCGGGGGCGAAGGGCGCGGACTGGCCGGTCTCCCACAAC
>ERZ761609.664-NODE-664-length-37821-cov-106.454774_pt1 | contig 37821 bp, 41 predicted proteins | sample MGYA00511163_ERZ761609 | MGnify/ENA primary metagenome ERZ761609 (study PRJEB28899, sample SAMN02445070) | bioreactor sludge metagenome | biome: EBPR sludge | place: Australia: Brisbane, Thorneside Wastewater Treatment Plant | collected 2011-12-16 ...
GAGCCTCCGTCGAACCGGACAAGCCACTCTCATGGCATCCGGCTCTACGGGCCTCACGCATCGGTGGGTGGTTAATCCACACCTCCCTTAGCCTAAATGGTGAATCTAGGTTTACCGGGCGCGTGAGCCCATTCGGAAAAGGTGCCAGTTTGTCGTTTTAAGACTGCTGACGACCACGAAGAAATAAACCTTCGCGAAGAGGAGATATGACAAGCCTACCATTTGACGTGCTTCACCACCGTCATCATGTCAGCTTACGAGTAAGATTATCCGTAAGCTGACTGGTAAGCCTACGACCTGACTTACTGGCATGCCTTCTCGTAAGCTTGCTGGTGGTGCACGGGTTAGTTTCGCCGCCACGCAACTCACCGCACGTTTTTTATCTCTTGCGCAAAGTTGCGGCGAATCCTACGCTTGCCACGTCTGATTAAGGTGAGGAGCCCCGCTATGGAACTGTTGACATTATCCGAAGCCGCTGCAAAGGTTGGCGTAAGCCAGGACACGATTGAGCGGCGCATCAAAGATGGGACGCTCTCGCCCGTCAAAAACGGTGCTCGCAAGATGATCCGGCTCGACGACCTGGAGCGGATTTACCCGGCCATCGTCAAGCAACCCGTGATTCCGCCCGAGGGCGCGCGGGTCATCGCGGCGGCCAACCTGAAAGGCGGCGTCGGCAAGACCTCCATCATCGCAAACCTTGCCGCGATTCTGGCTGAGGATGGTCCGACTCTTGCGATTGACTGTGACCCTCAAGGAAACCTCACCCAAGCTTTGGGTGCTAACCCCGACACCTTAGAGCGAACCACCTACGATGTTCTGATCGACCAGTTCCCGCTCAAGAGTGCAATCATCCGGCCCCTTGAAGAGATTGGCTCGCTGTATTTGCTCGGGGCAAATCTGGAGCTTGCCGCAGCTGATTTCAGGCTCTCTCAGGCACTCGCGCGTGAGATGCGCCTGAGGCAGGCCATTGAATCTGTTCGAAAGCAGTTTCGCTGGATTCTTGTGGACTGCCCGCCCGCCCTTGGCATTTTGACTCTCAACGCTCTGACCGCCGCCAATGAAGTGATCATTCCGGTTGACCCCGGAGTTTTCTCGCTGAGGGGGGTCTCGAAGCTCATGGAAACCTTCGCTGAAGTTCGAAAAGTAAACCCAGGCCTTGAGCGCATCCGGCCCCTTGCCAACCTGGTTGACAAAACGAACCTTGCCAAGGACGTGCGAGCATCTTTAACCGAGGCTTTCGGTGAGGAGCTCTTTCAGACCGGCATCCGAAGGAGAAACCCGATCCGAGAAGCCCAGGCCGCAAAGATGCCGGTCAGCATCATGAGCCCCAGGGACCAGGCAACGCTTGACTTCAGGGCTCTCGCCGCTGAGATTCAAGGACTCACCTATGAGAGGCCACTTGCCGTTGTGGGGATTGATGAATGAGCCGTAAAGAACGAAAGCCCCTGGTTGATACCGAATCGTTGCTTGGGAACGTTCTCAAGCGTGATCGTGCCCTCTCTGGGCGCGAAGCACCTGAAAGCGACATTGCGGCCGAGCAGCCGGTTCAACATGAAGAAGCAGAGCCGACACCTGAGCTCGAGAAGCAAGAGGCTCCCACTCCGGAGCCACCGAAAGCTAAGTCTACGAGCAATCTTACTGATAAGCTTACTGGTAAGCCTACCAAGCGGGAACTCGCCGCTCAAGCGAAAGCACTCGCTGAAAGTCGCTTTGCGACCGTTAGTCTGAAGCTCCCCGAGGAGCTAAACGACTGGGTGGACCAGTACGTGTTCGATCACAGGAAGGAGAAAGTTCTCAAGCAAGACTTGATCTCGCGGGCCATTCAGCTTCTCTACATCGAGGTTCATTCGGAGGCGCAAGACTAGTTTGTGAGAAAGCTCATCCCGAACAGCACGCAAGTTCCAGACGTCATTCTCGATGTCTGGATGGCGCGTTTAACGGGGTCAGAGTTCAAGGTGCTCATGTACATCGCCCGGCGCACCTACGGATTCGGGAAGGAGGGTGACTCGATCAGCCTTCGCCAACTTGAAGACGGAATCGTGACCCGCGCGGGGCAAAGGCTTGATTCGGGAACAGGCCTCAACAAGGACACGATCGCGAAAGCCCTCAGCAGCTTGGAAGAGAAGGGGCTTGTCATCCGCGTCAGGCGGGACAGTGCCGAGCATGGTCACCTCTCGAACTTCTACCGGCTCAACTTAGAGGCGGACGATTTTGGCGACGACGAAGGCGATGATGGAGGCGGAAATGAACCTAAAACTCCAGCTTCTGGACCCTTGTCGGAAAATCCGACAAGCCCCCCTGAAGAATCCGCTACCCCCCTTGTCGGAAAATCCGACAAGCCCCCCGGGAAAAAACGACAGGCCCTAGTCGGAAAATCCGACACCCCCTTGTCGGGTTTTTCGGATACACAAGAGACAGCAGAACAAGAAACAGAAGAACAAGAAACAGCAACAACAACTGTTGCTGCTTTTTCGGCTTCGCCTTTGCATAGGGAAGAGGGGTTTAGCCTCTTGATGAAAGAAGGATTCCTTGAGCGAGACGCCCGGAGTCTTGCCCAACGTCACACCCCGACTGAAATTCAAAACCAGATCGTTTGGCTTCCTAAGCGTTCCGTTTCCAAGAACAGACTGGGGATGCTCCGAAGGGCCATCGAGGAAGCGTGGCCAAGTCCAGAATCTCCAGTCGAGCAGCAGAAGCGAGTCGAGAGGGAGGCCAAAGTTGCCGCTCAAATCGCCGAGGATGCCCGCAGACAAGAGATATCCTCCAGTTTGAGGAGATACTATGTCAGGCTTCAAACCGAAGCGCAGGAGCGATTTATGGAGCTTCTAGCGCATATTGAGAAACTCAAGGCAGACCAAGCCCTGCGCCCCCTCATCAAAGAGAGCCCCAAAAGGCTTGAGCTAATGCAGAGGGGATTCGATGAAGAGCCTAAGCGAATCGAGCTCATGGTGGAATACTTCAAAGACCGCCCCGAACCACTTCCAGGGTTTAGAGCACTCATCGATCAGGTGCCAATGGACCGGTTGGGGAGCTACGTTCAATGAATTTCATTCGTGATCCGAAGGAGCCGACCCGAGCCAGGCGAGGAGCTAGTCGTCGGCGCACCCGCCGCGTTTCTCCTGAGGAATAGGAACTTCGCTATGCCTGAAACCAAACTTCGGACTCCGAAAGTAAATGTCCAACCGGAGCATCTTGACTGCGACTTGGACTTCGTTGAGACTCAAACTGTTGGGAGTCAAACGAGGTGTGTGGGATTAGGACCAGACGAAATCGACCGGACAAAACTGAATGCGAAAGTAGTTCGATACATTGATTTGGCCTCCTTTTATCTTTCAAAGGGCCTTGCCCTTTTACCAATCGGAGACCAGGAACGAGAGGCGATAACCCGCCAGTTGGAAGGGCTTGGTGGAACGCGAGAACGACTGCAAGAGGAGACTCTTGAGTGCATTTCGGCCCCGTCAGGGTATCGAAGGGAGCGAAAAACTGTTCGTTCCAGGCAAAAGCAGGAGGCGGCTCTTGAGTGGATTTGCCAGACTTTCGTGGAGCGCGGAGGGTTTGCCCCGATTCCAATTAGAGAGATCGCCGAGCGATTCGGCAAAACCCCAGGAGGTATGAGAGACCTTCTGAACGACCTTGTATTTGATGGGCGACTCATTTTGAATCCAAACAAGGCAATCGGTGGGTACATCCCCTCTCGCCATCAACTCGATTCATGTGACCGAATCGCCACAGTAGGAAATAATCACAAAAACCGAACCCCCGTATAGCTTTCGTCGTCAAGTAGTCTATGGGAAGCAAAGTCCCAGCAAGGCTAACAGGTTCAACCTCTTTGCAGAGCATTTTGCAAGGCTCAAGTTCGCTCGCGTCCAGAATCGCTGAACTTCCTGAAATCAAGAAACCGAGCTATTGCTTCTTGCTCGATGTGTCGGCTTCGATGGAAGGCGAGTGTCTGCGCGAAATGAAGGGGGGCTGCCTGGAGGCGGCGTCCACTTTGCTCCGCAAAGGACTCGCTGTCTCGGCGATTGCCTTTGAGTCGGAAGCCACTCCGATTGCAAGGGCAGTTCGGTCGATAGAAGAGTTTCACGCTTGTGTGAAACGGCTCGAAACAAGGGGCTCGACCGCACTTGATAAGGCATTGAATCTGGCTCACGAAATCATGTCCGAGGGTTCCGGAGGAGTCGTTCACCTCATCACCGATGGACTTCCAGACAACCGCGAAGCGGCACTCCGTGAGGCGTCAAAACTCAAACGCTCTGGAATCGTCATCAGATGCTCAGGAGTGACCGGAGCGGACCTAGCCTTTCTTGCCCAGATTGCGGGAGGTGAACCAAAGCCCCAAGCCGCTGTGACCCAAGCTCAAGGGCTCAAGGCACTCATCTCAAGCGCAGCAGCTCTACCGCTACCGAGGGAATCATGAGGCAAAGTCGCGTCCAGGAAGTTTACGACCACACACTACTCACCCTCTTCGGGGTGAGCATCCAAACAACACGCGAGGCGGTGCTAAAGTGCTGAGTCTTGGCCCGATGTCGGCAGGTAAAGAGAGCTACTACCTGGAGCTTTCGCAAGAAGATTACTACACCAAAGGCCGTGAGCCAGATGGTGAGTGGCACGGAACCGGAGCGTCCGCACTGGGCCTAGGCGGAAAGGTCGAACCCGAGCAGTTGCGGAAGCTTTTCAGTGGTTTCTCGCCCGAGACGGGCTTACCCATGACCCAAAGACAAGACCAACCCGGAAAGGCGATTCATCGCGCGGGTTGGGACCTAACCTTTTCGCCCCCGAAATCGGTTTCGGCGTATTGGGGACAAGCTTTGCCTCAAGTCCGAAAGGCAATCGAGGATGCTCATAGCCAGGCGGTCAAAAACTCCCTGAATTACATCGAGTCGGTTGCGGGTCAAACGCGTCGAGGCAAGGGAGGCAAGCGGATTGAATCTGCAAAGCTAGTATTTGCGCTTTTTGAACACGGCGTAAGTCGGCGGCTTGACCCGTGCCTCCACACTCACTGTCTCCTTCTGAACGTGGCCGTACGAGCTGATGGAACGACGGGAGCCGTGAGCTCGATGTCAGTGCTCAAGGTGCGAAAGACGGCAGATGCGATTTATCATCAGTCGCTTCGCTCAACCCTCGAATCTCAACTGGGTTTGGAAACGAGAACCGTTCTCACGTGGTTTGAACTCACCGAAGTGCCAAGCACGGTATGCAGGCACTTTTCCAAACGACGTGTAGAAATCGAAGCGGCTCTAGCTGAGTCAGGAGACGATTCCCCAAAAGCGGTGGCCAGGGCAGCCATTAAGACGCGCACCCCGAAGGAAAACGTGCCGAGGCAAGAACTCTTTGCGAGGTGGCAATCCGAATGCGAGTCTTTGGGTTGGCGGTCGAAACCGATTGAGGTACGTCAAGCAGCGCACACTGCGAAAGCACCGATGCCGAACCCCAACTTGAACGAACTGGCAGAGTCCTTCGGCTATTTTACGAAAGATGCCTTGGTGAAGCACTTAGTCCAGCGAGCATCAGGGGATGTTGAAGCAAAGAAGCTCATCTCCCACGCAGAGAAAATCCTAGAGAGGGAAGCGGTGAATCTAGGAAGCGGCCGGTATTCGGTCTCAGCCGTTGGTCGGGTTGCCGCAGTGCCAACCCTGACAAGGTCCGAGCTGCATGAGGCCATCGCAAAATCCAGACAACTCGGAAGAAGCGAGATGGTCGTTCACCCCAACCCACCGTGGGAACCAGGTCCCTACCCGAACGGTGTCAAGTCGACGAACGTGAGCGAGTTTCTCGCATCGGTGCGAGTGACCGAATCGGCAATCACGCAAGTTGTCCAGGAGGTCATTGCTGGCAAGACGCCTAAGGAGCTCGCCCATTTGTACGGGCCGGATCTCACCGAGCCAATCCGCAACGCGATGAAGGCTCTGGAAACCTATCTCAAGCGCAATGGGCCAGACCTTGGAGGCGACATCAGGAAGTTGTTCGCTCAATATGGTCCGGACATCTCGGAAATATATCGGGCCTTGTGCCGCTCAGAGGGAAATCTTCGCGCAAAGGCTCTCACCCCTCGAACCACAATTTTCGTTGAAGCCCCCGAGCAAATGTCCGCAAAGGATTTGCTTGCTCTTGAAGCCGCTTGCGACCTTGCGGGCTCTCGGATCGCTTACGTAGCTGGAGAAGACCGCTCGAAAAATCTCGTCGCACTCAAGCTTTCTCATGAACGAGCGCAGGACCGAAGCCACGAGGAGCTTACAAGATGAACGCACCAACACCCGCCAGTCGAGCCCTGAACACAAGTCTGGCCAAAGATCTGATAGCCCTAGGTTATGCCGCCTTCACGTTCTACATGTGCCAACTCCATCAAGTCAGGATGCCATTGGGGTTGTTGGTCACATTGGTGGTTGGTATCCTGGCCGCATTCCTCATTCAGTCGGTCTTCGATGAATCGGTTTCCCATATCGAACAATCGGGCTTTGAGGCTGGTCGCTACGCCCGGTTCACGGCCTTTACGTTCTTTGCTATCCTTGGCCTTTGCGCCATTGCGAGTTCACTTTTCGGCGGATTGCTCTTTGTATTCCTTCCGGTGGCTGCGCTCTTTGCTTATCCCTACTTAGCCGTCTGGTACGCAGACCGATATCGCGGCGGCGGGATGGGAAGCAGGGCTCCGCGAAGCTCGCCTTTCTCCCAGCAAGGCACAAGCGTTTCGTTTGGCACCTCAAACCCAAGGCCCCGAATATCGCTTCTAGGAGGTTTTCTGCGCTCGATTCGCAATCGAACGCCACGGCCCAAGACTCCGAACAACCCGAACTGGGATGCGCTCATTAAGAAGGGGTATTTCGATGACGACTAAAGCCATCTTGGGGAAGCACCGCTTTGTCAGTGAAGCGGCCTGGGACCACTACCTGCTTCTTGGGGCGACAGGAAGCGGGAAAACCACGTTCTTGCTGATCTTGATGTATTCCGTGCTGGCCAAGAAGAGCCTGCCACCAAGGGCTCTCATCTACGACCCGAAGAGAGAGTTCCTTCCGTTCATTGATGGAATGGGACGGCTTGATGACGCTATCATCCTCAATCCTCTCGATGCCAGATGCTCCGCTTGGGATATGGCCCGCGACATCGTTGACCCCATCGCCGCCAGGGAACTGGCCTCAATTCTGACCCCCGAAGACGAAGCTCGCGGCGATAACCGCTTTTTTGACCGGGCTGTGAGAGACGTTTTGGCTTGCGTGATCATGACCTTCGTGAAATGTGCCCCCAATGAGGGCTCATGGACCTTCAGGGACGTCATCTTGGCCTCTTTGCACCCAAGCTACCTTCGGTTCATTCTCGACCAAACCTACGACCGCAAGGGGCGGCTGCTTCTTCCGAACGTTCGGGTTCGACAGGTCTATTTCGAGCAAGCCGACAAAAGAACCTCCGCCAACATCGTGGCAAGCATCCAAGCCGCGCTCGCCATTTACGCTCCAATTGCCGCTGTGTGGTCATCCGTCAGCAGTCGCAACGACCCGCAGTGGCGTTCGACTTTCAGTCTCAAAGAATGGGTCGAAGACTCAGGCGACATTCTCATCATGGGGAATGACGAGTCTGCTAGGGCCTCGATTGACCCGCTCAACCAGGCCCTTTTCCAGCGGGCAGGGGAGCTTCTTTTGAACCAGCCCACCATCGCGGGTAGCTCTGGAGTTGATCAGACGTGGGTGATTCTGGATGAAGTGAGGGAAGCGGGGAAGCTTCCGCTTTTATCAAGGCTCTTGACCAAAGCCCGCAGTCACGGCGTAACAGTCGTGCTTTCCTTCCAGGACATCGAAGGGTTCAAAGCCGAATACGGGGAATCGGTCGCTTATGAAATCGTCGCTCAGTGTGCGAACAAAGCGATCCTGAAGCTTGAAAGCCCCGAATCTGCAAAGTGGGCGGTCGCCCTCTTCGGGGAATACCGAGGGCCCGAAGAGTCGGATGGAAGAAGCTGGTCAACCCAAGGCTCAGGCGCCTCCAAGCAATGGGCCAAGGTCGAGCGAACAAACCTGGTTTCCTCTCAGTTTCTGTTTTTGCCCAAAGCGGGCGTTGCCAACGGTATCCCCTCGTTTTACAAGCACGGCGAGCAACTCCCGTATCCGAATGAACCTGTCGTGTTCGACACCGCTGACTGGAAGAAGGACATCGCCCCAAACCTTCCCAGTGCCAGCAACATCAAGTCGTTTGTTCCCCACGCTAGCCCAGAGGTGTTCGACCTTCGTGAATGGACGCCCGAGGACTGGACACGACTTGGCTTTGAAGGCCAGCCCCCTCAGCTTGAATCCCAAGACGGAGAACAACTATGAATGCAACCTTGCCCCCTCGCGGTAGCGAAGAAGCCCACCAGGTTTTGATTACGCTCACTGCTCTCTTAAGCTCAGATCAAAGCCCGATTGAATGTTTGGGCTTTAGGACAGGTCCGGGAATTCCGTGGCCGACCGTGGTCGAAATCGATGTGCACACTGGACAAGTCGCCGATCTACTGTACGAATTGTGCGGCAGTAGGGAAGAGTTCCAAAAGCAAAGCGCAGTATTGGAAGCCCTTCGAGAAAGGGCTAACAACTTGATAGCGGAGCATTCCCGGCAACTGGAAACTCAACAAGGAGCCATAACATGAATGGGAACTTTCCTCCACGCGGTAGCGAAGACGCTCGCTTGATGCTCGCGGCGATTTACGATCTCTTCCACTCTCACCAAAGCCCAATTGAGTGTCTGGGTTTTAAGACCGGTCCTGGGATTCCGTGGCCGACCGTGGTCGAAATCGATGCGCACGTTGAGCAAATCAGGCATTTACTCTTCGAACTTTGCGACGACCGAGAGCAGTTCAAGGACTATGACCAGGAGCTTCAAGGAGTGCGAAACCGAGCCGTTCGGTTGATTTCCAAGAAATCACCGGAGCTCGAACAGTTAGAAGAATTTTTGCTGAGTCTGAAACACCGCACTTTAGAGCGTGGAATCGCATCATCGGTGCTGATCCTCACGTACGGGGCGCTTTTGACCCTGATTGCACACTGGGCTGCCCGCCAGGCTCTTATCGAAGGCTCTCCTTGGCAACCAGTCCTTGCACTTGGGATATTCATTGCTGTTCTGGCGAAGTTCTTCCACTGGTTCGCCGATTTTTCACGGCGAACAAAGAGCGCGTATCTAATCGCCATCGCAAGTGGCTTTCCGTTGGCCGTGTACTACTTCCTCAAATCGGAAGACCTTCTGCGGGGACTCATCAAAGAGATGAATCCGCTTTCGTTTTCCTTGATTCTGCCGCTTGCAGGCTATCTCGGATTCGCTTGTGGGCTCGCAATTTTGCGCAGAATGAACGAGCTCAGGAAAGAGTCGGTCAGAGGGGCCATTCAAGGTATCAGCATCGATTTTTCAATCATGCCGCTTCCCGAGGGGCGGAAGTCTGTCGTACAGCGAGAATTCAAGAACACTATTCGCCGGGCCAGGCTTCTCTGGATTCCAACCCTGGTCCCTGGCTTATGCACTGTCGCGGTTACAGTAGGTCTGCTCTTTTCCGCAACACGGCGAAGCCCCATTCTCCCAGCCTCGAAGGGTGAAGTTCTTGCGCAGTCGAACCTAAAGGCCGCCCATGGCAAAATGAGCCGCCTGCAAGAGCAACTGGCTCAAATGGCGAGCCAAGAAAAAATTGCAAAGCAGAACGCCTTGGATTTGGAAGCAAAGCTCGAAGAAAAATCGACTGAGCTAAGAGAGGCCCGAAGAGAACGCTATAGAGTTGTGGATGAAACTCCGTCCGAAGAGGCTGAGGAGCCAGCAACTGAAGATGGCAGCTCCGACGTGCTCGTGGTGAGCAACCCGGCTAGCAATGAAAACAAGACTCCCGTTCAGACGAATCCGCCACCACAAGTGAACCCAACACCACCGCGTCAAGACCTCACCTTCAAGCAAAAACAAGAGCCGCCTCCACCGAAAGAACTCCCTTCGGCAGATGCGATGTTTCACAAGATGATCAAGGACACTCGATTCTATTCGCCATCTAGGGTGAGGTGGACCGGTCCTGGAACTCACCAGGCCCCGCTCTACTCCAGAGGGACAGATGGCAATGGGTTAGACGTGGTCGTCTATGTGGTGAATGCAAAGGAGGAAAGTGCGCTCGCATCGGTGAGGGCATTTCTTGCTCCGGCAAAAGTTGAAGGAGGTGATCAGGACGTGTCTGAGCAGCAAGTATTTGGTGAGGCGACCTACGCCACCGGCACTGCATGCTGGGTTGATGGATATGCAGGGTACTCCCTCGCCGTTGTTGTCCGGCACTACAAGGGCAAACTCTTCGTCTGGGCGGCTCGGCGTGAATACTTCCTGCCAGACAACGCCAATAACGCCAATCGGGTTGACCTCCAGTACCGCATGGCCGATGATCGCGAGTCGTTCAAGACAACATCTAGCAATATCTTGAGCTCCATAAAGAGACAGGATGACTAGACGATGAACCTCAATATGTTTCGGCGACCCAAGGTTCGAGAGACGGAGAACCGAGCCCACACTTGCGACAAAATCATCCTTGTGGAACTAATGCCCCGTGGGGTATGTTATGGAATCAGAGAACTACTGAATGCGTAATCGCCTCGCCGCCACCTTCCTCGCCATGCTGCTCCTGCTTGTTCAGGCGCTTCCGGCGGTTGCGTGCGTGGCAAAATGCTCCATGGGGCATTGCGACGAGCCGAAACAAGCAGCTCCAGTGAAAGCAGGCCACGGCTGTTGTAACGAAGGCTCGGCTGATGTTGGTCATTCTAAATCCAAAAAAGAAAGCAAAAGCGACCATTGCGACTGCGGATGTTCGGTTCAAAGTACCCCGGTTGACCAGCACGACCAGATTGTCGCCACCACCAGTCAAGTTCAAGTCTTTCCAGGTCTAGCGATTCTTCCGGAGCCATTCCAGGCTCCTCAAGCTCCCATCAGCGGCAAGCTTGCCAGGATTATTGCTCAAGATAGCGGACCGCCGGGCAACGTTTTCTTTGAGCAAAGTCACAGCCGCGCTCCTCCTGTTGCGTGAACACACCTTCATCGCCCAGTCAGTGACCTGACTCAGGCGGTTCGTCGTTCACAACAAAAAACACAGGAGATTCACATGATTCAATCCATTACCGCAAAGGTTTTGGTGGCCGTTCTCGGAGCGACTTGGCTTGCAGGATGCAACCAAGGGATTACCGACGTGTCCACCCATGACGTGCATGATGCGGAGCATTCCGCCGCTCATGCCCAAGACCAAGGCCACCAGCATGGTGGACACCAAGGAGCCTCAACTTCCACCACCGTTAAGGTTGGGAAGTTCGAGGTCAACCTTCGAATTCCAGAAGAAGGGCTCTATTCGAGCGAAGAAGTCGACGTGGAGTTTCGCGTCACCGACACCACTCAAAAGGACCCCGTCGAAGCTGGATTCAAGGGCGTTGCCAATGTCGAAGCCAAGGGCGTCGTTACGATGCCAAGCATGGCAGGCATGCCCGAGCAAAAGCCGGAGATCCACCGAGAAGGGGTTCCCGGAGACTACGGAATCGTTCTTTTCTTTCCGCACGGCGGAGAGTATCAGATCGAGTTGGACCTAACGCCTCCAGGGGAGAAGCCCTTCAAGGCGACGTTCAAGGTCAACGTTAAGGATGAGCGTCCTGCCAACGCTTCCAAGCAGCAGCCCTTTACCTTGAAGGTCGTGGACTGGCCCAAGGAAGCGAAGGCTGGTGAGCCGACGAACCTCAAACTTCAAGTCACCGACACGAAGTCAGGAAAAGCTCAGACGGCATTCGATGTTGCCCATGAGAAGAAGTTCCACCTGCTAATTGCAAGCAAGGACTTGAACTGGTTCCTTCATGAGCATCCTTCGATGGCCGATGATGGCACTTGGTCAATCCCAATCAAGTTCCCCGCTGGAGGCGACTACTGGATCTATGGCGACGTGGCTCCGACTGGAAAAGGCTCACGGGTTCTGATTACCCAAGTGAAAGTCTCTGGGCCTGCTCCAACTTGGGACACCAAGCTGAAACTCACTACGAGTTCATCGGATGGCGGGCTCAAGGGCGAACTTAAGGCGCTCGATGCTCCGATTCCTATAGGCAAGAAGACGACACTTGAGGTTCGTTTGACCGAGGAAGCCACCGGGAAACCGGCCGGAGATACCGTTAAATGGCTCGGAGCTGCAGGGCACATGATGATCTTCCATAAAGATGGAATGACCGTCGTTCACAGTCACCCCGCCGAAGACAAAGAGAACGAGGAGCTGGTCAAATCCGGAATCGTTCGATTCTCAGGTCGCTTTCCAAAGCCAGGCATCTACAAAGTCTATGCTCAGTTTGAATGGCGCGGAGCCGTTCGAACGCTTGGCTTTGGCATCGAAGTGAAGGAGTAAGCGAATGGATGCGCTCATTCTCGGGCTCGTCATCCTGTGTGGTGCAGCCCTCATCTGGATGATGCTTCGAAAGCTCGGCGTGGGTACGCCGGGCGGACGGCCTGACTGTGGGTGCGGAAGCTGTGGCCAGCGAAAGCAGAAGGGGAAACCATGAAAAGTTGGGCCACCCTCATCGCATCGCTTGGCGCAGTCAGTGCCTTCGCTCAGTCTGAGGAAACGAGCCTCTTCGAGCGGCTAGTGCCTGACCACGGGTTTCATCCCGCCGTTATTCACTTTCCAATCGCGCTCTTCATCTTCGGAGCACTCCTAGAAGTGTTCGGCTGGGTGAAGGGACGGGACTCGATTCGACAGGCAGGCTTTTGGAATATGGCCGCAGGTGCTCTTTCAACGCTTGTAGCGATTCCAACCGGACTCATCATCTTCTACCGCTCCGACTACACCTGGCAAGGCAAAGTGCTGATCCACGTGGGAGCGGCGGCAGCTGCAACCCTTCTCATGTTTGGAGTTGTGATTTGGCGACGTAAGAAGCCGCTCACTTCACCAGCATACGCGGTTCTTTTGGCTCTCTCGGTCATCGCGGTTGGTGCCGCGGGTCATTTCGGAGGCCAACTCATCTACGGGCAATGAGAACCATGTACGACAACAAACCCCCTAAGGAAAATCAACAATGAAACACAAATCAAAAACCCTCATCGCCGCTTTGCTCATGCTTTGCGGGACGTTCGCAATCAACTCGGTGGCTTTGGCCCACGAAGCGGATTGCCCCTACTGCAAGCTGAAACTTGTCCAGAACACCAAGGAAGAAGACAACGAAGTCGTCGTGAAGTTTGGAAACAAGCGGATCGAGTACCGATGCATCTACTGCGTCGTGGCCGACCAAGCAAAACTCAAGGGCGATCTCGTGGTCTATGCCCCAAGTGAAAAGGCAGGAAGCCCCATTGTCTTGAAGCGAACGGATGGCAAATGGACCGCCCCTGAAGGCACGCTCTTCTTGAACACGTTTAAGCGCCACAAGACCTGCGCGGCCGAGTCCCGAGCCTTCACGAGTAGAGCCAGCTTTGATAAGTACGTCAAAGCAAAGGGAATTGAGGGAGCCAAGGCTCTGACCCTCGCTGAATTCCTCGCGGAGGTTGCGAAGAAGAAATAACGAGACCGCAGCTTTTCTCCCCTCACCCAATTCATGGAGGAGGGGAGATGCCGCACCACTTTTGGAGAATCAAATGAAAATCACCATCCTAGCCTTAACTTTTGCGGCCTTGATGGTCGCTCATGGAACCGCGCTCGCACAAGAACACCAAGGCCACAAGCCCAACATGACGATGGCGACCGAACTTCCCAAGCCACCGGATAAGTTTCCGGCTTGGATGAGCAACCGCACCGCTGACCACCTCTTTTACAAGCCCGCATCCTATAACTGGGAGATCCTTCGTGTCAGAAGATTCGCTCAGGATATGTTTGCGACCGGAGTAGGACACGCAAGGGCCTATGAAGCCCTGGCCACGGGCCAGGCTCCCCAGCTTGAGACTCGAATCTATGAAGAGATAGTTCGGGTTTTGAAGAATCCGCCGAGCATCCCCATCGACGAACAAGCCCTTGCGCCAACGTTCCTTCGAAAATATGGCTCGCTTGAGAAAGTGTTTGATTGGGCTCACATCCTTCACTTCCAAACTATCGACGTCCTTAGCAAACCCAACTGGACTGACGCGCAGAAGGAAGCGGAGATTGAGAAGCTCTGGCAGTTTTACTCAGCTCAGCCCTACGCTATCACTGGCTTGCCGATGAACATGGCGTACCTTGACGGCTTTTCCTACAGCGCGACTTTCCGGAAGAACTACCCCAAAGTGAACGGACTTTTTTGGGGCTACCACTGGCTTCAAACCGTGAACTACGACATGCTCTACAGGACGCCTGTCGAGACTCACGCCGCTCAGTACGAAGTCCTAGGAGCTCGCTACATCGAAGAAGAGCTCTTCAAGACCGATAGGGATTTCATGCCGATGACAGCAGAGACGAGCCCTCGGTTCGCCAAGCGGTTCCCTCAGATCGCAAACGCTTTCGATAACCTCCACATGCTTCACGACAACGTGAACGACATTCTCTCCGACTCGAGGCTAACCGAGCAGCAACGAAAAGAGCAGGTCAACATTGCCATTTGGCGGGTTCTTGCTTCTACTCACCAAGGGGAAGAGTCTGGGACTGGAGAGCCAAACACACTTCACGACCACCGTCACCCGATGGGAATGCCTGGGATGGGGATGATGAAAGGAAGCGACGAGGAGCTCATGTTCATGAGCGGTATGGGCTGGATGAACATGACCGAGTGCGCCCATTGCTCCATCTCGCTCCCAGAGTCTGGGCCTTGGGGAGCAACAGTCACCGCAAACGGTTGGACGATGACCGTTCGGTGCATGCTGTGCGCGCGTGATATGGCTTCGGAAACCATTGGGCGAGCGATCATTAGAGGGGCCACGGAAGACCCGAACAAGACTATTGTGCTGATCTCAGACGAAGAGGGCAATTGGAAAACCAACTTTCCAAACGCGGTCTTTCTTGAGGTCATGGCCGACCACCCGGAGTGCTCGGGATGGTCTCGCGTGTTCACGAGCAAGGCTGCATTTGATGCCTACGTCAAAGAAAACCCTGAGTATAAAGACGCCGAACCGCTGACCTTATCTGCATGGGCACAAAAGAACGGCGGCAAGCCCGAAACCTACCGCCGTGTCGATAAGCCAAACCCTTACCGCTCCGATCCGCCACCTGCAAGTGATGAGCAGGGAGGTGCACAATGAGAAAGCTCATCGGTTTATCGCTTCTTGTTGGGCTCCTTTCCCAATCGGCCTTTGCAATCGACCACAACAACCTTGATGGCGGGCGACCGCTTCGGTTTGATGATGCTTATAGCATTGCCTATGGTGAAAGGGCCATTGAGTTCGGGTTCGGGTCGAGTTTCTTGAGGCGAAAGTCAAACCTCTGGGACGCAAAAGTTGAGTTCAAATACGGCTTTGCCAAGAATCGAGACATTGGAATTGCTTTTGAACCACGATACGGTGGCGGAGACAACCACTTTGACGCCGGAGATGTGGAGCTCAGCTATTTTGAGCATGTGCAACGAGAGATCGACAATGCGCCTGCCTTGGGCTACAAAATCGACATCGCTCTTCCGACGGGGCGAGGCTCAGAAGGTGTGAAGGGGCGTTTTCGAGGGATCGTGACGAAAACCGTCAATCAGTACGACAAGCTGCATCTTAACCTTGACGTGAACGTAAATGGCTCTAGGAGTTCGACCGAGCGTGATGTCTCTTTCGGCGCAATCGTCGGCTACTCAAAGCCTCTTGGCTATCCGACCAGGTTTGACCAGACATTGGTTGCCGAGTTCGCAGTCCAGCAAAGTGACGTTCGAGGTGAAGGGTGGAAGGGAAGCGTTGGCCTTGGACTTAGACAGCAGATGGGCGTTCGAAGCGTCTTTGACATAGGAGTCCAAAGCGACGTGTTTTCGAGCCGGGGCGGTTCGAAAGTTCCCCTTCGATTCGTCGTCGGCTACTCAATCGGATTCTAGCGAAAGCCGGGCTACCTCTGGAGCAATACCTCCAGAGGTATTCTGAATCCATGACCGACGAAGCGAAAGGGAAAATTGACAGGCGTCTGGCTAGGCTCGAAGGGCAGATAAGGGGCGTTCGTCGCATGGTCAAAGAGGACATCTACTGTATGGACATCCTCACCCAGATTTCGGCAATCCGATCAGCGGTGGACCAAATTGGAGCAGAGCTTGCTACCTCTCACGTGGAGAGCTGCATTTTGGGCCACGGCACCGACTCAGAGCACGAGCACTGCAAGTCAATGTCCGAAGGTGAGCTTTTGGATGAACTGCGCACCACGCTCTCTCGGCTCATGAGATAGGCCTTGACTTTTGGAACCTTTTGCAAAAATACCCCGTAGGGTATTATTATAGAATCGCATCAGGCGATAGCCAAAGGAAAGCAAGTCAATGAACAACGAATCCACCAGCTCACTCACTCTCAGCATCCAAGGCATGAGCTGTGGCCACTGCAAAGCCACGGTTACCGAAGCTCTCCAGTCCGTCCAGGGCGTCGTTTCGGTTGATATGGACTTAGAAGAAGGAAAGGCCGTCGTGAGTGGCGACAACCTCGATACAGAAGCTGTAGTCCAGGCCGTGACGGCTGAGGGCTTTCGAGCAAAGGCTCTCTAAGCTCCGAAATTTCTGATGAACCCAACTCACCAGCACCACGCCACAACGACTCCGGAAGTGAAGGCTACAACCGAACTTCAAGTTGAAGGGATGACCTGTGCGTCATGTGTCGCTAGGGTCGAGAAGGCACTTGCCAAGGTCGATGGAGTCGAGTCGGCAAACGTCAATTTTGCCACGCACACAGCAACCGTTCACCATTCCCAGCACACGAAGGTTGAGGCTCTGAATGAATCAGTCGAGAGGGCGGGTTACAAATCTAAAGCCATGTCCGACGACGTTCACGCCCACCACAGCGCAGACGAGCACGCGGCCCACTTAGCCGCCGAATCCGAAGAGAAGATGGCTTCAATGCGCAAGGAGCTCATCCTTGCCGCCATTCTCACGATTCCATTGACGGCTCTTTCGATGCTCTGGCACCCTAGACCCGAATGGGCTAATTGGGGGCTGCTCATCCTCGCAACGCCTGTCATCTTTTGGAGCGGGCGCGGCTTCTTTGCGATCAGCCTCAAAGCCCTTCGCCATCTTTCCACTACGATGGACACGCTTATTGCCATGGGAACGGGAGCGGCTTGGATTTACAGCGTCTATGGTCTTCTTCGATTTAAAGGCCACGAGCAGAGTGAGCACATCTACTTCGAAGTTGGAGCCGTAATCGTGACTCTTGTTTTACTTGGTCGATACCTTGAGGCCAGAGCAAAGACCCGAATGTCTGGCGCAATCCAAAAGCTCATTGGACTAGCTCCAAAGAATGCAACCCGGATTCGCGCAGACGGCACCGAAGAAGTGGTGCCCATCAGCGACATAAAAACCGGAGACAGGCTTCGGCTAAAACCAGGTGAAAAGTGCGCAGTCGATGGCGTCGTTGAATTCGGAGACTCATTCGTTGACGAGTCAATGCTGACCGGTGAGCCCGTTCCAGTTCAAAAAGAAGCAGGCTCTGAGGTTACGGCTGGCACGGTAAACCAATCGGGCACCCTCATCTATACCGCCCAAAAGGTTGGCGCAGATACGATGCTTGCTCAGATCGTCAAGATGGTTCAACGTGCTCAAGGCTCTAAGGCACCCCTTCAAAAGCTTGCCGACCGGGTCTCATCGGTGTTCGTTCCGGTCGTTATCGTAATCGCAATTCTCACTGGGGTCCTCTCTCTCGTCGCTGGTCTCGGATTAGACACAGCCATTCTTCGTGCGATCGCAGTTTTGGTCATCGCTTGTCCTTGCGCCCTAGGACTCGCAACTCCAACCGCTCTCATGGTTGGCACTGGACGAGGAGCAGAACTCGGAATCTTGGTGAAGGACGGCGAGGCGCTAGAACGAGCAGGCGACGTGCAAGCCGTCCTGCTTGACAAGACGGGAACACTCACCGCAGGCAAACCTTCTTTGACCGACGTTTTGGCAATCGGGACAGAACCTGAAAACGAGATTCTTCGATTGGCGGCCACGCTTGAATCTGCCTCTGAGCATCCGGTCGCGGCGGCCGTAGTGAAAGCAGCCCAGGAAAAGGGGCTCGAAATCAGTTTGCTTTCCGGGTTCCAAGCCATTCGAGGAAGGGGGGTTAAGGGAACCGTGGAAGGCAGAGATCTCTTTGTTTCCAGCCCTACCGCAGCTTCGGAAATGCTTCCTTCTCTCGACCTTCAACCAATCGAAAGGCTTCAAGACGAGGCTAAGACTGTATTTGTGCTTCATGACTCTCATCGAGGAATCGGCATTCTGGCCGTGTCCGACATGATTTCAGAGCACAGCGAACAAGCCGTCCGAGACTTAGTTGCACTTGGAATCAATCCCGTGATGGTCACCGGCGACAACGCCAGAACTGCTCGAATCGTCGCCGACCGAGTCGGCATCAAGGACGTTCATGCGGAGGTGCTTCCTGAGGGCAAAGTGAGCATCGTTAAAGAGCACCAGGCCAGAGGCCCAGTTGCGATGGTTGGGGACGGAATTAATGACGCCCCAGCACTCGCTCAAGCGGAGCTTGGCATAGCTATGGGCCACGGCACTGACATCGCAATGGAGACAGCAGGAATTACGATTCTAAGGGCTGACCTTCGTGCGGTCTCAACATCGATAGCACTCTCCAGAGCGACCCTTCGAACGATCCGCTGGAATCTATTTTGGGCCTTCGTGTACAACACTTTGATGATCCCGCTCGCGGCATTCGGACTTTTAAGCCCAATGCTTGCAGCCGGAGCTATGGCGATATCAAGCGTGTCGGTTATTTTGAACTCGCTTCGACTTCGTAAATTCTCGTGAGGCTCAGTCTCGAATCATCATTGGGTCGCAAGCAGTCTATACTTGATGAAGATGCCGGAATGAGAACGATCTGGACTTTATTGAGGGGTTGTTGCATCAGCAAGTATTTCTTGCTGATGCTGATTGCCTTCGGTCAGGTTCAGTTGTGTCCGCCCGAATACGTTTTGCCTGACGGCACCACTTGTGACCGTTGTCCCCAAATCACTTGCGAGACTGAGCGCGGAGACCGTGAAGGTACATTCACGGCACCTCATGGCGATTGCCACGATTGTTGCACCCTCGTCGCCTGCCACGATGACCACAAACATGCCGGAGACGCAACATTGCCGGGGAGCGTTGCGGCGCTTCCTTGCGCTCATCCAACCATTTCTCTTCCCCGGCTCGGCATTTGGGTTGCCCTGTTCACCTATGTTCGAGAGCACCCGCCAACCGGCCCTCCGGATGATTCCCTTTCTCGTGGCCCTCCTTCTTTCCTGACCGCGTAGTGCTTGCCCACGGCGTTGCGGTGGGCCATGTCCCAACCTCAGGAAAGAACACATTTGAAATCACTCACCATCATCGGACTGGTTGTAGCCGCTTCCGTTTGCAGGGCACAATCAACCACGCTCGAACAAGCATTGATGCTCGCCAGAAGCAATCGGCCTGCGATCAAGGCTTCGCAACTCAGCATCGACCGCGCACGCCTCTCCGCGAATGCACTCAGCACCTATCCCGGCCCCACCTTGGGCATTGGGCAGTCGAGCCGGACTGGCCTCGGAGCCACGGACCAGGACTTCTTTGTGTCCCAGCCGATAGACCTCTTTGGGCGAACGTCGTCATCGCGAACACTGGGTAGGACTCAGCTCAAACTTGCCGAAGCCGAGCAACGAGCGGTGCTCCTCGCGGTTCAGTCCGAGGTTCTGAAGTCCTATTTCGAAGCTCTTTCCAGCACCCGATTGAGCGAGGTTTCGGACGAACTTTTGAAAGTCGCAACATCGCTGCACCAAGCCACGAAACGACGGCTGGAAGAAGGGAAAATCCCTGAGATTCAGTTCACCCGCGCGACCATCGAACTCGACCGAGCGAAGCAAGCTGCCACGCTGCGTAAGTCGCAGTTGCGTGCGGCATTAAAGCGTTTGGCTGGAGCGGTAGGTTCGGACGCGGAACTCAACAGCGTCGACAACGCGGCGGCCTTATCGGCTCCAGAAGTCGACCTAGGCAATCGGCCCGATCTATTGATCCTGTCGAGTCAAGCCGAAGTCGCTCAGTCGGAAGCAAGAGTCGCCAGCAGGCTGCTTATGCCAGACCTCGAATTGACTGGTCTTCGATCACCGTGGCGCGAACGAGATACAAACTTTGGCCTGCGATTGCAGCTCAGTTGGCGGTTCGATTTTGGGCGTGGACGCAGTGAGCAATCCGCATCGATAAAAGCTGTCGAGGCTATTCAAGCCTCGCTTGCCGACGCTCGAAAGCGAGCGGAATCGGAGCTGGCGGCAATTGATATCGAAATCGAGGCGGCAGAATCGAGCGTGAAAGCATTTGAGTCCATCCGCAGTTCGGCGAGCGAATTGGTGAGCAAGACCCAAACCGGGTTTTCAAGCGGATTTAGCACGTTGCTCGATGTCCTTGAAGCGACGAGGTCGCTTCGAGAAATTGAACAAGAACTCGTTGAAGCTGAGCTCTCTTTGAATCTCGCGATTACCAAAAAGTACGAGATCGCAGGAACCCTGATCGAGGTGGCGAAGTGAGGCTTCCTTTGTCGATCTTGCTCGGAATGAGCTTGCTGCTTGCGGGCTGCGGCTCGAAACCCGCCGTCGTCGATGACCATGCTGGTCACGATCATGAGGCCGAAGCGAAGGAAGGAGTAGCGAAGGAAGCCGGGCACAAGGAAGGTGAAGTCCACCTTGACGCAGAACAGGCCAAGATCGCTGGGATCCAAGCCCAAGACGTTGGCTACCGATTCATGCAATCGAGCATCGGTGTTCCTGGAATCGTGAATTCAACCACGAAGGGTAGGGCGGTTGTAACGCCCCCAGTGGCTGGCCGAGTAGTGACGATCAATGCAGCGCTCGGCTCGAAGGTTCGCCAGGGCCAAGTGCTGGCAGTGATCGAATCGCCGGAGCTTGCTCAAACCTGGTCGGGAATCGCCGACGCGGAACGTTCACGCGATGCCGCGGCTGCCTCTTTGCGCGAAGCAAAATCTGAGGTCAATCTTTCCATCGCTAAGCTGAGCGCGGCGAAAACCAATCAAACTCGGCAGCGCGATTTGGCGAAAGCCGGCGCGTTCAGCCAAGCTCCAGTGCAGCAGGCACAGAGCGATCTCAACGACGCTCAGAGCGACCTCTTGAGTATCCAAAAAGAACAAGCCAGTCACGCTGAAGTTGTTCGTCGATTGGAGAATCTGTATCGCGATGGCATCGTTTCAAAAGCCGATCTTGATGCGGCAAAGCTGGAACTCCAGCAGGACCAAATCAAGCTTGACCGCGCCAAAGCTCGCGTCGATAGCGCGAAAGCAACTTACGAACGTGAGAAAAACATCGCTTCGCGCGGGTTGCTGAATGCAAAAGAGCTTCAAGCGGCAGATGCAGACGTGAAGTCTGCTCAACTTGAGCTGGATCGCGCTCGAATACGAGTTCGGTCGGCTGAAGCTACCGTCGAGAGTGCGAACCTCGCGATTTCAAACGCCAGGTCCGTCTACAAGGCCAACACTGCGGGCGGAAGCGCGTCGGTTGGTCGGGTTAATCTGGTTGCTCCGATTGCCGGAACGATCACCCATCTCGACATCACAAAAGGACAAGCCGTGGATCGCACGCAAGTGCTGATGGAGATCGAGAATCTTTCTTCGGTTTGGGTGACCGCGAATGTGCCCGAGCAGGATGCCGCAAAGGTCCGAAAGGGAGCTTCCGTTTCAATCACGATTTCGGCGATGAAGGAGCGCGAATTCACCGGAGTGGTGCAGATTGTCGGAGATCGAGTCGATCCAAAGACCCGCTCGATTCCGGTGCAATGCTTGGTGACGGGCTCGCTGGGCGAGCTCAAGCCCGATATGTTTGCGACTGTCAACTTGCCCTACGGGCCTGGGACGCAGTCGCTCGCGATTTTGCAGATTTCGCTCGTGCGTGAAGGAACCGAAAACTTCGTCTTCGTGAAGAGCGGCGACCACTATCAAAAGACACTCGTGACCCTGGGAACCCAATCGGAAGGATTTGTCAGCATCAAGTCCGGGCTCAAGGAAGGCGAATCGGTGGTGACGAAGGGTGCGTTTATTCTGAACAGCCAGCTCAAGAAAGACGAGCTCAAGGGACACGAACACTAATGCTCGAACGCGCGTTAGAATTCAGCCTCAAGCAGAGGTTTGTCGTCGTTATTGGTGCGGTCTTGCTCGTGATTCTTGGAATCATGGCCTGGCCCCAGGTGAATCTGGACGCCGTGCCGGATATCACGACCAACCAAGTCTCGATCAATACCGAAACCGGCGGCATGAGCCCGGAAGAAGTTGAGAAGCTCGTCACCTTCCCCATCGAAACCGCGGTCGGAGGACTGCCTGGAGTCGAACAAGTTCGGAGCCTGAGTCAGTTCGGACTCTCGCAGGTCAATATCACGTTTCGCGATGAAAAGGACATCTACTTCGCTCGGCAACTCGTCAACGAACGCCTGACTGGAGTCAAGGATCAACTCCCGGATGGAGTCGGCGCGCCGACGATGGGGCCAGTGTCAACCGGACTCGGCGACATTTACATGTATGCCCTCGAAAGCCCAGATCGCACAGTCGCAGAGATGCGGGAGCTTCAAGACTGGGTGATTTCGCCGCAGCTCCGGACGGTTCCGGGAGTGGCGGAAGTCAACGTCACCGATGGAAGTGTTAAGCAATACCAAGTCGTGATTTCGCCGCAAGCGATGCTGGCAAGAACGGTATCGGTGGACGATGTCGTCGCGGCTCTAAAAAACAACAACGAGAACGCTGGTGGCGGACTTTTGGAACGAAACGGCGAGCGAGTGCTCATTCGTAGCGTAGGCCTTGCCACGACCACGCAAGACATCGAACGGATCGTTGTCAAATCGGAAGATGGAATCCCCGTTCTGATTCGCGATGTTGCCAAGGTCGAGCTCGGAGTTCCCGTGCTTACCGGCATTTCGACCAAGGACGGCAAAGAGAGCCTCATGGTGATTGTCATGATGCTCAAGGGCGCGAACGGGCAGACCGTTGCCAATGCGGTGAACCAGCGCATCGACGAAATTCGGGGGCAACTTCCGAAAGACGTCAAGCTCACCACGACCTACGATCGCGCAGAGTTCGTTGGAGAGGTTTTGCATACAGTTCAAAAGAGCCTCCTCGAAGGTGCCGCTCTCGTCATCATCGTGCTTGTCTTGCTTCTTGGGAACTTCCGAGGAGCAGTGATCGCGGCGGTTGCGATTCCGGTTGCGATGCTTTTTGCGATCCTTGGGATGCAACGATTTGGTATTAGCGGCAACCTGATGAGCCTGGGCGCAATCGACTTTGGGATAATCGTCGATGGCGCGGTGATTATGGTGGAGAACTGCGTCCGGCGATTGTCGGAAGCGCGCGCCGCATTGGGCCGAACGCTCACGAAGGAGGAACACGCTGGAGTCATCAAGCAAGCGACTTCGGAGGTTCGGAAAGTCACGCAGTTTGGTGAAATGATCATCATCGCGACGTTCATTCCGATCCTCGCGCTCGAAGGAGTTGAAGGCAAGATGTTCAAGCCGATGGCGCTCGTGTTCATCCTTGCGCTGGTTGGTGCGTTAATCCTCTCGCTCACACTGATTCCCACGTTGTGCTCGCTCTTCCTAAGTCGCGACACACAGGAAAAGCACAGCCGATTGCTTAGCTTCTTCGAAAAGCTCTACAAACCAACTCTTGCATTCGCACTCAAGCGTCGCGGAGTTGTCATCGGAGCAGCCTCGATCTTGTTGGTGATTTGCGGCTTCTTGTTCACGCGATTGGGATCCGAATTCGTTCCTAAGCTGGATGAAGGCTCGCTCGTGATTCAGCCGGTCCGCGTAAGAACGGTGGATATGGAACAGACCCTTCGGCTCGTTACCGCCTATGAAAAGAAGGCATTGGAAGTTCCTGAAGTGGTCACGGTTGTTTCGCGTACGGGAACGCCCGAAATCGCGACGGACCCCATGCCGCTTAGCCTCACCGATAGCTTTTTGACCTTGAAGCCTAAAGATCAATGGCGACCGGGGCTCACGAAAGAAAGGCTCATCGCTGAGATTCAAGCCAAGATTCAAGAAGTGCCAGGTCAGGGCTACAACTTCAGTCAGCCCATTGAACTGCGGTTTGCGGAGATCGTTTCCGGGGTCAAGGCAGATGTTGGCATCAAAGTCTTCGGCGAAGATCTTGGAGAATTGAAGAAGAAAGCAGACGAAGTCGCGGCCCTGATGCGCGATGTTCGTGGCGCGACGGATATCGAAGTGGAACAAGTGGACGACGTCCCCGTGTTCCAGATCGATATTGATCGGGAGGCGATTGCTCGGTTGGGAGTCAGCGTCGCCGACATCCAGCACATCATCTCCGTTGCGCTGGGCGGTGAAGAAGTGGGACAGATCGTGGAAGGAGATCGACGGTTCGGGCTCGCGGTTCGATTGCCCGACGAGATTCGCAACGATCCTGAGGCAATCAAGAACTTGAGGGTCGAAACTCCAAGCGGCGGTTCGGTTCCTCTATCGAGCTTGGCAAGCATCGGAGATCGTCTCGCTCCCGCCCAGATTTCTCGCGAAATGGGTAAGCGCCGAGTTGTCGTTACGCTAAACGTGCGCGGTCGCGATCTCGGCTCTTTCATCACCGAAGCTCAACGAAAAGTCAAATCCGACCTGAAACTCAAAGAAGGCTACTACCTCAATTGGGGCGGTCAATTCGAGAATCTCCAACGCGCATCGAACCGGCTTACGATTGTGGTTCCAGTTGCGCTAGGGCTGATTTTCCTGTTGCTCTTCACGACCTTCGGTTCGGTCAAGCAGGCTGCGCTCATCTTCACTGGGGTTCCGCTTGCTGTCACCGGCGGGATCATCGCTCTTGCCATTCGTGGCTTGCCGTTCAGCATCACTGCGGGAGTGGGATTCATTGCTCTGTCGGGCGTTGCCGTTCTCAACGGAGTCGTGATGGTCTCGGCAATCAATAGACTTCGGCTAGATGGGTTGTCGGTTCTCGATGCGGTCAAGCGCGGGGCCGACGAAAGGCTCCGACCGGTTCTCATGACAGCACTCGTTGCTGCCTTGGGCTTTATTCCGATGGCACTGAATACGGGAGTAGGGGCGGAGGTGCAAAGGCCCCTTGCGACGGTTGTCATCGGAGGCATCCTCTCGGCAACATTGTTAACGCTTGTCGTGCTACCAGTGCTCTACGCAATCTTTGAAAGAGAATCCTCGAAGGAACAACTACAATCATGAACGCACAAAAATACAAACTGACTTCAGCGGCAATAATCATGCTGCTCATCTCATCAATAGCGGTTTCTCAAACCGCTTCCAAGGCTAAATCGCTGGGTGTCTTTGAGCTTGTCGAGTATGAACGTAAAGAGACATTCGCTGGGAAGCTTGGTAATCGAGTTCGTGAGAAGCTCACTCTCAAGCAAGGTGGTAAAGCCTACACACTCTCATTCGGCGCATACCACACCAGGATCGCCGGGCAGACGGTTAAGCCATTTTGCCCTGGCTGCCCAGTTGAAGTCAAAAAAGGCAAGTTCGCCAAGAACACCATCGTCGCCGAGCGAAGAGATGTTGTCCAACTCCATGAGAAGGAATCGCCCGGTCATAAGCCAGGATCGAAATGAAATCCAAGTTCCTCATTCAGGGTATGGACTGCTCGGCAGAAGAACAGGTCATCAAAAACCGGTTTGGCAAAGTCGAGCAGGTGAAGGACTTGGAGTTTGATTTGGTCAACCGAGTTCTTACGGTGAGCCACCAATACGACTCAGATCTCCCGATTAGGACAATTCTGAAGGAGATTGGCCTACCCCCTGAAGAGGAATGTCAGGTTGGATGTACCCCTGAAACAAGCGGGTTCGGCAGGGCCGAAATCTTGCTCGGGTTTGCTCTGGCACTCGCGATCTTTGCCGAGGTGGTTGCGTATTCGACGGGAAACGAACGCTCGCTACCAGTGTTGGGGCTGTCCCTTGTTGCGATTGCGATGGGTGGTCTCCAGACGTTCAAGAAGGGCCTGGTTGCGGTCAAGACGTTTACGCTAAACATCAACTTTCTGATGTGCATCGCAGTTGTTGGGGCGTTTGTGATCGGTTCCTATCCCGAAGCAGCGATGGTCACAGTTCTCTTCGCGATTGCTGAGAGAATCGAGTCGTTTGCTCTAGAACGAGCAAGAAACGCCGTCAAGTCGCTCATGACTTTGGCTCCCGAGACGGCGTTTGTGTTTCGTGAAGGAGCTTGGTCGGAAGTTGACGCCGTGACCATAGCACTCGGAGAGCGACTCCGAGTGCGTCCCGGTGACCGAATTCCCCTTGACGGGCAGGTGCTATCCGGCGCGAGTTCCGTCAATCAAGCCCCCATTACAGGTGAAAGCGTGCCCGTTGAGAAAGTGTCCGGCGATCAACTATTTGCCGGAACGATTAACGGTGAGGGCCTGCTTGAGTTCTCAGTAACTGGAGCAAAGGGGAACACAACGCTTGACCGAATCATCAGAACGGTGCAGGAGGCGCAAGGGGCACGTGCTCCAACGCAAAGGTTCATCGACACGTTTGCCCGGTACTACACGCCCTCAATTGTCTTGATGGCCGTTCTTGTAGCGGTTGTGCCGAGCCTGTTCGGTCAACCATTTCTGCCATGGCTGTATAAGGCTCTCGTTCTGCTGGTGATTGCTTGTCCATGTGCTCTTGTGATTTCGACTCCGGTCACGGTGGTGAGCGGGCTTGCCGCTGCTGCACGTCGAGGCATATTAATTAAGGGTGGCGCGCACCTAGAATCTGGAAAGAGCCTCACACTCATCGCCTTGGACAAGACTGGTACGCTAACCCATGGTGAACCCAAAGTCACTCAAGTGGTGGCTCTGCACGATTACGAAGAGAAATTGGTGCGGCAAGTGGCAGCAACACTTGACTCGACCAGTGCACACCCGATTGCCAAAGCTATCGTAAGTGCGTGGGACGGTGAATTGCTGTCTCTCGATAGCCTCGAATCGCTCACTGGGCGAGGAGTCACAGGCGAGGTCGCAGGGTCGAAATACTACCTTGGAAACCACAGACTCATTGAAGAACAGGGCATTTGCTGTGAGCACGTCCATGACGCCATCGGTCCGATAGAGAGCGATGGCAAATCGCTTGTCATACTTGCCAACGAGAAGGAGGTCATGGGTGTCTTCGCTGTCGCTGACACCGTGCGCCAAGAGAGCATCGAGGCGGTAAGAAGGCTACACGAATTGGGGCTCAAGGTGTTGATGCTCACTGGCGACAATAACGCGACCGCCCAAGCAATCGGAGCTGAGGTAGGTATCGACCAGATTCGAGCCGAAATGCTCCCTGAGCATAAGCTAGGGACAATTCAGGACGCGCTCAGTAAGGGTGAGCGGGTTGGAATGGTGGGCGACGGAGTAAACGATGCACCTGCACTAGCCGCTTCAACGGTTGGCTTTGCAATGGGAGCCGCAGGAACGGATACTGCTATCGAAACCGCAGATGTTGCCCTCATGGACGATGATCTTCGCAAACTCCCCGAGTACATCCGATTGAGCCGCCGCACATCAGTGATCTTGACCCAGAACATCACCCTCGCCCTGCTGATCAAGTTCGTCTTCTTCGGTCTCGCCCTGACGGGCTCTGCCACGCTCTGGATGGCGGTTTTCGCCGATTTGGGCGCGAGCTTGCTTGTTGTTGGCAATGGGCTTCGACTAACAAAGCGTTAGTACCTCACCCTTTCTAAATCCTCTAAGGCAGCCTTCTGGGCTCGTTTGTCATAGAGCTTGGTGGTTCTGGAATCAGCATGGCCCGCGATGAACTGCGCGGCCTCGATGGTTCCACCGTTTTCTAAGAAGGTCGTGATTCCCGTTGCTCTAAACGTGTGGTTCGAGAAGTCTCCAGGAATTCCTGCGTCGCGGAGTCGTCTACGAACCATTGCCCAGGCGTCCGTCCGGGCAAGGGGAGTAGCTCCCAAAATACCAGTCTTGCCTTTGGCGGCAGGGAAGAGCACGGCCTCCTTTTCCGTGATGCCAGCCTTCTCGATGTACTCATCGAGGTACAGCTCAAGCAGGTGGTGACATGGAAGCTCCTTCTCCTTGCCACCCTTCTCCCTAAATCTAAGGAGTGTTGTGCGACCCTGTTCGATGTAGTCCTTTGCTTTGAGGTTGCAGACTGCTGAAACCCGAGCGAACGTGTAAGCCATCACCGCGATGAACGCTCGGTCTCTCAGACCGACCAGGCTCTCAGTATCGAAGCTCTCGAAGAGCTTTCTCATGTCTTCGACCGAAAGGGCAGGAGTCTTGCCTTCGGAACGTGAGACCTTTTCGGTCTTGACCTCTCTCACGGGGTTCCGTTCTAGAACGCCCCTCTCAACCCAATAGGAATAAAGCATTCGAAGAGCCGAAAAATGACGCTTGACGGATGTGGCCGCCAGCTCTTGACGGAGATGCTCGCGATATCCGGCCACGTGGATTGGCGTCACCGTCATAATGTCGAACCCACGTTCTTGGCACCACGTGAAGAAGCGGCTCACATCCCGCAGATAGCTCTCACGGGTGTTGGCGTTCGGGATTTCGGCAGCGAAAAACTGGAAGAACGCGTCAGAGGCCCGTTTCCCGGCCCTTTCCACGAGCGCCGGTATCAGAAGACCCCCCTCAGACGGGGCAATCGGCTGATAGGTAAGTAGTCGAATGTCTGGGTCAGGAGTGCTCATAGGTCAAATCCACCGTCCGGTTCGAGATACTCTTCACGGGCTTCTTGCCTGAGTTCTCGTTCGGTCCAGGTTGGTTCGCGGTCGAGAGCGGTATCTTGGGTCGCGCTTTGCTCCACCAGGGTTCGAGCTTGGCTCAACACCGCGACGACCTGCTCGCGGCTGACCGAATCGAATGAGTCAAGAAACAGATCGACCGAGTGGCCCCGCTCCAAATGTTCAAACAGGTTTCGAACGGGCACTTGCGTTCCTCGAAAGCAAAGCGCTCCGTCTTGCACTTCGGGATCTGATGCAATCGCGTCTTCGATGTTCATTCGGATGACTCCATGGTCTTGAAAATCTCGCCAGTCTCGGCTTCTATGTTATGACGAATCATAGCTCTTATTCGCCTCACATAAAAGGGGTTATGTGCGGGTAACTGCGCCTCGTATTTGGGTTGTCAAGTTTCTTCCGCGTGGCACCACTGAATGCTTCCATCACGAAGGAAAAAATGGGCGCGGCAACCGCTTGTTCGCCATACCGATGGATGAAGAGTCGGTAGTCGGCGATTGGACACGCGCAGTTTCCAATGAGGTCGCTCAGTCGGCAAGAGGCTGAGGTGAATTTCAGATTCGCACCCGCACGGACAAATCATCACGCACGACCACGGGGTCTTGCCACCTACGACGTACAGAACCCTTGGTCTGAGTTTCTCGGGCGGCTCGTCGCACTCGACAATGCGAAATCTGTGGCGACGCTCGAAGAGCGAGCGGACCCACGTAATCGCGCCCCGAATAGCTAAGTCACATCGGTCTTTCAAGTAGCGGAACACAATCACCTCTTCCCACAAACTTCTTCAACGCTTTGCACTCGCCAACTTCGGGCTCGGTGAGGAGTTGAACCTCAGACAAGTTTCCCTGAACAATTGCATACTCGCAGTTGGCTTGGTTGCGGTACTCGTGAAGCCTTGCGAGGAACTCATTGACCGCCATCGAAGCAAAGTACATGTTGACGCTGATCACAGCGGGCCTGTCCTCTTCAACCCCTCGAATGTAACCTTCGTCAATCCTTCGCACGTATTCTTCCGGATTGGTTCGCCGCAGCTCTTCAGCTTCGACCCTCGCCATGCCATAGACGCCTCGACTCAGAAGACTGGAGTGTCCGGGTTGCAGATAATGAACCGCGCCTGCGATGCTGTCGATGCCGCCGTTGCCGTCAGCATCCAACCGAACCCCAACGTCAAAGTATGGGAGGTTGTAGAAGGTTGCAATCCTATTGAGCCAATGACGGCCCTCAACTCCATCCATACAACCGAAGACGACATCGGCTTCAGCAATGGCCTTGATTGCACCTTCGGTGATCAGGTTTGTTGGGTGGAGCTCAAGCTCTTGTCCCAAACCAGCTTTGGAAATTGCGCGAGCCATGACCTCTACCTTGGGCCGGTTCAGGTAAGCATCTTCCTTCCCGGAGTTCACAATCCGGTTGAGGTTTCGCTCTTCAACGTGGTCCGGGTCAATGAGAATAAGCTTCTTCACGCCAAGTCTGGTGAGGAGCTCGATGACGATGCTCCCTGTTCCTGAGCAACCAACCACCGCAATACTGAGCTTGCTGAGGATTTCGGTTGTCCCCTTTCCGAATGCCTGCGCGTGTCTTCCGGCGAAAGCGGCCGTGGCCCCGCCTGAGTGAGCGTGGAAGAACTCCAAGTTGTCACCGACGACTTGAATCAGATCAATTGGAGGGCCGAGCTCGCCATCTAGAATGACCCTCCCAAACATCCGACCACCGGGAGTCATCACCACGCTAGCATGAGGAAGCTTGCTTTCGAGGTAGTTTGAAATAGAGCCGAAGACTTCCCTATCCGACTTGTCGTCAACTTGCGAAAACCGAGGGAAGCCCGTGGGATGAGAATGGACCTTGACAATGGCGAAGTCCTTCTCTGAGGCAAGTTCGAGCAGATCGTCGAGGACATCGGTCTTCCAAGTCACGAAGTCAGCATCACGTGTGCACTGAGCATAAGCAACTAGAAAGACCTTGTGAGCAGTGAAGACATGTCTCTTGCTTCCGGATCTCCGACCGCACAAAATCAGAGCGACTGCTTCAAGCCCATCGCCGGGAAACAAGTGGGACTCAAGCAGCATCGCCTGAGCCCCGGTCATTCGGAGCGAGTATTCCATGGTGATTTAGCCCTCGAACTCTCGCTTGAGCCACTCATCAACGAGGCAAAGATGGCTCGAAACATCGTCCACTCCGGGTTGCCACGGGTTGGCTCCAGACCTGTGCCTTGACCAGCGTTGCCATTGCTCGCCACGGAACACATGGGGGGACAGGGCACCAATTGGCTTGCCGTCCAACCTGCTGAGCGCAGGCAGGAAGTACACCATGTCGATCTGCGAGTCCGCGTAGCTCGGGGGAATCTCAAGCCCAACACTCACGCGGTCCACGTTGTAGCCACTTTGGACTTTCCAGCCGTGGATAATGAGCCACCGCGACCCACCATCCACAACCGTTTCCCATTCGAGGGGAAGGCTATCAAGATAAGCCTGGTCGTCTGACGGAAGGAGAAACTCCCGCTTCATTGCGCTTGACACCAAGCCCTCGGTCGTATCTCGCGGCATCGTCGTGAACCGCTCGATTCCCTTCTCTCGAAGGTCAACCACTTGATCGGCAGCAATTTGGATGGGTTGATGCCCACGCTTGTGCTGATAGAGCTTGTGCGTCTCGGGCGTCTTGCCAGCGAGCGCAAGGATTTCCCTTCCATTTACGGTCGGAGAGTGAACGACGTAAAACGTTCGATCCACTCGGATTCGGTAGGAACGCGCCTCGGGAACATCCTTCCCTTCCTTGGCAAGCGTTTCGATGTCAATTGGTTCGTCGTGCTGTTCCATGATTGTATTAGCTCCGTAGGCCCGATTTGGGCTTCCACAGCTATTATACGGTTTTTCTACCATTTTTGTTTCTCATCGGTTGCGATTTTGTGGAATTGTGCGTATAATGAATCGTAGAGGCTCACATTTGAACGGACGAAAAGCAATGACCCTTATGCTCACGGAGGCAGAAATGACCGCCCTGGATCGGCTCTGCGCCTCGAAGGACATGACCAAGGCGGCCGTAATCCGCCAGGCCCTGCGGCTTTATCAGACCCTTGACGAGAGACTCTCGCGAGGAGACAAGGTGTTCGTTGAAGACGAAGCGAAAAAGGAAAAGGCTGAACTTGTAGTCCTATGAAAGGCAAGCTGAACATCCGCCATCTTGCGACCGAGAGCGATGCTGAGGCCGAGCTCTTCGACGACGTGGCGCAAGCTGATTTCATCGAATCGCAGAGCCTTTGGAGACCAGTGCTTTGGGCGGCATGCCGCATTTTGCACCTGAAAGGAAAACCTCTTCCTCTCTATAAGCACTGGGATTGGACGCAGAAAGCACCAGCACTCGGAAGGCTAGACGTGACGTTTTTTGGTCTGAGATGCAGGGGCCACCTTCAGGGACTGATGAAGGCTGACACGGGCTCGCTGAACCGGTGCAGGCTCGATGGTCAGAAAGGAAAAGAGCTTGTTTATGTGGACTACGTCGAGACAGCTCCCTGGAACATCAAGGACTACATGGAAGCACTGGGAAGACAAGCTCTGTTCTCCAGAGTTGGGGCAAGGCTCATGCAAGCGGCGGTGACGCTCAGCCTAGAAAACGAGCTCAAAGGAAGAGTCGGGCTCCATTCACTTCCCGACGCAGAAGATTTTTACCGGGGGATCGGCATGACCCCAACGGAGCGTGACCCGAACAAAGAGAACCTGCTTTGGTTTGAGTTCACACCAGAAGCTGCCGAAGACTTTATGAGGAAATACCAATGATGAGCGACAAAGCCAGCCAAGCATGGGCAGAGCTAGAGCAACTTGAAGACAAAGCGCACGGATCTTTCGCAGGAGGATTGCTTCTCGCGGTTGATGCGAACGCTCTGTCTTGTGAACCAAAAGCTATCCCAGCATCTGATCCAAGCGTCGTGGACACGATTCTCGATTCGCTGGATGTTCCAATGCTTCATATCCGAAGAGCTGAAAACCCCGACGCGATGAAGAAGGAGATGTCTCAGTTCTTCAGGGAGAATGCTGAAGTGGCAAATCTTGCCGCAAGAGGATTTGAAGCCCTGTCTGACGATGCGGCGAAAAGCATCTACGAAGAGTTCATCGAGCTACAAGAGAAGGCCAAAAGGAGGGGATAGATTCCCCTTCCGCCGAACCTCGATAGCGCGTCGGAGCGGGCTGAGCAGTTCCTCAAGGAACTTGAAATTGCCAGCCACCGAGAGATCGACCCAAAGCTCTTTGCAGAATGCCTTGACCTCAAGGTTGCCTCCAAACGGCTTCCAGGTCTTGATGGGTTCCAGATGCGGATCGGAAATTGCGGCGTAATCATCTGCAATGAAGACATCACCCATGAAGGTCGATTTCGCTTCACCGTAGCTCACGAACTCGGCCATTGGCTCTTGCACCCGAACCGGTCTCAAGACTTTCTCCTGACGGAGGACAACGTCGCAAGGCACAAAGCGAGTCCCATGGAAGCCGAAGCGAACGCCTTTGCCGGGTCACTTCTGATGCCGAGGCGATGGTTTGGGAGGCACGTCTCTGGAGCCGAGCCACTGATTGGGAACGTGATTACCGCCGCAGATGATTTCGGGGTCTCTGTCATGGCGGCTACAAAGAGGTTCCTTGAACTCACGATGGTTCCTTCCGTAGCGATTTTTTCCGACGGTCTTCTGGTGAAATGGATTTGGCAGTCGCGCGGCGTTGAGCGAGTTTGGCTCAATGTCGGCGACGAAATTCCAGAGAACTCCACTGCCTTCGAGTGCAACGACTCACCGGAGACGGCAACTCGGATCGGAGCGATTGAAAACTCCGGCGAGGAGTGGTTCCCGAACGATTTTCGCGCTGAGCGAATCGTCATCAAGGAGCAATCCTGCAAACTCTACCAGGACATCGTCGTGACCCTGATGCGCTTCGACGTGTTGTGAACCACTAGAATTTGGGGTTGCCGAGTTGGGAGGGCCGTGAATATGATGACCGTAATTAACGGAGGTTCATATGAAGACGCCCACTCGACTCGAAGCTTTAGTCAATGTTGCCGCTGGAGACGCGAAGAAGGTGTGGCGACGCATCGGTGTTGCGTTCCCCCTGAAAAACAAGCCCGGATACTCCGTGAAGCTCGAACTTCTCCCTGTTCCTACGGATTCGGCATTCGAGTTCATTCTTGTTGAACCGAGCGACCCGAAAAGCGATCCTGCCAAAGAGTAAGTTCAGCACCCCTTCCCCAGAAACCAAAGGAGTATGGTGGTTTCACCGAACGGTCTAGTAAAGGATGATACAGAGCGGGCAGGGCCCGTCCTTGACAAGACCGCCCGATGAAACAGAAGACTTTTTAGGGTTTCTGGGAAAAAGAGTCAGCACTTTCCAAGTGACCTGAGTGAGCAGTGCATCTCCCCCTCTCCGATGATGACGTGGTCTAGCACCTCAATTCCAAGAATCTCTCCTGCCTTCTTGAGCCGCTCTGTGATCTCGATGTCTTCCTGTGAGGGAGTTGGGTCTCCGGAAGGATGGTTGTGCCCAAGAACAACCGACATGGCGTTCGATAGAATGGCGGCCTTGAAGACCTCCCTAGGATTAACGAGAGCACAGTTCAGGGTTCCGATGCTCACGGTGTGAATCCCGATGACGCGGTTCTTCACATCCAGCATCATCGCCACGAAGTGCTCGCGGTCTTCATGCTGAAGGTAGCGGCGCAGGATGCTAGCCGCCTCGAAGTGCCCCTTGACCTCTTCCCGCTCAGAATATGACCTTGCATCCTCTTTGACCAGTTGAACTCGAAGAACGGGAGGAAACACAGGGCATTCCACAAGGAGGGGTTCTGGGTTCGAATCAAGGAGAGTCATCCAAAGCACTCGGTGAGTTGCCCTGTGATGATTCAGCCACTAGAACGACCATTCAAGAATCTGGAGCAGTCGCGCCTTTGACCCGGACTCAGGGTCATGAAAGTTGAAGACGCGACCAAACTCATTGACTCCAACCTTGAAAAGCTTCATGAAAGCCTTGCTTCTGGCAAGAGCGAAGTGCTTGAAGACGTGCTTCGCACCATGGCCAAGTTCCACAAGTACAGCCTCTCAAACATCATGCTGATCCTTTGCCAGAAGGAGGACGCCACGATGGTAGCCGGGTTCAACCGGTGGAAAGAACTGGGGCGGTTTGTGAAGGCAGGCGAGAAAGGGATCGCCATTCTCGTTCCGATGCAACTCAAAGCAGCTCGTGAAGATAACTCTAAGGCCTTCAAATTCAAGCCCAAAGAGGAACTGGACTCCTTTCTGAAGGAGCACCCCGACGCTGAGGTTCAGTCCTTCACCCGATTCCGCATTGGCTATGTGTTCGACGTTTCCCAGACCGACGGTGCCCCTCTTCCTGAACTCGACAAGGCCAAAGGCGATCCGGGATGCTACAGCGACCGGCTGAAGAGCTTGGTCAAAGACCTCGACATCGAGCTCGAATACCAAGTCTCACTTGGCGGAGCCTATGGGGTCTCGTTTGGGGGTCGAATCGAACTTCTGGAAGGGATGGAGCCAGGCCAGGAGTTTCAAGTGCTCGTTCATGAACTTGCCCATGAACTGCTTCACAAAGGAGACGACCGAAAGGACATCTCAAAGAGTCAGCGGGAACTCGAAGCCGAAGCCGTTGCGTTCGTTGTGGCCGAGTCCATCGGACTCGACACTGGTTCGGCAAGTTCCGACTACATCCAACTTTACCGAGGCGACCCGGAGGCTCTCAAAGCCTCCTTGACGAAGATCAGGGCTTCAGCTGGGAAAATCCTCGACGCTCTGCTTACCTAGATTTCGTTGGGGCGAAAGATGACTACCGCTGAAGGAAATGGGGCTGAGTTTTCATGCCCTCCAAACTTGAGGCGACCGCGCAGATACCGAATTTCAGCATAGGGCATAACAAATGAATGCCACCAGGTTGTATCCGTCCGGGCTGGGACCAGTGCGACGACGGTCGCGCCTTGCAGACTCGACTCAAACGCCTTTTGAACCCAAAATCCTATCTCCCGGCCGTAAGGCGGATTCATCCAGCAGACCCCATTCCAAGTCTGTGTCAATCCATTTTGCTTCGCTGTAAAGAACTTCTCACATTTGGCATTTTCGGGGGAAGCACACACATCGAGTGTGAACCCAAATTCTGAGTCAAGTTCATCAAAGAGGTCTTGGGGAGTCTCCCAAAGGTGGCTTTTGCTCTGAAAATGAACAGAGCGTTTCAGCCTCTTTCGATACGCCCGCTGCCTTTCTGCATTCGTCTTGTAAACACGTCTGCGGCCCATCCCACTAGCGATATTGTAACGCAATTTCCGTTACGATATCGGGGCGATGGCACTTTGTTTGACGCCTCATCCTAATGCACTCAATCGAAATCGGATTGAAGCCCGATTCCTTTCGAAGTCGGTTCACCGCCCGCCAAATGTTGATCAGTTGACGGCGGACCGGGGCGTATGGCTCAAAAGGGACTGTGAAGAACTCCATCTCGATGGTGGAGGATTCTCGATGCTTGGCAAGACCCAGCAAATGGGCCTTGAGACGCTTGTATTCGTTCAAGTCAATTCGGACATGGGAATGCCCACCCCGGTGTGATATCGCGTAGCCAAAGGCCCTTAGCGGCGTTTTGCGGGCATCTTTGATGGTGCCCTTCTCCTCTTCGAAGAATTTGTGCTTGCCATGAGTCGCCATGAGCAGGAACAGCCGCCCAAAGCGGATGTATTGCATGTTGGCAAGGCCTGCTTGCTTCCGCCTCGCCCTTGACCACTTCGAGATCGCGATCCCGTACTTCTCCAGGAGCTTATCATCCACGGCATGCGGATCCTTCCCTTCTGGCACCCATCCTTGAACGAAGAAGAAATAACCGTTGGACAGGTACGACACCGCGACCTGCTGAACAAAACCCTCAATGCTTGAGGCAACGGCGTGGTATGTTGCGGCGGGCCGATCCATGAAATTTGCCTCTTGCGGAAAAAGGAGTGAGTTGTTTTCATCGGCACAACTCACAAAAGCCTTGACCTTCAAAAGAACCTCGTTGCTCAAACTGAGCAGATTGGAACCTCTAGCCGAGGTCATCAGGTGTGTTCAGTCGTTTCTGAACACCAGTCTCAAAGACCGCTTGGGAACCGCTGTGCGGGGACTCTGCGAACTGATTTCCACAGTTGCACGTCCCCAATTCATAGCGGTAGCGGTCTAGATAGCTCGCCGATGCACTTCCCTGCGCCAAGGCGCACGGGTACTGTGCATCGTCATTTCGCTGCCAAAAGAGGGCTCCCGTCCCCGGGAGACTTCTTTGAGCCGCACAAACTCCGAGCCACGCCAGGGGAGAACAAACTCCCCTGTGCACCATTTTCCGAACGGGATTAAATGCCCGTCGTCGCTTTCGTTCTTGCCTTACAGAGTCTTGGGCACCACCCCAAGACGGCAAACAACTTCCCCACTGCCTTGCAGGGAGTCTGCGGGCTTCCGCCCGTTCTACTTGCGACACACTCCCAGACTGCGGCCTTTGAATCACCCCGAAGATATTCGGGGCACCGGAAACCACTCCGGCAGCCACAGTCCTTCCCAGGTTATTGATGGGCTTTGCGTGTGCGTTCACGTCGCTAGAAGGTTGTTATGCCTTCGGACTTGAGAAACCGTATGTCCAAGAGTTCCCTCTCGGCATAGTTACCCTTGGCCTTTCGCCAAGGTTTTCTGGGGGCAGAAATCAGAAGCTCCCCCTTACCCTTCAGTTTCAAGCGTTCACGGTTCGGCACCGTCTCCGCACACACTCACCGGCAAGCGGTTTCCCGCCTCTCATGGTTGAGCTTTTCGCCGTCTTGGATTTGCCAAGAACGCCGAGCCTTATCTTTTCAGCCCGGTCGGTGACGCTCGCGCATCCCGAACTCCCCACGCCGGTCACGGTTGAACGAACCTTAAAGGCCCGAACCCCCGGAATGGATTTTCACCAATTTGCACCATCACGGCCCAAGGCATTTCAGCCAAGGGCGTGTCCCTGTCGCCCAACCTCCATATATTGAAGCTGGACGAATCACATCGGATCGAACGCTAGGATTACTCTCTTGTAAGCTTACCTGTAAGCTTACAAGCAGGATTACTCTAACGAGCCTCCGTCGAACCGGACAAGCCACTCTCATGGCATCCGGCTCTACGGGCCTC
>ERZ761609.666-NODE-666-length-37776-cov-54.989051_pt1 | contig 37776 bp, 28 predicted proteins | sample MGYA00511163_ERZ761609 | MGnify/ENA primary metagenome ERZ761609 (study PRJEB28899, sample SAMN02445070) | bioreactor sludge metagenome | biome: EBPR sludge | place: Australia: Brisbane, Thorneside Wastewater Treatment Plant | collected 2011-12-16 ...
GAGTGCTCCTGCTGCTGACGGGACCTGCTGCGTTCATCTGCCTGCTGAACGCCGGCATCGCATTGCGCAAGGAAGGAGGCACGGTGTTCTGGATTGGGGGCGGATTCTCGAAGTGGATGCTGTGGGCGGTGATCTTCCTTGGTCTGGAACCGACGTTGACTTGGTTTCAGTTCCTCGGCATCCCGGTCTTCTTTCCTCCAGGCTTCGCCATTGGCACACCGTGGCTGGCAAACATCCAGCAGGGGATTTCGTCCTTCGTGAACTCCTTCGTCGTAGCGAGGATCGCACCCGTCGCCGCAGCGTACTTTGTCGTCCGGGCGGTGCTCGATACGGCATCAGGCGCCGGACCGCTGCCCTCGCTACTCAGCGCCATGTTCCTGCTTGCCATCTCCAGCACCCATGCGCTGATCGATGCTTGGACCCCGGTTGGCAACCGCTTCTCCATCGCCCTGGGCCTGGAGACGATGTGGACCTATCTCGCGAGCCGCATCATGCCGATCGCAGCGGGTCTCGCCATTTGTGGAGCGATTGTCCAGTTTGCCTTCAACCGCCCAGGCTATCTTCGGCTCATTGCTTGCGCCGCCGGCTTCCTCACGGTAAGCGCGCTCTGGATTCTCATCAACCGGATGATGTGACGCACGAGAGATCTCATGGACTTCCTGACAGGACTCACCAACCTGACGAACTGGTTCGGCAACGTCATCATGCCGACGCTCGCGGGCCTGTTCTTCGTCGTCTCGGTCCTTCGGTTCTCCCGCGGAGGTTCTCACCAGTACTCGATGTACGCGGGCTTCGCCGCTCTGATGGTGTCAGGCCTGCTGAGAGCGATCGAGCGCTTCGCATTGCAGCGAGCGTGGAACGATCCTGACGCAATCTGGATCACGCTGCTGGGCTTGGTGAACTGGTCCGCAAACGTATTCCTTCCCCTTTACGGCGTGCTTCAAGTCGTCATCGGGGTCATGCACTTCGGCGGCATGGGCTTTCGGATCTACCCTGGAGCGCCGTGGGCGAGGCACATCCTCTCAGCCATGATCTGTTTCGGGCTGTCTGGGGTCCTTCGGTTGGCTGAATTCTTCATTGCACAAGGAACGGGAGGCGTGAGTTGAGGCTATGGCGATCGAAGTAACGCCGGTTCATCGGAACCTGCACCAACGGGTGACATTCTTCTACCTCGAGTTCGAGGATCTGTTCCTGGTGATCGGGCTGGCCGCCGTCATGAACATCTTCGGCCGGTTCCTGAACCGTGAGCTCTACGGAGTCCCTCTGGGGATCGTTCTGCAGTACGTGGTGCCCTTGATTGCGGTGCCCGTGCTGATGCTCTTCAAATACGGAAAGCCCCGCGGCTACTTGCGCGATCTCCTGGTGTGGCACGCGAAGCCGCACATCTACTGTGGGCTTGAACCCGACCGTGAATTCACTTCCGAGTTCTTGCGCTAGGAGGACTGAATGCCAATCACTGCGGCCAAACGCGAAGAAGCGCTCCGGCGACCGGCGCTCTGTGAGCTATTGCCAGTCCGGGAGTACCTGGATGGGGTGATGGTGCAAGTGGACGGAAGCCTGGTCGCCGGTTACGAGTTGACCGGGATCAATGGCTTCTACCACGACGACGGGATGCGGAACCGCTCGAAACACGCGCTCGAAGCGCTGATTCGGTCACTGCCTGAACGGTCGATGCGCCTTCAGATGCGATTCGAGATCTGTGAAGGGATCGGGGATGCGCGATCCGCCTACCCGCAACTGAACCGGAATGAGAATGCGGTGCTCCAAACGATCGATCGCGAACGAATGGAGCGCTGGGACTCGAATGAATGTCGCGGGCACTATCTCCGCCACCTTCTCCATGCCTACTTCGTCTGGAATCCTCGAATCCATCACGAATTGGCAGAGCGCCTGCAAGGCAAAAAGCGCAGCTTGTTCAGCCTGTCCGTCGAGAAGTGTGTCGAACGTGCGCGCCGCGAGCATGAGGATCTCTTGTCGGAGTTCGGCAGCCTTCTGGCTGGCGTCGAGCAGACGCTCGTGTCCACCGGCATGGGCGTTCGCAGGATGTCCGATGACGAGATGTTCCTGGAAGCTAAGCGCGCTCTGAACCCCGCGGCCGAGGACCGGAGTCCCATGCGTCGAGCCGACTATGCACTCCACTACCGCAGCGCCCGGAGCCAGGTCACCAACACCAGCATTGAGGACGAGCAGGAGAACTTCATCCAGGTGGGCGGCCTCCTCTACACGCTGGTGAGCCTGAAGGATCTCCCGGACGGCACGTTTCCCGGCATCCTGCGCGAGTTGATGGTGCTCGACTTCCCGATCATCGTCAGCGCCGAGGTGACAATCCCTGACCAGACGAAGATCCTGGAACACTTCAAAGGCCGTCTCCGGCGTATGCAGGCCGCGCAGCGCGACTCGAACGGCGGGTTCAAGATCAACGTCGAAGCGCAAGTGGCGCAGAACCAGCTTCAAGAGGTCTTGCAGGCTGTCATCTCTTCCTCTCTCAAAGTCTGCAATTACTCACTGGTGATCGCGGTTCGGACCTCAAGGCCCATCGTGAGCAGAACCGATGTGGACGAGGCCCAGCGCACGCTCAACGATCGCCGGCAGCGAGTCATCCATGCTGTGACCCGGATGAATGGAGCGCGAGCCATCCCAGAATCACTCGCCCAGCGGCGGTTGCTCATCGGAACACTGCCGGGGATGGCACAGGAGAACAAGCGGGATCTCAGTTGTCTCACTCTCCATGCGGCAGACCTGCTTCCAATTGAGACGCCTTGGCAGGGCACGCCGCAGTCGCCGCTGATGCTGCTCGAAACTCCATACCGGCAACTGATTCCGTTCTCGCCCTACGACCCCTCCGTGGGCGACGCCAACATGCTGTTCATGGCGAAGTCCGGCGGTGGAAAGACCTTCATGGCGCAGATGTTTCTGCTGATGATGGCGCGTGCGAATCCGCTGATCTCGATCGTGGAGAGAGGCGATTCGTATCGGCCGTTGGTGGAAGTGATGGGTGGCCGGGTGATCGAGGTCGACCTCGAGGGGACGGAAACGCTGAACCCCTGGGATCTCCCGCCTGGCGCCCTTCAGCCAACGAAGGACAAGATCGCTTTTCTGAAGAACCTGACCCGGCACATGATCGGCGACTTGGGGCAATCCGACACGTCCATCCTCGACAACATCCTCTCGGAGGCGATCGCTAGGGTCTACAAGCGGGCGGCGGTCCGCGTGGACAACAAGACTCCTACGTACACCGACCTTCGAAACGAGCTCTCTACATGGACCGATGAGGAGCGGATCGAGCACATTCGCGAACTGGCGCTGCTCGCTTCAGTGGCACTCCGGCAGTGGACCGGCGAGAAGGGCGTCTACTCGAAGCTCTTTGACCGGCACACGACGATCCGGACTGATGCCAACTGGCTGTTCTTCAACATCGAGGGCTTGAGTTCTGACCCTCGGCTTGAAACCGCGATGAGCATGTTGATCGCCCAGGCTATGTCGGAGCGAGCCTCCGGGAGGTCAGGGCAGCCGTCCATCACAGTTCTGGATGAGTGCTGGTCCTTGCTCGAGTCGCCGGTCCTGGCCGACTGCGTGGTCCAACTCTTCCGGACGGCCAGGAAGCGAGGTGCGAGCGTTTGGGGGATCTCGCAGACGCTGGAAGACTTCGTTGGCACCAAACAGCGGCCGAAGGAGCACGGCGCCGGAATCCTGCGGAACACGTCGGTCAAGGTCATCGGCCAGCAACCGGGCGACGTGAGCCCTCTGGTTGAGCATCTGGCGTTGAACGAGGTCGCGCTGGGCGAAATCAAGCGATTCGCGGCGCCGCGCAAGGGGCGTAGCGCTGAAGTCCTGCTGGTGCTCGGCGAGAAGTCGGAAACCACGCAGACGATTCGGCTCGTGCCTACGCCCATCGACTACTGGATCGCCACAACCTATCCGAGAGAACGGGCATATCGTGCCTACGTCTTGAGTCTTGACCGGAATCGGCACCGCAGCCTGATCGAGATCTATCGTGAGTTGGGCGAGCGCTTTCCCAACGGCCTAGCCGATGTCGAGGCACTGCCAGAGGAGCTTTCAGGCAGCGTTCAGATGGCCGCAGCCCCCAAACGACGGCTGACGGGCCTTCCGGCAACTGGAGGGGAGCATGCTTGACTGGCAACATCTCACGAAACTCCTCGCTGTCAGCTTGGCCCTGATCCTGGCGCTGGCAATTGTCGCGCCTCAACCGGCTCATGCGCAGTTCAGCCTTGGCGGGATCACCGGGGCGTTCAACCTGGTGAATCAGGTTGCGAATAACATCCTCAGCTTCATCAACAACACGATGCGGCCGTTGCTGGAGGGTGTCCAGTCCGCCGCCCAGGCCCTTCAGGGCTTCCTGAATCAGCTGCGCAACCTCTGGGAGCAGGTCGTCTGGCCACTTTCGGAGATCAACCGCGCCCGCAATCTCGCCACGAACCTGATCGCGACCTTTCGTGGCCTCCTCAGCAACCTGTACTCGATTGGTGTCAACAGCGCACAGCTGCCGAACCCGAGCCGCCTGGAGGCAGTGATGCGGAATCGCCAGGTCGGGGATCACGCGCAACTTGTTGCGGAATTCCAGCAGACCTTTGGCTCACTCCCGGCCCCTGCGGAGGTTCATCCCGAGGAACGCAACCTGATCGACGTAGACGACGCCCTGGCGATCGATCAACTCATGACTCTGAAGATGGGTGACGCGTCGGCGGACAACACACTACGAGCGGCGGAGGCCATTGAAGAGGAGGCCACGCGGATGGCGCCCGGCAGCGCTGCCATGTCAGCGGCTGCCGCTCACATCGCCGCGGTCCAGAGCCAGGCACACATCCAGAAGATGCTCGCCGGGCAACTCAGGCAGGAGGCGGCGCGGCTCGCCCACGACACGATGACGTTGAAGCGCGGCGCCAACTTCACGCGGGAATCACGGACAAGGGTCTCGGAGCTGAACAAATAGGAGGAAAGATGCCGGCACTATCTCAACTCTGGAGCATCCTCGTTCGCAACCGGACACGGCTGATCGCGCTTCTCTTGATCGTCTCGTTCTTCGCGCCTCAGCCGGCCAACGCGCAATTCGGCTTTCTTCTCGGCTTGATCAACATCGTCACCAGTGGCATGAACACACTGAACAACGTCATGACGAGCGTCAACAACGCACTCCGCAACGTGATCGGACCAATCCTGCAACAGATCAACTCGATCATGACAGCGGCGCAACAGATCATGGGCGCAATCTTTGACTTCCAACGAAACGTGATCTACCCGCAGCAGGCGATTGACCGGGCGCGTGCGCTGGTTGGGCAGGTTCAGGGCATCTACGCGGCCATTCGCGGGATATGGAATGTCATCGTTCGAAGCGCCACGCTGCCGAACCCGCGACAGCTCGAATCCGTGCTTCTCTCCAGGGACGCCGGGCAGATCGGATCCGTCGGCGGGAACTTCTCCGCCGTCTACACGCCGCTTCCCGCTGCCACCGAGGCCCATCCCGCACAGCGCGACTTGATCGATAGTTCGGATGCCGCCGCGCAGGCCGCCATGAAGCGTGCCATCGCAATCGACGCCATCGCCGATCAGGAACTCGCCGCTGCCGAGCAGATGATGACCGCCCTGCAATCCACGGCTCCCGGAACGGCCGAGATGATCGGCGCGCAAGCGGGCGCGTGGCTTGTACGTTCAAACGCCTACACCCAACAGGCGCTGGCGGAGTTGATGCGGATCCGAACGATCGAACTGGCCGCGCAAAGCGCCCGAATGAAGGAGTCGGCGCGATTCACGCGCGAAACCCGGAACAAGCTCACCGAGCTGAACAAGTAGGAGGTCAAGGCAGTGTTTCTGTTTGAGCAGATGTTCAATACCGCCCTCAATGGGATCAACTCGGCTGGCATGATGAGCACCATCCTCACCGTGGCCTACGGGATCCTCCTGGCTTCGCTCCTTTACTCGGCCTACGAGGCGTGGGTTCGTGGGGGAGATGTCCGGGCACTCGGGGTTTCGGCTGTGAAGTACCTGGCGCTGGGACTCCTGTTCTTGAATGGTGGAACTGTCTACGACTCCGTGTTTCGTGGAGTTGTCGGAGCATTCAACCAGATGGCGCACGCGATGGCTGGCGTGGGACCGACCGACGTTTTCGCGGCGTGGCTGACTGAGATTCGGAACACTGCGATCAATTCGACAACCTTGCTGAATCTCGTGACTGGAGCGATTTCGGGCTTACTCAGCGCGGTTCTGCTGCTGGTCGCAATGATTCTGTATCCGGTGTCCTACACGGTCTTCGCGGTGCTGTATTCCCTGTTTGGCACGATCATGTACGTCACCGGTCCTCTGGTCCTATCCGTATTGCCGACGATGGGGCTCGGGAACCTCGCTCGACGCTATGCCGTGAATGTCTTCATCTTCGCGACATGGGGATTGTTGTACGGCATCTTCTGCCGGTTGGCCATGGCGCTGAACATCCACAGCATGGCGGCGATCACAGGCGCGGGGAGCTTTGGGGGCGCACTCCAAGGAGCAACGGCGGAAGTGCTGCTCGCCGCAGCGAGCATCCTGTTCTCCGTTTGCATCCTGCTGATTCCCTTCTTGGCCAAGCGGATCGTTGAGGGCGACCTGGGCTCGACTATGTTGACGGTTCTGGGGACAGCCGCGGCGATGGCGCAGGCGGCTGTGGCGACTGCATCAGGTGCGACGGAAGGGTTCGGCCGTACCGCGACTTCCGGTGGTGGAGCGGAGAGCGCGGGAATGGGTAGTGCGGTGCCCAACGGCGCGCCACCAGCACCGCCGCCCCCCGCCGGCGCGGGACAAGCCGTGGGTGTCAACACATCGCCTCAAACTGGCGCTCCATCGGGTCCACAGGGATCAACGGGATCGATCGGCCAGCACCGTCCGGTGAACATCCCCCATGCCATTGGGTGGCTGGCCGGCGCTGCGGCAGCGCTTGGCGTACAAGGTGGCCAGCGAGTAGTCCAGGCAGGTCGAGGGCTCGCGGCAAGAGCGGTGGCTCCCACTCGGAATTCAGATTCAGCCTAAAGGAGGCAACAGGTGATGTTTAGCCTTCAACGCAAGGATCGATCGACGCTGCCGGTGAAGCAGCAGGTCTCCAAGTACTACGAGATGGACGGCGCCCTACGCGCCTACGCCAACCGCATGGCCGTGCTCGGCCTAACCTGCGGGCTGTTGGCGATTCTCGCTCTTGGACTCTTCGCCTACGTGCGACTGCAACCGCCGGTGGTGATTCGGGTTGACGGAGCCGGAGAGGCGACGGTTGTTGGGGGAACCGCCCTGCACGTTCGGTCTCCGCTTGCGCCATCCGTCCAGGCCGAGAGCGCGTCCTCCTCCGACACCGGACCTGCCCCGACAGACGTGGAGGGCCGCGCCATCGTGAGGAGATTCCTCAACGACTACCTGACCTACACACCGGCGAACGTCGAACGCCAGTATGCCGACGCTTTGAACCTGATGACCGCCAATCTCCGCACGTTCACGATGAACAAATTCCGGGAGGACGACACTCTGGGTAAGATCAAGTCGGAGTCGATCACCTCGAGCATCAAGATCCGGTCCATCGAACCAGTTGCGGGAATGCCCTGGGTCTACCAGGTCTTCGCTGCCAAGGAGATTCATCGGGTCACCGCACAGCGCATCGAGCAGACGGAAAAGATGGTCTGCCGATATCAGGTCCGTCTCGTCTATTCCGGCCGCTCGCAGCAACATCCGTCTGGCCTGCTCGTCGGCGAGTTCTGGGAGCAGCAGATGGTTGGCGACCGAGACATTGGACTTGATCAAAAAAGCACGTTGCTGCCTCGCTAGTGAGGGCCTGAGGTGAAGTCGGGTCTGGCGCCGATGGTCACACGGGCGCTGACCAGTGCGCTACGCACGCTACGCAGTCTGCACTTGACACCCCGCCTGTACGCAGTGTAAGCTGACAGTGACTATGGAAACATTGGGCAGTCGCATTCGTTCGCTTCGCGACCAGCACGACTTGTCCTTGCGGGAGTTCGCTCGAAAGCTGGAGGGCGTGACCGCTGCCCATATTTCGGATATTGAGAATGGTCGACGAAATCCTTCGCCGGAGCTGCTTCACAAGATGGCGAAGGCCCTCGTGGTGCCAGTTGAAGAGCTTGAGAAACTCGGAACCGGCCTTCCGCTTGAAGAACTTCGCGACGCTGTCCGTCGGGAACCTGCGTTGGGTTTCGCCCTGCGCAGAGTCGCGGAGGAGGGTATCAGTGCGGAGGAACTCCTAAAGCTCACCCGAGATCGCAAAGGCGGAACCAGCAAGTAGCATGAGGACTTACCGAGCCAACAGAGGCCCGTTTCAAGAAGCGGTGCACTACACAGACGGAGATATCGAAAGGATTGTGCTCGAAGAGCTTGGGGCGGTCAAGCTGTTGCCGACCGAGCCGGAGCCCATCCGCATCGAGCGTTTCGTAGAAAAGCGATTCGGCGTTGCAGTGGAGGCCGTGGAGATGAAGGACGGGGTACTCGGCTTCTCGGAGTTTGGGCCGAAGGGCGTTCGAGCAGTCTATGTCGCGAAGTCTCTCGACGAAGATGAGACAGTTGCGGGTCAACGGCGGCTTCGAAGCACAATCGCCCACGAAGCAGGTCATTGCCTGCTCCACGCCCATCTGTTTTTGGTGTCAGGGACGCTGCCGTTGTTCGCCGACATTTCTGACCCGAACGCTCCGAAGGTCCTTTGCAGAGATCTCGGATCTGACTCTGGGGCTATCCGGCCGTACAACGGCGAATGGTGGGAGTTCCAGGCGAACATGGCCATGGGTCAGCTCCTCATGCCGGCGCCGCTCGTGCGAAAGGCCGCTATTCCATATCTCGAAGCTGCCGGGAATCTGGGGGTAGTATTGCTCCCCGAGGAAAGTCTAGGAATCTCAGCGAGGGCCCTCGCTGAGGTGTTCGACGTCAATCCAGTCGTCGCGAGACTCAGGCTTGAGAAGCTCTACAAGGTGGAGCGTTCCGGCCAGATGATGCTGTAAGCCTTTTTTTTGCCCAAGGTGTACGCACTGTATGCTAACGAAGCCAGATGACAACGTGAACAAACCCATCGCAGATTCAACGGGGAATCGGTTCCAGATCCTGGCGCTCGACGGTGGCGGCATCAAAGGGATCTTTTCGGCGGCTATACTCGCGGCCCTTGAGGACGACTTGAAGACGAGAATCACCGATCACTTTGATCTTATTGCCGGGACCTCAACCGGCGGGATCATCGCTATCGCGCTTGGTCTCGGGCTATCGCCACGAGAGATTGTCCATTTCTACGTGGAGCATGGTCCGGCGATCTTCCCTGGCGCAAGCGGCTGGCTTCGGTGCACCCTCCATTGGCTACGGCACAAGTATGAGGCTGAGCCTCTTGAGTCCGCCCTACGAGCCTGCTTCGGCGAGCGCCGGTTTGGGGAGAGCACGAAACGCCTTGTGATTCCCTCGTACAACCTCGGCGAGGACGACGTGTACATCTTCCGCACCCCGCACCATGAACGGCTCAGACGCGATCTAAAAGTACCTGCCTGGAAGGCAGCCCGAGCAACCTCGGCCGCTCCGACCTACTTCCCGAGTTTCCGCGGTCTGGATGGCCAGCGCCTCATCGATGGAGGCGTCTGGGCCAACAACCCGACAATGGTTGCCCTTGCCGAGTCGTTCGGCACTCTCCGTGTTCCGCTCGCGGAAACACACGTCCTCAGCATCGGGACTACCGAGCCCCTCAATTCCCGTCACCGAAGGCTCGATACGGGCGGCATGCTCGGATGGTCGAAACAGGCGATCGAGGTCGTTATGCGGGGACAGACCATTGCGGCCTGCAACCAAGCAAGATTCCTCGTCGGGGACATCAACTACTTTCGAATTGACCCGATCGTGCCCGCGTCCGAGTTTTGCCTGGACGGCATTGATCGAACTGAGGACCTCATCGCGAAGGCGGCACACCATAGCCGGGCTTTCGCGCCGACATTCGCAGAGCGATTCGCCAAGCACACTGCCATACCGTTCCAACCGTTCATGACTCTGGAGCCCACACAATGAACTTATTCACGAATCCCCACATCTCCGCCCTACTCGAAGGGGTCGCCGAAGAACTGGACATCCCGCCGGCCCTCTACGAGGAAGCTGTGCTTAACTACGAAGACGTTGGCGACTGGCTCGGTGCCTCGGAGTCTCCGCTCGAAAAGTACAGCCCCGAGATTTACCCTCAGGGCTCGTTCCGTCTAGGGACGGTTGTGCGGCCCATACGCAGAAACGGCGAGTTCGACATTGACCTCGTGTGCCGGATAGTGAAGAGCAAAGAACAGACCACGCAAGAGGATCTAAAGAATCTCGTCGGTGACCGCCTCAAGAGCCGGGAGGACTTGTGCAAACGTATCGGAGAATCGAGGCGCTGCTGGTGCCTCAGCTATGAGACCCGATTCCACATGGATGTACTGCCCTGTCTCCCAAACCCACCCCGGTTGCCGAATGGATTGCTGTTAACGGACACGGATCTTCGACACTGGCAGAAGAGCAATCCAAGAGATTACGCCACCTGGTTCCATGGGCGCATGCAGGTCGCTTTCGAGCTGAAGCGGCAGAAGCTAGCGGAAGCGCTTTCTGCTTCTGTTGAGGATGTCCCCGAGTGGAGCGTCCGGACGGCACTCCAGCGCGTCGTGCAAGTGCTGAAGCGGCATCGCGATCTTTCGTTCGAGGTTGGCGATAAAAATATGCCGACGTCCATCATCATCACCACTCTGGCAGCGCACGCATATAGGAACGAGTTGGATGTGCAGGGCGCTCTGCAGGCGATCTTGAGCAACTTGGACGGGTACATCCGCTGTGAGAACGGTCTCTGGGTGATCCAAAACCCGGTCGAACCCGATGAGAACTTCGCTGACAAATGGAACGAGAAGCCGGAAAGACGTGAAGCCTTCTTTCGGTGGCTGCAAAACGCACGTCGCGACTTCGGACTCGCGGTCGAGCAAAAGACGCTGAACGAGTCGGCCGTGCAGCTCAAGAAGAGCCTCGGCGCGGCCGAAGTCCAGCGCGCTGTCGATCGACTTCACTTCGACGGGTCAAAGCTCGTCTCGCTGCCCGTGGCGGCTAAGGCGCTCGAAGTTCCGCCGCTCGCCTCCACTGGGCATGTTCAGGCTCCCTGTTGGCCTGAGCGCCTAACTCATACCGCTAAGCTCGTTGCCTACACGTATACCGCTAACCGAAAGAAGAAGATGGGGGGATTGGGCGACTACGGCATTGCCAAGAAGACCGCCCTGCGGTTCCAAATCTCCACCAACGTTCGAAGTTCGTTTAGCGTGAAGTGGCAGGTTGTCAACACTGGCGAAGAGGCCTTCCGCGCAGGGCAACTGAGGGGCGACTTCTATGAAAGCGACGGACCTCACTACCGGTGGGAGACTGCCGGATACGCGGGAACACACTGGGTCGAAGGCTTCGTCATCCAAGACGGCGTATGCGTGGCGCGCACCGGCAGGAAGCACGTGAGGGTGCGGGGATAGTTCTTAAGCTCTCCGGCGGCCCGCGGGGACACACCTCAAACGGCGCTGGTAAACCGTAACGATCAATCTCAGAAGGAGATCAGATCAATGGGAAAACGAACCGTGTATCATGTCGTTTCGGGCGGTGACGATTGGAGTATAAGAAAGAAGGGGCTGGACGCGCCAGCGCCACCGCCCCAACGAAGGCTGCGGCAATTGACCGCGCGGTTGAGCTCGCCAAGAATTCTGGCGGCCTTGCCCAGGTCAAGATACACAACGAAGACGGCAGGATCGCGAGCGAACGCACCTACGGTCAGGACCCGCGCAAGTACCCGGGCTGATCTGTAGCTCACCAAACGAACGGGCACCTCGCCGCGTAGCGGGCGAGGCTTTCATGGCAACTTTCGGGCTGCGAACCAGACTCACACCAACTCCCCAAAAGAGCCAAATGTCATCTTGAATCGCTGGCTCTCCAGTTTCAGCTTCGCCTCATCTGCCTCGGCTACGGTCAGAAGCCCAGACCGAATCCAGTGCACGTAAAGACCGGGCGTGTTGAGCAACCGGTGCTCGCCGATTCGGGCTCGGACCTCTCTCAAGAACACGCGCCGCTCATCGCACGCAAGGTACCAACCTCGACAGGACGCCAGAGCCAGGCAGGCGGATTCGCCGGACCCCAATATCAGTGTCAGTTCCGCATAGACGGCGAGTTCTGCGGGCGCCTCGACCTTGGTTCGTTCGATCGTTCCATCCGAGATTGCTCGGTCCACTAGATCTCTCTGCCACGGATCAGTTATTTCTTCAACGACCTCTTCCGAGACGAGGAATCGGTAGCCCGGCGTGCAGCCAAGCAGTGGGATATGCCCTGTATGGGTCAGGTTGATGAGGACGGAGGCATCGGTGATGACGACGCGGATGGTCTCGGCCTGTTCCACGGTCATCTGCTCGGCAGCAAGACACCTGCTGGCTCGTCGTCCAGGCCGAGTTTCGCCAGAATCAGCTGGATCTCCCCGGCTTGAACGCCAAGTGTGCTGCCGATCTCGACCAACTTTCGATGGCTGATTTTCTCTCGCCGGTAAGCTTCCAGAGCCAAAACAAGATAGCGTCGGTAGAACGCCGTCAAGTTCTCGTCGGCGGAGACCTCGGTCAAGCCCAACAGTTCTCCGACTGCTCGGCTCACGCCGTCGGCATCCAGTTGCTTCATCTCTTGAAACTGCTTCTCCGTAACAAGCTTCAAGTTCAGCAACCTGTACAATGCCGACAGCACGCTCACACCGAAATGGTGGGCGAGCTTGACGACGTCGTAGATTTGAAGATCCTGGCTGCCGCCAGCAGTGCGGCTATCAACTGGCACCACGCCGGTCTCGTCAAACACCTCGGCGTGCAACCGGCTCGCGCTACCTTTCCCCAAGCCGGCCACAAACTGTCGCACGCCATCTTCCGGCATAAGGAAGGTGGCGGCGAAAACATTCGCCCTTACCTCAAGAAGATCGGCCCTTTCGGACTCCCGGCTCACGTGTCCGATCTGCGCTCTATCGAGCAGCAGATGAGCGTACTCGTGGCACCAGGAAAACCTCTGGCGCACGGGCGGGTGATCGCGGTTGACCACTACGAACAGGCCAACGGATTGATCCGAGATCATCAGCCCCGATACGCCGGCTGGCATGGAAATCAAACCCGTTCTGATTCCCTGAGCTTCGAGCAGAGCGGGCAGGTCGGACAACGGTGCGGATCCCAATCCAAGCCTGCGGCGCTCTTCAATCGCAGCCTGCGTTCCGCTTTGAATGGCATCCCATTTTGAGCCCAACGTTACGGAAGGGTAGGCACCGACGTTTCCCGTGCTCCTCGTGATTCCCAGGAGTTCTTCGAGATCCCGAAGTTGATGCCCAAGGGCAATGCAATCACGAAGCGCGGCCTTTACACCGTCACCGGTATCCTCCTCCGATCGGAAAAGCACGGCCGCGAGGCCCGAGATGCTAAAGCTCGGAGCCAAGAACTCGCGTATATCGCGGGCATACAGGTGCGCGAACCTGGAAAGCTCTATTCCGGAGACGGATCGGCCCCCGAGTTCGATCTGCGCGATGGTGGCCCGCGCCATGCCCATCTCAGTGGCGGACTCTTCCTGCGTGAGCGCACAAGCCTCACGAGCCTGTTTCAACCGCTTGCCTAGCTCTATTTGATCGATCGGCATGTCGTGACCTCTCAGCTTACCAACGGCAGACAACGAGGCGTGGTGAAGTCCAAAGCAATGTGCGTCAGGTACCCTGCAACCAGTCCCGCGAGCAATCCGCTCAGCATGCGAAGCGCGATCGCAACGGCCCCGTACCAGGCTGCCAGCAGCGGATCGGCAGTATGAAGCCGGAGTCGCGAGTAGTCGTCTGCTTTGCGGCGCAGATACCCCTGCCACCCGTCCAAGCCTCGAATCCAGGCAGCGGCACTCGCGCCAACTGGGATCAACGCGTGGGCCAGCGCTCGATGCCCAGGGTGAAAGGGCGGATCCAGGACATCAGGGAGAACACCCCCCAGGAGGCCTCCGACAGCGCCACCGAGAGTCTCCTGAAACCGATGGATCTCGTTGTTTAGTGGAGACTTATGGTGCGCGAAGACGGCGCCGGCAGGGCTGGACGTGGCTATGTGAACTGATCGGTTCGGCATACTCTCCCCTACGAAGATCATAACAGATCATGGCAAAAATTGGAATATGTGTTATGATGTGAGTAGGAGATAGACCCTAGCAGTGCTACTGGTAGAACCTGAGCGTCCAACTCTGCCATCAAGCCGAGTCGAATGGCTCGATCGTCATTTGGAGCGAATCTGCGTTCTGTCTGAGCTCACCCCCACTCAGTATCGGAACGCCGAAGAAAAATACAAGGCTGTGGGGACTTGGCTTGCGGCTCCCGGAAGCGCGCTAGCCCCTCTTGCGCCCGTGATCTACCCACAGGGGTCGATGCTTCTGGGGACCACGGTTCGACCGTACAACAGTCGGCATGAGTATGACCTCGATCTGGTCTGCCAACTCCATCGGTGCGATCACAAGCCGCCGATGGTCGTTTACCAATGGGTTCAAGACCGGCTTGCAGCAAACCAGGTCTACAAAGAAATCCTCGAGCCGCTGAAGCGATGCCTGCGGTTGAACTATGCTGGCGCTTTCCACCTGGACATCCTCCCAGCATGTCCAAATGATCAGCTGGGGAATGGCGCCATTCATGTGCCCGACCGGAAACGGGAGTGCTGGAAAGACAGCAATCCCAAAGGCTTTGCAGCCTGGTTCTTCGAAAGGTGCGTCATCCGCGACGTTCTTGCCGAACGGGTGTTGAAGGCGACCGTGGAACCACTCCCCTCGGCCGTTCCCTCGGAATACAAATATCCACTGCAGCGGATCGTCCAGTTAATGAAACGGCACCGGGATATATTCTTCGCCGGCGGCCGGGACATCGCACGTTCAGTCATCCTTACCACGCTCGCTGGAGAATTCTACGGAGGTCAGCGCTCGCTGAGTCTGGCGCTGGAAGCCGTACTCGACGGCATCAATGCAGCGCTTGAACGGCATCCGACTGTCCCTCGAATCGAGAATCCAGTTCATCGCGGGGAGAACTTCGCGGACACTTGGGATCAGGCGAAGTACGACGAGTTCCGAGCCTATCTCCGCAACTTCCGCCACACGTTGAAACGAGCACTTCGTCCGAGCCTAGTCGAGGAACGCGAAGGTCTGGAGGCTCTCAGCGGACCACTTGGCGAACTGTTCGGCGCTGAGCGCGTCCGCGAGGCGCTTCGACTGGAGGCCGCCGGACTGAACGAGAGCCGAGATAAGGGTGCGCTTGGCATCACTGCGGCAGGGCTCCTGTCGACAAACATCACGGCGCCAAAGATGGTGCCGGTTCCTAGGAACCAGTTTTTCGGACGTTGATGAGCAGGATCAGAACAATCGGCATTCGTGAACAAGCTGCGTGGATGCGTAGCCGGTACCCGGCTTTCCGCTGTGAGGTCCATGGTGGACTTCTGGTGTGCCGTGGGGAATTGCAGCCCGGCCCAGTTTACGCCACCTACAAGGCCCTGATTGAATATCGTGTTGGCCGCTGGCCGAAGGCGTTTGTACCAGGGGACCAATTGAAACCGCTCGAACCCGGGGAAAAGATCCCGCATACCTATGGCCCCGATCAGCCTTGTCTCTTCTACCCGAACCGCCAGTCATGGAGATCGGACATGAAGCTGGCCGACAAAATTGTGCCCTGGTTGTGCCTCTGGCTGGCGTTCTACGAAATGTGGCGTGCGACAGGCGAATGGTACGGCGGCGGGATCACTCACGGCGACGCGATGGAAATTGAACCGGCGGCATAAGGACTCACCGCCTATGGAAGCGTCAGTGCCGGAACGAAGCCGCCGAGGGCCTGATTCTGGTCGTAGACCTGTATGTTCATGTCGGCTTTTGGCATTATCACCCGCCCAAATTCGACAGCGAGCGCTACTGGCATTGCGGGAAAGACATGCAGGGTCGCATGATCCCCATGCGCCGCTTTGATGCGATCAAGCAAAGTACGGACGTACTGGCGGAACAGTTTCGCCTGACCGCGTCCCGCCAAGAAATCATTATGAGGTTGCGGTGACGAAAGCTTCCAGATGCTCGCGCCGGGCAGGACCTTGTGAATTCGCTCGTCCAATACGGTAGCGCTTAGAGAAAACACGAGCGCGGGAGGACCGGCTGTAGAGCTGGGCGCCGCGACCGAGAAGTCGAAGCCGGGAGGATCCGTCTGCCAGCGCCAATCCGGTGGCTCGCGATGCAGTTGGTAAACTTCCGCCGTGGTGATATCGCAGAGCAGGTGGCCCAAGAGCATCAACATCGGCTGCGGCGCCAGACCAAAGACCGAGAGATGCTGAATCTCTCCTTTCCGGAGGCGCGGCTTGACAGCCTGCTCAAACAGGCGTCGCAACTGCAGAGCCTGACCCTGCCAGTATGCTGCATCGCGGTCCTCCAGCGCGCTGTTGGTCCAACCCAACTCGATCGCTCGCGCTTCGGCTGGATACCAGTCCGGGAGCATCGCGTGTGCAGCCTTGTTCAGTGAGAGGTGAGCGTCATGGGCGCCGATGTTCGCTCCGTAGAGTACGACATGGCTCTGCTTCTCGGGACCAAGCGATCCCAGCAGTTCCATCCTCGCCTCATGTCGCTCCTTCATTCCCCTCAGGCGATCGACGGGGTGACCGTCCACATCGGCGACGTCCACTAGACGATGGTGTTTGTCGCAGAGAAGCATCAGGTTCGTGATATCGGCCTTGAGTCTCTCGGAAAGGACCGCATCACCACGGGGGCCAGTCGGCCTGTCGGCAATGATGTGCGCGATGTAAGCGGAATTGAACTCCGCCTGAGTGAGGGTGTCGAGCCAAAGAGGCTGATTGCAGCCTTCGTATTGGCATCTTCCGCCCGCCTTCCCCCAGAGTCGGATCTTTACGGTTTCCGAAATATGGCTTATGGACATAGGGTGTTCATTGGGGTCTGCAAACCCGGGTCAGGGACGAGCCGGGCGCGATGCTGGACCAAGTTTGCCCGGTGGCCGTCCGTTAGCCTCAGGGGGTTGGTGGACTCGATCTCCAACCGCGCGGCGGCGGCCGGGGAAAGTGCTGGGGAGCGCAGGACGCGGCCGTCATCGTCGAAGCTGACGAGGCCGGCGTCGAAGGCGGCGTCCCAGAGGGCGGAGAGGAGGAGACCGTTGTGGACATCGAGGCGCTGGGCGTCGGATTCGCATTCGGACCACGGCACAATGTGGGAGGCGCGGAGGAGGGCCGGGTCGGTGATTCCGGTCAGCGGGCAGCGGCCGTTCCAATACTTCATCAGCGCCTGGCGGAAGATGTCCTGGCCCACGCGCTGGACCACCAAGCGTTCGGATTCTGTAGTGCGCAGTGCGGACTCGGTCTTGGCCAGAAACTCCTTGAGCGGGGCGTCGGGAAGGCTAAGCGCGAGCCGGTAGGTGCGGTCGAGAACGTCGTGAAGCTCGTTGAGGGTGCGGAATGAGAAGACGGTTGCCTCCCCTGGAGGAGACGCCACGGTCTCAGGACTCAGCCCCAGTTCGGTGACGACGGAGGCGAGGCCGACGGCAACAAACCAAGGACCCTCCTTCGAGGCGGCACTCAACCAGATGTCGCCCTGAGCGGTAGTGGAGCGGTAGTGAAGCCAGCCGGAGTTCGCGCCCAAGTCGATGCGGAAGCCGTTGTCGAATGCGGCTTTCTGAAGCTCGGTGCGGATGACGAAGGATAGCGGAGCCTGTAGACTGATCATCGAGATTTGATCCTTGTCGGCTACATCACAAATCGACTCTCAGAAGTCGTTCGGAAGCAGGCCCGCCGCAAAGCTTCAAGCGGATCCAGTCGGAGCTGCGGAAACTTTCAGGTGGCTCTGTCGTCGTGGTGACGATGTATTGGAACAACGGCGCGGGCCCGAAGCCTTCCAGCTTCCTGACGAATTCAAAAAGGCGGCTATAGATCGAGATTCCTAGATCTGCCTCACGAGGGCTGTCGTGAACGAAGAAGCTCGGGAAATTCGTCCGCCCTTCGATGGACATGACAAGCACCGCCAGATCAAACGCCACCACCTTCAGCGAATTGATTGCCGCCGTAGATCTTTCTCCCCCCAAGTCCACCCTGAGTGCCAAGCCGTTGCCATCCAGCTTCACGGTCCCCTTGATCTCACCCGGCACAAGCTCCCGCATCGTTGTATCGAACCAGTAGGAGAGACGATGAATCGACTCGGCCACGGAAGCTCGGTGCGCAGAGAGGGAGTCGCGAACGCTATCCAGGCCTTTGGATACCTGTTCCGCATCCGCGTAGTACTGAGACCGTTCCTGCAAAAGCCGATCATATCTTTCCGCATCATGCACCGTGCGTTGAGCCTCGTGGATTGCATTCGAACGCTCGTCCATCGCCGCCTCGAGCGCCGCGACGGCTTCGGAAGCTGGCTCCAACAACCGGCGTGCCTTTTCCATTTGTTCTTGGAGGATCGCCTTCTTGGACTTCAGCTCAGCTATCTCCTGACCTTCTTTGTCGATCTCGGCCCGCAAGTTTGCGGTACGGGACTGAAGGGCGTGAAGATCGCAAGTAGCTGTGGAAATCCCGCAGCTCTGAGCCAGGGCGATGTCAATGGGGACCTCGCAGATTGGACAGATCGGGTTCTTTTCCTTGTTTAGTCTCGCACTTGCCTCGGGAAGTTCTGAGCGCTTGTATGTGAGGAGCTTTTCGCGTTCCTCTATTCGAATCACGATGCCGTCAAGCTCGGTCTTCAGAAGCTGAAACTCGCGCTGGGCTTTGTCACGCTCTGCGCGGGCAACCTGCATCTTCGTGGTGGCGCCGTCGGCGGGCAGCTTAAGAACCTTGCCAAAGGCATTTTGGGCGGCCTCGTTGAACGTGTATGACGCGATGGGTGTTCCTGGACTTAGATCACCAAGTCTCAGCGTGGCGGACAAGTCGTCATGGAGACGCTCGATCTGCCAGTCCAGCCGTTCCAATCTGGTGCGATGAGCAGTAAGCGCTCTCGATAGATCGACCGCACGATGCTGGGCCGCGATCTCGTCCTTGGAGAGCGCGCCGACTAGAGCACGAACAATCATGAGCAGATCGTTTCCGGATAGGCCTCGAACCGGAGAATGAGAATCACTTTCGGGATCGCGCCATCGCAGATGGTCGGCGAACCGGCACTCCTGGTCACGAGATGCCCAGGCGAGCGCCGCCTCCCACGCGTCGTCTTGACGGACGCCCGGCATTAACGAGGCCGCTTCTCCAATGATGGCATCCGTGATGGCTCGGCGAAGGGGCTCAATCCCGGTGGCCGCAGTTCCATCTCGCCATGTGTCTTCTAGCGCGCCGTTATGGATCACTACGTCGCGGCGCCGGTCAACCAATGACCGTGACACCGCCCATGGAACGCCATTCACCAAGACCTCCGCAGCAACAGAGCCCTCGGGGAATTGGGATCTGATCGCTCGACGTTGACCTTCAGGTGCGAAACTGTCCTCGCCCAGACAGTACCGCAACAATCTGCAGAAGGTCGTCTTCCCACCTCCATGCCCCATCGGCTCCCCCTCCCCTCCGTCGGGGGACCAAATTATGTTCAGGCCGGATTTCAGTTCAATATCACGAACGATCACATTTGGCTCTCGGGAGATCACAACCCGGCGTACCCAGAGCCTCGGGGCCGTCCTCCCTGCCTCTGGCGTAACGATCCAGGGGGGATCTTTAAAGAGTTTAGGCGGCATATGCTTCCACCCAAGCGCGGTCTTCGGCAGGGAGGCCAGAGGTCGCGTCATCAAGGCTGAGCGATTCCAGCGCTCGCAAGACGAAAGCGGCTCGTCCGTCGGGCCAAGTCTCTGTAACGAACTCGTGAACCCGCGAACCCGGAGCCCACGTCCGGGCTGACGCATCCTCGAAGATTGCGCCCATGCCCCGAAGCTCAGTGACCGCGCTCTGCCAGTTCGCGTTGATCCTGGGTGCAAACAAAGCAATGTTCGTTCCCTGTGGAAGATGCGCGGCAGTGCCAACAAGGCGCAGCCAAGTATCGCGCTCCGTGCCGGAGAGTCGCCGGGTTAGATAGCGAGGTTCAAGAGCGAAAAGCGCGGCGAGGCGAATACGCGCAATGGGGGTTGGTCCTGGAAGTGCTTTGATCAGAGCGGCGAGTTGGGCCAGCGCTGCCTCAGCGCTGGCGCTACTAGCCGCCCAGGCACCATCCGCACAATTCGACGGATCAACCAACGGCCTGGACGTATGGAGCGGGCTGGCTGTCGCAACTGACGCCACTTCGCTCACGGCCATTCGATCCCAAGCTTCAAGGACAAGCCGGCGGGTGCGGTACTCGCCAAACTTCTTCATCTCGTTGTTCTTCAGCACGCGGAAGGTCTCCGATGGGTAGTCTTCGCCCATTACGTCCGCAGGGTCGAGAATATAGCGCAGTTCGTCGCGAGTGAGGCCGTATGCGCGGGCGTACCAGGCATCGAGTTCCGCGCGAAGGCGGGCGCGGCGTTCTTCATTCCACTGGAACGGCGAACCGTCAAATCCGAGATCACCTGCGAGGCCCTTCATCGATCGACTCGTGTAACAAAGCTCACAAACGATCGCGTTGATTCTGTTCAAGTCAGAGGGTTGGTATGCTCGTGGGGGAATGACGGGCAGCTGTTGCAAGATTTCGACTGTGAGGTGCGTCCCTCCTAGCTTTTGACGGGCTAGATAATCAAAAACGAGGGTTGACAGCCCGGCCAGGAAGGCTGCTGCAAGTACCGGTTCCACTCCAACGAAGATATTCCGGATCGTGTGCCCGACTGCATATGCAGGGTATGCGGCTGAGATTACTGTCCGCTCGTTTGTTGCGTTGGTGATGTCCCTCCAGCCCATCAACCAGTTGCGTGCCCACTTCTTCGTCGCCAGTCTATCTTTGACCCTCTCTAGGGGAAGCCAGTATCGGGGCGTTGCTTCTGAATCTTCGACCCTCTCTGTGGCGACTGTGTCGCGGAAGGCAACGCCATCAAATGTTGCCCACCGATGATCGAAGCAATGGATCATTTTGGCTTCGTAGACAGGAACCCACAGCCGCCCCTCTGTGTCGGTCCAGGTGTTGCCAGAGCGAGCAAACCCAGCGGAAACGCATTCTGCACTAGTCCTGAATTCCCCGCTATTGTCTGCCATGTCAAACATCTTGGTCATATAGTCGAATGACCATGGATTCCCATGGTCGCGATCAGACGCGTCCAACAGAATTGGTATTCGCGAATAGATTCGTGCTGTTAGCTCTGCGTCGGCGCGGCTCCGAAACACGGGAGCCGTCTTAGTGTTCGGATTGATTACCCGAATGCTCTGGGGTGACAAAGCGTACCGGCGCCGCGTGTCCGATAGCTCGCCTATGGCCAAGATGTATGCAGTAAAAACAGCATCGTCGTCCGTGCGTCCAGAAGTGAGCAGCGTGAAAGGCGTGTCAGGGTGCACAGCGGGGAACAGCCGTTTCTGATTGTCAAACCCCAGCGCACTCACTAGTCGTCGTGTATTGACCAGTTCACCAAAGAACTTGCTTGTCGAAGAGTCCGTAACCAAACCACTTGGAACGATGACTCCAGATCTACCCATTGGATGAGACAGCATGCAAGCATGCTCCGCGAACAGGGCATAGGTGTTAATATCGCCGCGACCCGTGAGTGGGAATCGTCCTGACTCTCGCGCGAAGATGGAGGAGGCCTCCGCAGTCCGCTTTGACTGCTCGAACTCTTCAAAGAGCCGACGCTCACGGGTACCTGACGCTGCCTCTCTGAGGCGGGCAATCATCTTTCTCCGAGCATCGGCTGTTGGAGCGAGCGCGATGTCTGGTTCGCGACATGCGAAGAACTCCTCCTCCTGAAGCTTGATGCGCTCCCAGGGTGGGTTGCCGATCACTACGTCGAAGCCGCCACTCGCTAGCACGTCCGGAAATCGCAGTGGCCAATGGAAAGCGCGCGCCTTGTCGGCCACCTCTACCGCCTCTCCCAAAAGCGGGCCGAAGACTTGTCCGCCGCGGAGCTTCTGCCATATGGACTCGCTGGTCGGGACCAGTTCCGCACCGGGAACGCGGCGGGAGTCCGTTTTGGGCATTAAGAACGCAGCGATGTAAAGATCGGCGGCATTCTGCCAATGCATCAGGTCGGAGCTCTTGTTGACGTCCCGATAGCGCCGACGCTTCTCCGAAACGTCAGCGGGACTATCCTCCGGCAACGCGCGCACTTTTCTAAGTTCCGCCGCGATTGGTGGAGCGGGGACCAACTGCTGCCGATTTCCGGTGAAGTCGAAGGTGCCCTGTCCGCCACGCTCCTTCTGGTTGCGATTCTCGAAAAACTTGGCGGCTTCCTTGTTGTCGCCAGCGAGCGGCTTGTATGCGGCGTCCGGGATACCTTCGCGGAGAACCTTAAGATCGAACACCCCGAGCAATGAGTCGCCGCAAAGAATGCTGGCGTCCAGGAATCCGAGGGGTTTGCCGGGTTCCACGGTTTCAATCCACAGAGCAACCTTCGTCAGCTCAACGGCCATTGGGTTGCGATCCACGCCGTGGATACAGGAACGCACCACATCGCGGAGGGCGTGGCGATAGTCCTGAGGTGAGGCGACACCGCCGGTGCGCGCGCGGGCGGCTCGGACGGCTATGCGGCGCGCAGCGGCGAGCAGAAAGTGTCCGGACCCGCAGGCCGGGTCGATGACGGTGAGGCCGAGGAGTCCCTGCACCTTGTCTTGAGATTCCGACTCGACGCGATCGAGCACGGGATCGAGGGCGCTATCGAGCAGGGTTTGCACCAGGCTGTCGGGTGTGTAGTAGCTGCCGGTGGTCTTGCGCTGGTTTCCCTTTGTCTCACGGCCTTCCGCAAAGGCGAAGGCGCGGCCATGGTCGATGAGAATGGGCGTGAGTTCAAGGAGGCTTTCGTAGACCGAGCCGAGTTCTTCGGTCTCCATGTCGCGCCAGTTGACGGGGACGAGGCTGGCGTCTTCCTTGAGCCAGGCCAGGCGATAAACCGTCTCCATGAGGGCGCGGTTGGCAAGGCGTGCTCGTTCGAGGTCGGGGATGACGGTGTCTTCGAACAGTCCGCCGAGGGCGGGAAGGGCGAGTTTCGGTTGGCCGTTGGCGAGTCCCGCGAAGGTGATGAGGAGACCTTCCCAGCGGTCAAAATGCTGGTCCCAGGCGGTGCGGCGGACGGCGCGTTCACGGAGGGTGCTAACAGAGTAACCTTCGGCGTAAAGCTTGGCGGCACTCTGGGAACTATCAGGCGGATGGAGTAAGTCGCGATCTTCGGCGACAAGCAGGAAGATGAGCCGGTAGACGAGGCGCAGGAGTTGACCGAAGAAGTCCGTGAGGGGGAGTTCGCCGTTGGTGATGCGGGTGCGGAGTGCCGTGTTTTCCGGGTGGGCGAGGAATCCGTTGCCGAGTGCGAGCAAGGCGGCCTCGACGCCATCTCGGAGACGGTCGCGAGCGGTAACGCCTTCCTTCGCGCCATCGGCGCGCCAGTGTTCCAGGATGCATTCCGTCGCTGGCGTGCCGGGTGAGCCGAAACGTGAGGCGTGGAAGATCTGCCAGGCGGCGGCGAAATCGGCGAAGTTTTCAGATTCGAAGATCTGCCGGAGATTCACTTCGACGAAGGCGGGCCGTGTGAGGCTCGCGTTGTCGCGCATGAGGCGGAGCCGGTCGCCATTGGCGCAGAATCCCCAAAGAGCTTGGTCGGTTTGGTTGAGCCAGTCTTGCAGAGTGGATGCGGCGGAACGGCGGCGGCCTTCTCCTGTGAGGACTGCACTGGCGCGGTCTAGATCGTCGGATGGCGGAACGACGACAACCGGCACTCGGCCTTGCTTCGCCTCGATTGCGACGCCGGATGCGGCATTGGGATTCGTCTTCACCTCGGTGAAACCGAGGACTTGGGTGAGCAGTCCCTCTGTGAAGGAAACGGCCGCCGTGGCCGAGGGGGTGGAACTGGCGGTGAAGTCCCTGAACAGTGCCGCGCCGATCCGAAAGTAACGGGCGATCTCATCGCGGAGCGTGAGTCCTTTGGGGACACCGTAGTCGGCCTCAGATTGATGTCCTGCACCGCGAGCCGCGATGCGGGCGAGCATGGCGGAGGAGAGGAGTCCGCCTTCGAGAGTGATCGTGTCGAAAACGACGGATGCGGAACGGCGTGACTTCGCATTCTTGCCACCGGCGGACTTGGCGGAGGTCTTGGCGGTCTTTCTTGTGGGCTTCTTTGTGGTTTCAGCCAAGGTCACACACTCCCCGGAATCAACGCGAAGACGCCCATGATGTCGGCCGGCAGGACCGATTCGACGGTGACTCGCGGGACGTTGACGCCAGCGGCGCGAACGCGCCCGTGGTCCTCAGCCAAGGAATCTGCTCGTTCTTTCGCGTAGGCAGCAATTGGCCCATCGAGCAACGCAGTGATTCGGCTGCGAGCCTTTTCGACCATACGTTCTCTAGCGACGTCGGCCAGGTTGCCACTCGAACTTGCCTCAAGCAAGCTCCAGGCGGCCGAGCCGCTGGCGCATATCGTCTCCTCGGTTCCCTCAAAGGCAATGGCGGCGGACTCCTCTACCAGGAGCATCTTGTCCTTGCGTCCTCGGATGATCAGTTTGAAGCGAAGGCGCAGCAGGGCGAGCGTGGTTATCGTGTTGACTGCTGGCGTTGGCCAAGCGCCAGCGCGGCCGACGGGTGGGACTGGGCTTGAAGTTGGCTCGAGAGCGGCTTCGAGTAGGGCTTCAGCGAGAGTTGCGGGTAGCGGATGACTGCGCACGACCACTTCCGCGTTTGGCGGCGGCGGCTCCTCAAAGGCCAAGCGAATGGTTCCTTCGAGGCCCCGGGCGGCGAGGCGTTCCCGCAGTGCCAGCGGCAGAGCGTGAAGATGCGCTTGCGGCACGGAGCCGCTAACGTCCAAGGGAACGTCAAGCCGGCTGAGGCCTCGCTCTACGAAACGGCGAACCTCGGTGGGTCCTCCCAAAAGTTCACGCCAGCGCCGCCACTCGGGAGCTACTTCTTCCGGCTTGATGGCATTCTGAGCGAAGCGGGCGCGGGATTTCTTCTCGCCCTCTTGGGCGTCGCGCCAGCGAATTTCCATGTCTTGTGCGTCTTTGGCTAACCCGAAGTCGAGCGTCAGTTGCTGCGTCTTGCCTTTGCGCAGGAGTACTGCGTTCATTAGGGCGCCGGTGACGGCTCCTCGTTCGTCGGGTAGGGGTACGGTGACCCCGGTGGCTTTGCGGATAGCAGCGGCTTTGCGAAGGATCACTTCCAGCACCGCGCCGTCGATGGCGCTATCGGGAGAGTACAGGAGCACCGACCTTACGAGCGGCTTCGTTTGCCCGAAGCGGTCCACGCGGCCTTCGCGCTGTTGGTGGCGCGTAGGATTCCAGGACAGGTCGTAATGAATGACGGTGTCGAAGAGGGCCTGGAGGTTGATGCCTTCCGAAAGGCAATCAGTCGCAACCAGAAGCCGTTGCGGTGCAGAGCCCAGCTCGTCGACGCGAGCCCGGCGCTCCTCGGAAGGCAATGCTCCGGTGACCGCTTCCACACGAAGGTCCGGGAAGGCCTTTCGCAGGCCGTCGGCCACGTGATCGGCAGTGGCGATGAAGCGGCAGAAGACGACGGGGTTAGCGCCGTTGGCCACCAATGGCTTCAGTACGTCAACTACGGCCGACAATTTGGGTTCTTTGCCCTTTGTTAGCTTGTCAGCCAGCGCGATGAGCTTCTCCAGCGGACTCACATTCCCGGCGCCGGTGGCCACCTCCATGCCGGGCGCCGGTTCGACGTCAATCGACTCAACTTCGTCATCGTCGAAGACCTGCTCGCCCAGCCTGTCGATATCGTTCGCCAGTCGGTTCCGCAGTGCGCTTGCCGCGGCGGCTGGCGACGACCCAACACAACGCATCAGCGCGAGCGTTCCCCATAAGGCGAGGCGACGGCGGTTCTGGTCATCTCCGGACGTCGTAACTACCGAAAGGCAATAGTCCAGCACCGCTTCATGGAAGGCCTGATGAGCGGAATCCAGCGGATAGGGATGTTCCTTGGTTTCGTGCCGCGGGAAGGTGCGGTCTTCCCCCCAATCATGCCCCATGAGATCGATTCGGCGGCGTTGTACCAAATGCCGGGCGACTCGAATGCGATCATCGGCGTCGTTGATCGAACTGGTGGTGAAGCTGGGATCGAGGAGGCTCAGGAGCCGGTCAAACGCGCCCTCGTCGCCGCTGTGTGGTGTGGCTGTCAGGAGTATGAGGTGACGCTCCTGGTCTTCCGATAGGCGCTTGAGGAGTTCGAATCTTTGCTGGCGGCCTTGATGGGTACCGACGCAGGCATGAGCCTCATCAACAACGATGGTCTTGGGGCACGAACGTGCGAAGCTCTCACGCCGTTTGTCGGCCTTGATGTAGTCCAGACTGACGACCGTGAATGGATGGGCATCGAATAGCGTTTGGGAAGCCGGAAGCCCTCGTTCCAGGCGAGCCGCCGTGGCCGCAGTCACCGCGACCGCGTCCAGATCGAACTTCAACTTCAGCTCAGATGTCCACTGTTCCACCAGATGTGGGGGGCACAGGACCGCGATTCGATCGATCTCGCCGCGATCAGTCAACTCCCGAAGAATGAGCCCTGCCTCAATCGTCTTGCCGATTCCGACGTCGTCAGCGATCAGCAGGCGGACGGTGGGAAGGCGAAGCGCCATCAGCAATGGAACTAACTGATAGGCTCGGGGCTCGAATCCAAGTCTTGCGGCAGAACGAAACGGGCCTGCCCCTCTTCGCAAGGAGAGACGGAGCGCGTCGGCGAGGAGTCTGGCAGCGTCCTGAGTGGCCAGAGTCTTGCCGTCCGGGAGTTCGAATCGGGCCGGCCGGACTGGTTCGCGCTCCAGCGCCGGGTGAAGGAACTGAATGTCGGCCTCCGCACCGGACAGAGGTCGAAGGCATAGCCATTCAGCATCAGGGGAGGGAATAGCGACCCATTCCCTGCCTCGCGCAAAGACGAGGTCGCCGGGAGCAAACTGAGGGTTCATTCGGCCGGCCCTCCCAGTAGGCGCCGCAGTTCTGCTGGCGGTGCATTTGAAATCGCAGGGTCGAAGAAGATGACTGAAAAGCCAAGTGCTTCTAGGGCCGCCAGCTGTTGGGGGCCAGGAGGTTTACTGGGCGCCACGACGAGGTGAGATCGCCAAACAAGTGGGAACGCGACGCCGTCTAGCACGAGAGGATTGATGTCGGGCTCCGGGAGGCGCCACTCTCCGGCAAGATCTGGTGACTCTGAGTCCGCTTCTCTACGCTTCCTCTCCAGAGGAGTCACGTCCGCGCGGGCGAGGCGGAGAAGAATTTCGAGCACTTCAGGATCCGTGCGATCGATGAGTTCGTGATCGGGCTGGTTGTAGTATGACAGCAAACACCTATAGCATCCCTTGACGCAACCAGCATTTGGAACCTCTGTCAGGGTCGCGGGATCGCCGGTTGAGATGGCATGGTCAAGATTCTGATAGTGCATCAATCCCAGAGCTGACCTTGCGACAACGGCGAGGCGGTTGCGTTCCGACACTAGCCGGGTCAGGACTCCAGCTCCGCCTTCGGTTGCCTCGAAGGCGAGGACGCCCTTACGATTGTCCCTGCTTGGGACCGGCTCGGTTAGCGTTTCGCCTTCCTCCAACTGGAACACAGTCTCCAATCCGCGAGTAAAGGCGTGTTGAAGTGTAGTGATCGTCACGATGGACTGAGGTTCGACAGCGAACCGGAGAAGCGCAGCGTTCTTGTTGTCTTCCACGATCGGAACGATTCGTTGGACCGCCAGCGTGTCGGGAGGACCCTGGTCCGAGTCCCCGTTGCCCGCATCCTCCGGCCCAGCTACCCATCGGCCGGTGGCCGGTTCAATGCCAAAGCCGAGGAGGCTCTTCTCGCGACGGCGACGGAGCCCTTTGTTGACCCGGCTGATTCGCGCACCTGGCGCGTAATCGAGCCCCAGGATGGGCCCAAGGCGGTCTTGTGCAACGGCGGATGTGACGTCTGGGTGTCCGTCGCGCCGCTGCCAGGCAAAGACAGTTTGAATCTCGAAGCCTTGACGTTGCCGCTCTTCGTCGTTTGCGGTAATTCGCTCCGCCGGCTTGGTTTCGACATTGTCGATCCGAACGATGTTCCGGATGGGATTGATCCCGCCCATCCTGGCGGAGCAGACCTGGCAGCGCTCAGGTTCGTTCTCGTGAGCTGCTCCGCATTGTTCACAGACGAAGAGCGTTCGCGTCGCTAAACGACCACCTTCGGCGGCGCGAAGCTCCGGCGAGAGCTTGGCCTTGTGAACACGGAAGGCGCGCCCTTCGTGGTAGATCAGACTGCGAGGACCAAACTCGGCAATTGCCAGGAAGCGCGCGCGTTGGAGGTAGGCTGCCTTCGGTCCGCCCGCGCCAAGAGCCGGCACGTACGCATAGATGGGAAGGCGCGGAAAGTTATAGCCAGGGAGGAATCCCTCAGTGGCCAGATAGCGGTAGGTGTAGAAATCAGAGCCACCTGTAGACCGGCCCTTTTCGAGCAGGGCCAATTGCTCGTTTGCCTGCGCCTGTGCGAGCTTTGCGTCGCGACGCTCCGCGCTGCTCAGACCATGCATTTCTGATTTCCGATTAGCCTCCGTGAGCTGAGAATGGGCGCTCAAGTAAAGCTGCCGCCAACGATCAAAGGCGGTCGAAAAACGGGGCAGCGCATTACCAGCAACCGTCCACACGAATGCTTCCTGGTCGGCTGCCCATGGGGCGTTTGCCGGAGTGATTTCAGCTCCAACACTCTTCAGGACGCGGAGCATCGAAACATGGGCGCGACTCGCAAGATCTGGGGCGCTCAAGGTGTTTTCGATCTCCTTTCGAATGGGCAGTGCCCCCTCGCTGAGATCGAGCACATGCGGAATGTCTTCCTGGAGATTCTGGCCCGACTCTGCCAACCAGACTGCATGAAGGTGGGATTCGATGAGATCGCGATTTGCCAATTCGAGGGCGGGAGGTCGAACGATGCCGCTGACCATCTGCTTCGGATTAGCAAAGTAGTGCTGGTCGTGGGGGCTTTGAGCGGCGCAATAGGTCACCACGAGTGCAGCCTGGCCAGAGCGCCCGGCCCGACCCGAGCGCTGAGCGTAGTTGGCGGGTGTGGGCGGCACATTGCGCAGGTAGACCGCATTCAGGGCGGAGATATCTACGCCGAGTTCCATGGTTGGCGAGCAGAATAATGCGGGGAGAAACACGTTTGGCTCGCCTTCCTCTCGCAACTTCTCTTTCTCTTGCTCCAATTTCTGACGATCCTCAACTCCCCACCGGAATCGCCATTCGCGCCATTCCCGGCGCTCCTGTTCAACTTGTGCCGTGTGTTCACGGCTCTCAAGACCGAACAGTCCATCACCGCCTTTGGTCAATGCCAGTGCAAGCGTTTCGTAGAGGTCCACAAAGTACGTGTTTACCGGCTTGGCATCGTCGCGCCCCGAACCCTCCACCAGCCGAATCGCATTCGCCTCGAGTCTCCATCCGTCAACGTCGAACGTCGTGGGAACACGCCGGACGAGTTGGTAGCGCTCTGCAACAGCCAGGAGCGACTGGACAACTTCCAGGTACGTCTGAGCGGGCAGCCGTCTTCCCCAAATCTCGCTCCTGTTCAACTGCTTCGCCAGTCTACTGCGGGGGCCACCCCGAACGATAAGCGGCTCGCCGCGGAGACTGACATCTTCACGACGAGGTGCGTCCACAAGCAAAGCGGCCGCGATTCGTGGGTTCTCCTGCTGGGCAATGGACCACGGATGTCGAAGAGTCTGTCGTGCCGCCGTGGCGATGATATCGACCATCGCGGGATCGAGAGCATCGGCAGTCACAGCCAATCCTCGGCGCAGGCTGTCGAGCAAGACCACAAGAGCATCACGGCGCTTCTCCGTCGAGAGCGCACGCAGTTCAGGGGAAGCAGAGGAGAACGCGTCGGGGTCCGCCACGAGTTCATCGAGGCCAACATAGATGGCTCGAATCAGGCCCAGCTCTTCCAAACTCGGGTTGGTGAAGCGCCAACCACGTCTCTGGTCAGCCCACACTCGATGAGCTAGCACTTTCGCGAGTGATCGTTCAGCTTCGATCAGTCCCACCCCGACAACATCCGGTCTGGACAGCCATTCTGATCGCCTCGACTTGTTGACGGCGGTGAATCCGAGAGCAGTCTGGACGCGCCTTCCAAACTCGTCATCACCAAGGCCGTCTGGCCCAGCTGCCCGAACGGCTGCTAAGGTCCCTGCCCGAAAAAGGGATACGAACAAGAAATCATTGAAGTGTCCAGCCTGGAGGGCTGCATCCTGGCGGTTGTCCGTGAAGCCGAGCAGCTTGCGCTTGTCAGTTGAAACCGCGCTGTCCGACTTGTTCATCCACCGCAATGCGCTCGACACCAGCAGTGTCGTGGCTGAGCTTCTGCCTTCGGCAGACAGCCCAGCAAGCTTGTTGATTTCGCGAGCCTGACCTGGGGGTTGGTCCTTGCAGTTAGGACAGAATCTGAACTTGCCAGGGAGAAATAGTGAAAACCGCCCGCCGCCGTCTACCAGACCACTTGCTTTCACACTGATTCGCTGTGGCGCGAGGGGACGTTTGTCGGCTCGCAGGCGCCTTACTCCGCCAGGTCCGATCTCAGTCCATTCTTCAGGAAAATCGTCCGCCTCGCCCGAGAAGCTGTAGTCGGGATCATCGGCCGGTTCCGGCATCAGGTATCCGGCTTGCTCCTCCGATCCGTTTTCCTCGATTGGCGTTTCGTCGATCGGCCTGGGAAGCACCTGTCGCGCCCCTTCTTTTTCAACCAAGACGACCGGATGAAACTCCTGGCCACAGGTGCGGCAGAAAAACGTCGGATAGAGACGGGATTCAGGATCGCTTGGGTCAAAACGCTGACCTTCAAGCGTCACACGCCGCTCACCAGCCCCTCTGAGAGTGGCGTACACGAAGCCCGCCCCTGAGATGAAGCGATGCAGCTTGAAGGAGAGAAACGCACGGTCGCCAGATCCACCACGTTCAGCGCTCGACTTGCTCATCAGCGTGAGCATGTTCTGCAACTGCCGGCGGCAAAGCGTCTGATCTCGCCCACATTCATTCGCCAGCAGCGCTGAGGCTTGTTCAATTGTGGTGGGCTCTCGTCGGGTGAGGCGCTGGCCATCCTTGAGGCCAATCTGCAACTCGATCCACACAGCCAGCGGATGGCGGCGAAGCGCATTGTCATCAAGAACATCCGGGATGTCGGCATCGACGGCCGCCGCCAGATCACTTCCCAACGGCGACACAGTGGAATCGGTGGCCCGCTCGAGGCTCTCATCGATGACAGCGTCTGGCGTGACTGGTTCTCCGAAAAGACGCGCTGCAACTCTGGCTACGGCCGCAGCTCTGGTTTCCTCTTCTCCCTCATTCGCCATGGTTGCAGACGTGCCAATGCAGATCGGCGACTTCCGCCTGCAAAGGCGATCCTTGACGCGACGCACAAGCATCGCGACATCCGCACCCTGCCTGCCCCGGTAGGTATGGAGCTCGTCAAGGACAAGGAAGTCCAGGCCCTCCGCATTGCCGATGACAGTCTTGTCCCTCTCACTTTGCCGTGTCATGAGCAGTTCCAGCATCATGAAGTTGGTCAGCAAAATGTCCGGTTTCGAGGCCTTGATCAGTTCCCGCTCGTCACTGTCTTCCTGGCCGGTGTACCTGGCGAACGTTGGCCTCAGGTTCTCGGGAAGCCCGGCCTGATCGATGAACTTCTTGAGTTCCTGCATCTGGCTATTGGCCAGTGCGTTCATGGGGTAGACAATGATTGCCCGGGTGCGAGGCTTGCTACCTGCTACGCGTGCCCGGACAGCCGCATCGATTATCGGGATGAAGAAACACAGTGACTTCCCCGACCCGGTCCCCGTAGTGACGACGAAGCTATCACCTTTGGAAGCCTTTGCGATAGCTTGCGCTTGATGCCGATATAGCGTGATGGGGGCATCGCCGACGCGAAAAATCTGGGCCGTGTTAGGGTGGAGCAGTCCTTCCTTGACGAGCGATTCGACGTCGGCGTCTCTCTCGTAGTGCGGATTGATGCTGATCAGGGGCTCTGGCCAGAACCGGCCAGTGGAATAAAGAGCGTCGACTTGGTCTCGAATATCCCCAGCGCGAATCTGTGTGAACGATCTGGCGAATCGCTCGTAGTCGCCGATGATCCAATCGTCCAATTCGAAAACGTTCACACTTCCTCCCAACCGTTTAAGTCCGACCCGCCTTCGGGACCGCCCAGGCTAAGTCATGACATCCAATTAGAGCTTCTCCTCAAGCCGAGGGGCCTGGGTGCCCGGCGGCGTTCCACCGGGGTCGAAATCGCAAGATCCTCCTCTACCTGAGCGGAACCAGTTTCCAGGTACGCCTCACGCGTCTGAAACGGGACCTTGAATGATCTTACTTCTGGCGGCAGTGCGTTGGATTCTGGCTGGCGCGAATCCTCGATGGACAAGTCGCTTCATGCCGGTACAATTCGGCCGTATTCTGCCTGTCGATGCTGTCATCGACTATTGAAACAAGCCCCAACTGGGCACCGCTGGAGCGCCGTTTGAAGCCGCCGCAGTGTGGTGAGTTCATGTGGATGTACAGACAAGCCGGGCTCGATCACTACAAGCACATCGAAACGCGGAAGTACTTGCGCCTGGACGGCGAGGGGAGGTGTCTTGTGCCGGCAGAGGTCGGCTGGAAGGAGGTGCCGTTTGAAGACGAATGGAAGCGTGTCTCCGGACGGGCGTGACGAGATGGATTCGATGTATCAACCGCCTAAGGCGGCTTCAGTGAAGAGTCAGGGCTCGAAATCAGGTCTCCGCCGCGGAAGCCGTCGCCGACGGGCCGAGCCGAGTGATCAACTGGCGCGCTATTTCGTCGGCCGACCAGCCGCCGACGATGGCAAACCCACGCTGGAGCAAGAGGTTGCGAGCGAGCCGGAGGGGCTTGTGATCGCATTCAAGAACGACAGCCGCGTGTGCTTCGTTCACGAGTACCGGGTGACGCAAAGGATTGAGGGCAATGAGGTCCGGCTGGAGAAAGAGCCGGTCAGCTCAGCCAAACGGGTTTCTACTGCCAACGCAAGTTGAGTAGAAGGCGCCCACACCTCATGTGGGAATCCGCTTTCGCGACCTTCACCGGTTCCGAAAGCAACCTGTCCAGCCGTATCGCGACAGGCAACACAACGGAATAGGGCGGCTTCCATTCGAGGAGGCCTGACCCGAAACACGAGTGTTTCGGCAGCAGGCCAGCGAAGGAACCCAGCCCGGGTACTGCGCACGTGAGGACTCCCTCACGAACGGTCTGTTGTCCCATCCCACGACCGTTTTCAAGGAGAACTCATGACCAGCCCCGCACCCGTCACAACGAATTCCGGCCTGAAGGTCCTCAGCCTGATGGTCACCAAGGAAGGCAAGATCGAACGCAAGATGCCGAACCTGAGCCCACAAGCGCAGTTGAACAACACGCTGCTCGAAGCCCTGTGTCCAGGGATCAAGGTGGCGTCCGTCTCTGTGACTCCCGAACCGCTCGACCAGGTGGAACGCGCGAAGGTGGAAAGCACCCTTTCGCGATTCGCCCTCGACGGCACGGAGTACCGGCTCATCGGCGCATCCGGGTCGGCCAAGAATGGGAAGTACTACGCCGTGGACGCGCGCTACGAACGTCCGCTGGCGGCGCGCTTTTCCGACTGGCCGCAAGCCGCTGTCACGTACTTCGGAATTCTGGTCTCGCCTTGTATGGTGCGGATGCAGATTCCGAATGGCCGTGTCACCGTGGTGCCGGATCACGAACTGGGTACGAACGATTGCCGCGGCTGGCTGCGCAAGTCGATCTTTGACAAGCTGAACCTGCCCGAGAACCGTTTCTACCAGTTCCGTCTCGCGTTCGCCCAAACGCAAGCGAAGGGATCGTTCAAGATCATGGCGGACGAGGTGGCCGATGCCCTCGGCACCGACGTGATCCTGCCCGTCTCTTCCGTCAAGCCCGAATACAAGGGTCCGTCCAAGCTACTCGCCTGGCTCACCGGGGAAGCACGCACCTTCGCCGGAGAGATGATCCTTGGGATTCGCGAATACTCGCGGCCACTGGCTTTCGAGTCGAGCTACACGGTCGTTCAGCACGCGCCGGAAGACTCCTTCGAACTCGAAATCAAGCCGCACGCCCTCGCCCAGACCGCCAAGTTGAAAGACCTTCTGGAATACCGCGACTACACGGGGCTCTTCGAACTGCTCGGAATCTCGGAAACCCAGCGCCCGCTGGTGGACGAGATGCCCGCTGGAGACGATGAGGCGACATCGGTGGAGCGGACTGTTCTGGAAGGCGTTCTCAAGGCGGATCCGACTGGCTTCCTGATTCAGCATCCCTGGGTCAACAACCAGTTGGAGCGGATTCTGGCTCGTTGGGCGTTCAAGGTGTGCACAGCGGGTGGGTTTGAGATGCCGGCGTTCGCACTCGCGGATGACGGCTATCTGCTGCTGCACAACGGACAGGTGTACTCAGGCTCCGATTGGATGCCGCAGGACCGCTCGATCAACGCTTTGGCTACCAACCGGGGGCTGGTCGTTCGGTATCCCGTGCGCATGAAGGAGGACCTGCTGCCGTACACCAAGATCCCGCCGGCGGAAACGCGTCAACTGCTCGCGAACGAACTCGCTCGTCAAGACTGTCCGGATGCGGAAGCGTTGGCGGCGAGAGTCGCTTCCGAGCAGCTCGAACTCGAAGGCACCTTCGTCCTTCATTCGAGAACGGCAGCGAAGAACGGCGGCGACTACGACTTCGACCTTGTCTGCGTGGTGGAGGGTGATCGCTTCCCGCGGTTTGTAGAGCATCGCTTCCAGTACAAGGGCAATGGTTCGGTCGAGAAAACCAAGGCGAAGAAGGCCCGGTCTCCGTGGTGGAATCTACCGCAGGTGGCTGTGGGTGCGATGGGAAACCAGATCGGCACAATTACCGATCTGATGACCCAATGCCTCGCGGCCGGCCGGGATGACTGCCATCGCGAACTGGTCGAGCAGCTTCAACTCGCCCTGGATCAACTGAAGCATGGCGTTGCGCCAGACCAGGACAAGATCCGCGCGATCCGGGAGCAGATCAAGCAGACCCCGGCGGCGCAATGGCTTCGTGCGAAACGGCTCCGGTCCCTCAAAGATCTGCCGGAACGTGTCGAAGGTCCCGCGACCGATCGAATCGGCGGCATGTACAACCTGGTCCGCAAAGAACTGACCGACTTCTTCTCGAACCGGATGCCCGTCTCGCAGTTCCGCGGCCTCGTCCAGGGATATGAGTTCTCCCAGGAGATGGTCGATGAATGCAGGCGGGTGAATCGGGCCTGGGCGCTGACGATCCAGGCTGGCATCGAGAAGAAAAAGGTCCTGATTGCAGGTGTTCAGGAAGCAGAGGCGGCCTTCGAGTCCGGCAAGGACAACAAGGAACTCCGTTCGAAGCTTTTGCACACGCTCTGCCAGGCGCGCGCGGCTCTCGCTTCGTACGACCAGCAGTGGCAGGAGGAAATCCGGTCGCTGATCTGGTTTGTGCGGACGTGGGCGGCGCGGAAAGAAGACAACCGCATGGGTTGGCTGCAGGCGCTTCACACGATCGTCTGCGGCACGAAGAACGATCAGGCTTCGGGAGCGCTGCCGTTCTATGCGTTCCCGAACGAACTGCTCAAGGCCATTGTCGAGCGCACGGGAGGCCGGCCGGTGCAACTGGCGGCGCCGAAGGTGTGCGAAGGCGTGGTCGAAATGGACGAGGAGGGCCGCTGCTTCCTCGTCGAAACCGTCATGGGCGAAAACGGACAAAGCTACTCGAAGATGACGTTCCTGATGGCGTTGACGCCGGACGGCAAGGTCGTTTACGACGGTGGCCGGGTCCAGTGGGTCCATCCGTTCCCTTGCAGCGCGGGAACGGGTGAGATTCGCAACGGGAAATTCGAAGTTCCCGGGACACGGCAACTGCCTCAAGTGGCTCCACCCGTCAAGCCCATGTGAACCAACCCCGATCGGGCCGGGATCCGTGCACGCCGTGCGGACTCCCGGGCCGCTTGGGCTCAACACTTGGAGGCCCCATGAAGCCATCCGCTCCCTTCCTTTTGCTGGTCCTTTTCGCGGCCAGCAATCTCAATGCACAGAAACTCGAAACCCAGACGCCCGACCCGAAGAGGGTGGTGCGTGTGGAGACCGCGCGGGATCACCTGACGGTGATCGAGCTGAACGAGCCCGTGTCAATGGTTGCGGTCGGCAATCAGAATGCGTTCACGGTCGAGCGGCGGGAGAACAAGGTCTTCGTCAAGCCTGCCGAGGAAGACGCCCGGACGAACATGTTCATCTGGACCGCTTCCGGCCGTTTCAGCTACGAACTCGTGCCCGCGCCGAGCGTCGGACAGATGCACTTTGCCATCGATCAGCCTCCGCTGCAGTTGGTCTCGACGAACATACACCCGAAGGAACCCACGCCGGCGGACCGCGGTCCGCGACTGCCGGCTGAGATGCTCACGCAGTCCCAGGCGATCTTGCTGTACGGTGAACGAGACCGGCCTCGCAAGGTGGAGGTGCTGCTGCGCGATCTCTACCGAGATGGGGACCGCTGTTATCTCCGATACGCGGTTCTGAATCATGGAAATCGCGCGTACCGGCCCGCTCAGCCGTCGTTGATGCACCTCGATCCGGTGAAGTCATCGTTCTCCTTGATCCCGTTGGCCGGCAGCCAACTTAGTGAACGGGCGTTGCGCGAGATCAAGACCCGAACTGCCGGGGAGGCTCAGGTGCTCGCGGGGGAGGGGCCAGAGGCAATTCCCGCCGGAGAGCAGGCCGCCGGCTGGATCGCATTCCGTCTGGGAGCATCCGGTAAACGCGAGCAACTTGTGCGGGTAGCGTTCGCGCCTGACTCCACGGCGTCTGTCGATGCAGTCCTGGTGCTTGGAAAGGACCGCGCGGTTCGGGAGGTTGCACATGGCCGCCCCGCCGGTGAATGAACGCCGCTCGCCCGTCACCCCAGGCGAAGTTCACCGGGAGTTCGAGCGACTCCTGCGCGACCGCAAACACATGGGTCTGCGACACCTTATTGGGGATGTCGCACTGGAGCCGAGGAACCCGTTTCAACAGGCAAGTCGCAAGCCGAAGAAATGGATCGTCGCCTTGAGCGGGTTGACTCTGCTGGCGGCGTTGATCGTCTACTACTTCCACTTCCGCTAAGGGGGAGTCCCGAGATGGACATGCAACCGACCCCCAACTACAAGTACCGGCCCTCGCTCATCGAGGAGAATCCGGCCCTTCTTCTGTGGCTGCTTGTGCTCGGCGCCTACTTCGTCGCGGTCGTCATCGCCAAGTACGCCTGGTTTCTTCATGACCGGCAGATCGTGGAACTGACCCTCTGGATTCTGCTTGGCGGCGTCAGTCTCTTCCTTGGCGTCTACCAGATTACGCGGGCGAAGAAGGCACGCGAGGACTCCTGGCCGAACCAGTTGCCGACGATTCCGGTCCGCGCGGATCGCCGGATCGTTGAGACGGCCTGGAAGGAGAACTCCGTCGTCCTCGGGTATGACGTTCACGGAATGCCCTGGCGGTGGAGTGATGAGACCCGCGTGATGCAGGCTCTGGTCCTCGGCCAGACCGGCAGCGGCAAGACGACGTTACTCCGCAACATCATTACGCAAGACCTGATGCGGCAGGTGGGTCCCGCGGGCGAGTCGCACCGGATCCCGATGGTCATCTTCGACGGCAAGGGGGACCTCGAGTTCTTTCACTCGCTCCTGCCGTACATCCACCGGGCCGGCCGGCTCAACGATCTGCGGCTGATGAACCCGTCGCGACCCGACTACTCGGTCCAGTACAACCCGTTTTCGT
>ERZ761609.667-NODE-667-length-37761-cov-54.441044_pt1 | contig 37761 bp, 26 predicted proteins | sample MGYA00511163_ERZ761609 | MGnify/ENA primary metagenome ERZ761609 (study PRJEB28899, sample SAMN02445070) | bioreactor sludge metagenome | biome: EBPR sludge | place: Australia: Brisbane, Thorneside Wastewater Treatment Plant | collected 2011-12-16 ...
GGGCGGTAAATAAATCGGCATGAACCATGGCGGTATTGCCCCATACTTCTATGCCGGCGTGTCGGTCGCCGCAGCCATTGGTAAGCAATCCATTTTCGCTGTTGGGGTTGTTATCGCCTTCTATTACAAACTTTGCTCCTCGCTGTACAATCACTCGCTTGTTTTGCGCCAGATTGAGTTTACCTTTTAATGTAAGGGTAGCGCCGGGCAAAATTTCTATATCGGTACTGCTGTTGGTAACGGTGCCGGTTTCCCAGGTGGTGTTTTGGGCTATTTGCCATAAATGGGTAAGGGGCGCTAATGGCGACTCCCAAATACCGCGCCCAAAGGTGCCTATATGCAGGAGTTGTTTGCAATAGTCTATTTCTATGCCCATAACTACGCAAACGGGCAGGTTGTTGTTGTAGCACTCCCAAAGTTGGTTTTGTGGGTTGTAGCGGTACACCCCTACATCGGTAGCGGCATAAATAACATCGTTAGAGCCTACGTGGTACACCAATTTGTTTACCGGCACTGGGGGCAGCCCGGCGCCAAAGTCGGTCCATGTAATTCCTTGGTTGGCAGAGTACCCTACCCTGTAACCATCGAACCCGCCAAATGCTGCCCATACTCTATCGGGGTTGGTAGGGTCAAAAATGATGTCGGTAATGCTTTTCCATTGTGTCTGCTCTCCTATATTTGACCCCGTAAGCTCGGCAACATCTTCAAAAGACACCCCGTTATTTGTGGACCTAAACAACTTTCCTGTTGTTCCTCCATATTTGGCGGCTACAAAAATGATATTGGGGTTGGAGGGCGCTACCCCTAATGCGTTGACATGGGTAAAGCCCGGAAAATTGCTTGCAAAACTATAAGATGTAGCGATAGCGAGTGGGGTTGTTCCAATTTTATAAAACCTATTACCTTTTGCATAGTACAAAATATCGGGATGGAGGGGGTCTTGCAGCATTTTGGGGTCAAGAAATTCAAAATTCAGAATGCCTGCAATTGGTACAATGTAACTACTAATAAAACTATTTCCCCCATTGATTGATTTGTAAAGTCTTTCGTTGGCTCTGGTGTAAATAACATTTGGGTCTTTCCAGCTAATAATGGTTTGCCCGCCGTCTCCACCTATAGATGAAGTTGACGGATCGGCGCAAGAACTTGCTACCAAACAGACATAACTGCCATTATTGTACTTAAAAAAGCTGTTGTCTTGTGTGCCTCCGGCAACCAATCCGGGCTGTAAGGAGGAGTTGGCTATGTCGTAAAATTGGGTAATGTTAAGACTGCTTCCGTTTGGGTTGTCTTCACCATTAAGGTTAGCAAACACAGTGCCGCCATTGGAACTAAAACTAACGCCGCCGTCATTTCCCATTAACAAACGCACCTCGTTTACCGTATTGCCGGTATCGTAAATTTGCAAATCGCGTACGTCGCAGTGCCACGAGTTAGCGCCTGTTCCTATTACTGTATTAGTCCCAATTAGTTGAGTAAAATTTGCGCCTTCGTTTGTGGAGCGGTAAAAATTTCTTTTCCCAAAGTACATGATAGTATTGTTGGTAGGATGTACTTTAAAAACTTGCAAAAATTGGTTGAGTCCCTCTCCTACACCGGAGCTAACTACATCTTGCCACACCCAGATACCTGCGTTATTTATTGCCTTACTAATGAAGACGTTACCACTAACCTGTTGATAAAGGGCGTAAATATAATCTTCGTTGTCTGCCTCATTGTGGTACACTTCCAGCAGAATTTGCTGGGCGTTGTTTGTGGTAGTGTTGATAGGCGTGGGGGTTAAATCCTCAAAAGTAGCTGTATTGTTAGCAGGATTTATAGTAATCAAAAACAACGAAACCCGATAAGCCTCATTTACATCATGCGCTCTGGCGCTTATTAAAATTTGATTGGGTTGGGTGGTTAAAAACTCCATATCAATAAAAGATATATTATGCTCAGGTGTAGCAGTCAAAATCGTTGGGGGGAGCCCCGTTATTTCCACCCAGTTGTTTCCTCTATCGGGGCTTTTCCATAGTCTCTTTCGGGTAAGCGCCCAAATTGTTTCGGAATCGTTTGGGTCGCGCATCAGTTTTACGCTCACATCGCCGTAAAACGATGACCATCCTAAACTTTGTTCCCATGTACTACCCCCGTCGCAGGTTTTTAAAATACCTACGCCGTAGTGCGTATCTACTTGCGAGGTAAGCCCTGATGCTATAAGAATTTCTTCGGGGCATGCAGGATTGTCATCTAATACTAATATAGAACTTACGCCCAACCCCGGCATCCGTATATTATCGGTAAGGCAGTTCCATGTATCGCCGCCGTTGGTGGTTTTCCACAACCCGCTACAGTTGGTGCCTGCATAAATAACTTGGGGCGTAGTACAGCCCGGCGTGTTGCAAGGAGGGGCATATACGCTTACCACAATACCTCTTGCCTGTATATTGGGGCATAGTTGTGCGGTAAGGGGTTGCCAGTTGCCGTTTTCAGAGCAGATAGGCTCATTAGACCAATCTTGCATGGCTTTTTTGGTAGCCCATATATTGCCATCTGGACCCACTCTGTTTGACCAAAAATGATGCCAGCGGGCATATCGTTTAGCAAAACGCTCGGCAGCGGGTTTGTTTTGCAGGTAGTTTTCAGCCATATCACATAAAGCGTAAAATGAAGTGTCGGGAGTGTTCATTCGGAAGAGCAATCCAAGGGCTTCGTCGTCCATTTCATCGGGCGGCGGCGTTTGTGCCATTAACACATTACCCCCCCCCATATATGTAGGGTTAGGAGCAGGCACAGCATTAAGATTATTTTTGTTGATTGTAAGACACAAACAACGGCGGCGGTACCGCACATGCCAACTTGGCGGGGCTGGTGGTTATTTTGCATAAAAAAAATTTGTATCGTTGAAAAATTTTAACTTTAGTTCTTGCATTATCGTATTCTTATCTGCGAGGTAAAGCTAAGGATTTTTTTTCAAAGTTGTATCGGGTGGGGTGATATTTTTTGTTTTACCTTTTCTCCGGCATGTTTCCTTTGCTACCCAATTTGTGCAGGCTAAATTGTAGAAAAGATTGCTTAGAGCCGCTACTAAAAGCGCTAAAAACTAACCCATACTCCACAAGCTATTTAAGTTTGGAACAAAATTTGGTGCTATAAGTCGCTTTTGTAAAACTGCTGATAATCAGATTATTATATGTTATTTTAAAACAAATGCTTTTTTGGGTGCGCCATTTTTTTCTTTTTTTTCGTTTTTGTCAACAAATAGCTTACTTTTGGGGTATAAAGTTATAGCAACACATTTTTCTGCCTACACCACCTATTGCAAAAACGCTAAAATAAGTTGTATGTTAAACCAGCGGCAGCTACAAAAACAAACGCAAAAATTATCGCCTCAGCAAATTAAGCTGATGAAAATGCTGCAAGTGCCCACTCTTGCTTTAGAGAGTCAGATAAAGCAGGAACTGGAAGAAAATCCGGCATTAGAGTTGGTTGGCGAAGATTTTCAGGCAAACCAACTATCACTTAACGATTCGGATAGCAGCAGCAATGATACACAGGAGGAGCGAGACCGGGAAGAGTTTGACGAAGTGGATGTGAGCGGATACATAGATAATGATGACGATATGCCATCTTACCAATTTCATGACGCCAGCTATGGCAATGCCGATGAGCCCAGAACCATACCACGCGCTTTTGAAAAAACATTCCATGAGTACCTTATGGAGCAGTTGGGTATGCACACGCTTACCGAACGCGAGTATTTAATTGCCAATCAATTAGTGGGCACCATTGACGAAGATGGTTACCTGCGCCGTTCGTTAGAATCTATTGCCAACGACCTCTACTTTGAAACCAACATGCCCTTTGACCTGCCGGAGCTGGAAAATAAACTGCTGATTATACAACAGTTTGACCCGCCCGGAGTAGGCGCTCGCACCTTGCAGGAGTGCCTGCTGATACAATTGAAGCGAAAAAACCCGGATAAAGACTTTTATGTAAGATTGGCATTGGTAATACTGCAAAACCATTTTGAAGAATTTACCCGAAAACACTACGACAAACTCTGCCGCCTGCTCCAAATTACCGATGAAGACCTGAAAGGGGTTATAGGCGAGATAATAAAGCTCAATCCCAAACCGGGTAATGCCTACTCGCCCGGCGGAAACAGCATAAGTCCCGAAAATTATATTGTTCCCGATTTTTTGGTCTCGGCAGATGATGACCAACTGATACTAACCCTAAATGCCCGAAATGCCCCCGAACTTAGGGTGAGCGAAGCCTATGCCGGTATGCTGCGCGACTATAAAAAAAATAAGAAAAAAGACCGGCACGCAAAAGAGGCAGTATTATTTATTAAACAAAAAATAGATTCTGCCAAGTGGTTTATTGACGCCATTAAGCAACGGCAACAAACCATGCTCAAAACTATGGAAGCCATACTTACCTACCAACACGATTATTTTCTTACCGGCGACAGCTCAAAACTGCGCCCCATGATTTTGAAAGACGTGGCAGATATTACCGGGCTCGATATTTCTACCGTTTCAAGGGTATCTAACAGTAAATATGTGCAAACCGATTTTGGCACATTTCTGCTCAAATCTTTCTTTTCCGAATCATTATCTACTGCCAGCGGCGAAGAGGTTTCTACCAAAGAGGTAAAGAATATTTTGACCGAAATGATTGAAAATGAAAATAAAAAGAAACCACTCTCTGATGATAAACTGACCGAAGAACTAAAAAAACACGGTTATGAAATTGCCCGCCGAACAGTAGCTAAATATCGGGAACAATTAGACATTCCGGTTGCAAGACTTAGGAAAAAACTTTAATCCTCCTTTGTCTGTTTGATTTGCCTTACAACCCAAACATGCTTCAGCTTCTATGAAATTTCTTGCCTACCTCATATCTTTGCTTTTTCACCCCATTTTTATACCTACTTATACCGCCTTTTTTATGGTGTGGGTATTGCCCAATGTGTTTGGTTATTTTACCTCAGCATCGGCAGTGTTTTTTTTGCGCACCATTGTTTTGTTTACCTTGCTCTACCCGCTGTTTATTGTGTTTTTAATGAAACAACTCGGTTTTATAGACAGCTACAACGTAACCGACCGCAAACAACGTATTTTGGTTTTTATTCCTATGGCGTTTATGTTTACATGGACTTATACCGTGCTGCACCGTGAGCAAGCGCCCAATATAGCTGCCAATATGATGCTGGGGGCTACCATTGCCCTGTTTTTGTCTATGATTGTAAACATGCTGTTTGAAAAAATAAGCCTACACGCCATTGGCATGGGCAGCATGTTTGCAACGGTGTTGTTTGCATCGGGTTCAGGCATCTATAACACTACCTGGGCGCTCATGCTGAGCATTTTTATTGCCGGTTTGGTAGGTTCTGCCCGCCTTATATTAGCTGCCCACCAGCCGCGCGAGGTGTATAATGGTTATATGCTGGGCTTTATGTGCATGGCTTTTTCGCTCCTGCTCTTTTAAAAATGCCGTAGCTTTACCCCGCCCCTACTTTTACCCAATACCACTGCTTAAATTTTACCGGTATGCCCGTACCCCCGCCCTTGCAGCCCGGCGATGCCGTTGCCCTGCTCTCTACCGCCCGAAAAATTAACCCTCCCGATTTAGCCCCTGCCATAACCCTTCTGCAAACATGGGGGTTAACGGTAGAACAAGGTAAAACCCTGCAATTAGAACATCACCAGTTTGCCGGTACTGCCCCCCAAAGACTTGCCGATTTGCAGCAAGCCTTAGATAACCCCGTCATAAAAGCCATTTTTTGTGCCCGAGGCGGTTACGGCACCACCCAAATTATTGACCAACTAAACTTTACCCAATTTGCCCGATACCCTAAATGGATAGTGGGGTTTAGCGATATTACCGTGCTGCACAGCCACCTGCATACTACACTGGGCATGGCTACCCTACACGCTACTATGCCCATTAACTACCCCCAAAATACAACTCAGGCGCTACAAACCCTGCACCATGCGCTTTTTAGCCACACTCCGCCAAACTACCACTTTGCCCCGCACCCGCTCAACCAAACCGGCGCTGCACAAGGCATATTGGTAGGGGGTAATCTTTCTTTGCTTTACGCCCTCATAGGCACGCCCTCTGACCTTGATACCGCCGGCAAAATTTTATTTATAGAAGACCTTGACGAATACCTTTACCATATAGACCGAATGATGAACGCCCTGCTGCGCAGCGGTAAACTGCACCGGCTGGCCGGGCTGCTGGTGGGCGGCATGACCGATATGAAAGACAACCCCATTCCGTTTGGTGAAAATGCGGAGCAAATTATAGCCCGATATGCCCAACCTTTTAATTTTCCGGTGGCGTTTGGGTTTCCGGCAGGGCATACGCCCGATAACAGAGCATTGGTAATGGGCATACCGGCTCGTTTGCAGGTGCAGCAAACGGGTTGCAGCTTGCTATATGGGTAAATGGCAGATAGTATCGGGTAGTGAGTCGGTACTAAGAAATAACAACTATTTTGCGCCTTTGTGAGAAACAAAATCGGGCTTATAGTCGTAATTCATAATCAGCGTTTTCATTTTCAAAAATCTGTGCAAATCAGATACATCCGTGTTATCCGTGTGCTAATTTTTGCCGGTTTTTAGCTCATACAGGCAGCACGGACTTTGTGTGCCATTTTACATCAAATAGGGTAGGAGCTTACAAAAAACGCTGCGGATTGCCTACCACCGTTGCTCCATGGGGTACATTTTTCAGCACTACCGCACCCGCGCCAATGGTGGCATAGTTGCCTATGGTTATGCCCTCTTTTACCACCGCCCCGGCGCCCACAAAACTACCCCTGCCCACCCGCACCCCGCCGCAAAGCGTGGCATTGGGGGCTATATGCACAAAATCGGCTATCATGCACTCATGCTCCACTACCGAGCCGGTATTGCAAATAACCCCATTGCCAATACTGCATAGCGGGTTTACTACTGCTTTTGCTCCCACCATAATACCACTGCCCAATTGTACGCCCGGCGCTATGTAAGCGGTTTTGTGCAGGGCGTTTTCGGGCACAGCTTGTAGCGCGGAAAACAAAAACGCGTGCAGTTTTTCTCTTACAGCATTGCTGCCTATGGCTATAAAATAGCGGTAGTTTTGCAATAAAAGCAGCGTTTGAGGGTTGGTTTCAGCGCCTAAATAGTGCAGTGCGTAGGGGTTGTGCGTTTTGGGTTGCGGTTCGCAGTAAGCCGCCACCGTTTGCCCTTGTGAGGTAAACACATCTATTACCACATACGCATGACCGGAGTAACCAATGAGGGAGAGGGGTAGGGGAGTATGGTGTAGCATGGAAATAGGGTTTAATGAGGCAATGGGGTATTATTGGTAAACAGGGTTTTTAGGATACTTATCACACGCTCAGCCACATTTTGTTGTCGGTAGATATTTATACCGGTAAATGGAGGGAGTTTTTCAACAGCATCAATAGCAGCCAACATACTTTGCGTATTAATTGGCGTATGCAGCACATTGTTACTGCAAGCTCGCCCCTGCTGCCGGTTACCTATATTAATAACATACTTGCCAAACGATGCCGCTTCAATAATACCGCTCGAAGTATTGCCCAGCAAAAAAGTTACAAGGTTCATACAAGAAAAATAACCCTGTGTGCCAAAGTTTTCTACTGCAAACACCCTATCGGGCTGGGTTTGGGCAAAGGCAAGCAGTTGAGTTCGCACAATATTGCCCATAGTATCGGCATTAGGCATGGTAATCACCACTTGGTATAGGGCAGATGCGGCAGTAAGTGTTTTAATTAACTCTTGGGTGTAAAAGATATTCTGTTCGGGCTGCACCGTTTCGGGGTGAAAAGTAACCAATATGGTAGATTTGTGCAGGTTAATGCCATATCGGGCAAAAAACGCATTGGCATCTAACAGCGGTAAAGACAACAAATTATCTAAACTTAAAGAGCCAACAGAATAAACGTGTTGTGTCGAGCCGGTCATAGCTGCTACCTTTTGGGCATACGTTTCGGTAGCTGTAAAATGGTAAGCAGCCATTTGGGTAATTGCGTGCCTAAATTTGTTGTCAATAGCCCCTTCAGTAGTTTCGCCGCCATAAAAGTGGGCAACGGGCAGGTTGAAAGGCACACTTGCGCACACGGCAGCAAACATTTCGTACCGGTCGCCAAGGCAAATAATGAGGTGGGTGTGCCGGTGGAGCGCTGCCCAAAGTTCGGCAAATTTGAGGGTAGTAAGCCCTATAGCCGAAGCGATGTCGGCAGGCAAGTCGCCCGATGGCAAGGTTTCTACGGTGTGGACAACCTTAAAACCATCGGCAAGAATTTGGTTAAGGGTATAGCCGTGTTTTTCGGACAAGTGCGTGCCAAATGCCACGATGCTCAAGTTAAAAAAATCATCACCCTCTAAGCGGCGCAAAAGCGGCAGGTAAATGCCATAATCGGCACGAGAGCTGGTAAGAAGAACGATGTTCATATTTATAAATTTAAGCAATAATATTTGATTTACTATGTTTTTTTTCTGTAAAAAAGCCCGATATATGTTAATGGGATAAGGCAGCCAAGTACAAAAAGGTACGTATCTACAAAAATGTTTAAAAAGTTCACAAAACTAAAAAAAAATACTATTTTTACCCTACCAAACACCATTATTCATACTAAAATTGTGCGTCATGAGATATTTATCGTTAATGTTGCTGCTATACATATCCAACCAATGTTACTTATTGCAGGCACAAGAAATTTGTGACAATAACATAGATGATGATAACAATGGGTATGTAGATTGTTATGACAATGATTGTGCTGAGGAATTTTCTTGTTGGCAATACCCGCCAAACCCCACCGCGGCAAACTGTACTGATATAGAATACCCTGTTTTTAGTATTGAACTTGCATGGCAATCTGCCGTAACTGTTGCAGATTTGAATATAGTTTTGGTTGCAGATATAGATGGAAACGGGATACCAGAACTTTTTATTCAGGGGCGCAGAGGCAATAACAGTCCTATGTATTGGTTAAATCCAACCAATGGAGCCGTAAGTTCTTCTTTTGCCTTTCCTGATTACTGGGACGGGCAAGGCACTCCAGCTATCGGGGATATAGACAACGATGGCTTGGGTGAGATTATCTTATCTAACAGAAATACAAGCGGTAATACTGCAACAGTGTATGCTTTTGAACATAGCGGAACAATAAAATGGGTTAGCGAAATTGACAATGGATTTTATAATCAACCCAACGAATGGCATTTAGCCGATTTTAACCAAGATGGTTTGGCAGAAGCCTACTCCCGATTTACCATACTGAATGCACAAACAGGAGCAATTTATACTCAGTTGCCCGGCAACTATGATGACAGACTCTCTGTTGCCGCCGATATCTTACCCGATAGCTTTTGTAGCGCTTGTAGTGGTTTGGAACTTGTAGTTGCCAACAAAGTGTATTCTGTTGATATAAACAGTGGCGGGTTAACGCTTCAAACTACTGCGGCTTTTGGGGGCAAAGGCTTTACCGCCGTTGCTGACTGGGATTTAGATGGTGATTTAGATATTATTGTTTCAGATTGGACAGGCACAAACAGGCTTTACATTTGGGATGGTCAAACAGCAGAAGTACTTTACTCCTTTGCCGGTATTGACCCTACTAATGCCTCCCGATCATCAATTGCCAACTTTGATGATGACCCGGAACCCGAGTTAGTAATTAAAACAAAACAAAATATCTTGTGTTTAGACAACAACCTATCTGTTATTTGGCAAGTTTCTATACAAGAAAACGGAGGTGGTTGCGGCACTTCGGCAACGCTATTTGACTTTAATGGAGATGGCATTTTAGAAGTTGTGAGTAGAGATGAAACGCAGTTTGCCGTGTACTCTGGGCTAAACGGAGAATTGTTATATGCTTTGCCTTGTTATTCTGCTACCGCACTCGAAGTGCCGGTAATAGCCGATGTAGATGGCGATGGTGAGGCCGAGATAGTAACAATATGTGGCAATGGCATATTTGGCACATCAGGTTACGATATTAACCAAGGCAGAGTTCACCTGTTCCACTCCTCCTCCTCTCCATGGATGCCCACCCGCAGGGTTTGGAACCAACAAGGCTACTTTAACGTAAACATTAACGATAACCTATCTGTACCCATACAGCAGCAGCAGCAGCAGTTGCCCTTTCCGCCCGGTAGCAACCATTACTTGCTCAATACCTTTATGGCGCAATATAGCCCCATCATAAACCCTGCCGGCACTATAGATACCCTTGTAGATGCCCTAATAACCCTGCATACCGCTTGTGCCAACGGTGCGGTGCATTTTGAAATTTGTAACCAAGGTAACGCTATTTTACCCGCCGCCTCGCCGGTTGCCTTTTATGATAACAACCCCACCCTTACCAATGCCGCGCTAATAGATATTTGGTTTACCCCGGTTGCTTTGCCCCCCGGCGCTTGCCAAGTGTTTACGCACACCCTACCATCCTCTTCCGATTCTATATTTTTGGTTGTAAACGACTACGGCTTACTGCCACCTCCCTTTAACCCCGATGACCTAACTACCCCGGCGGGCATTAACGAGTGCGAAATGAACAACAACCTTGCGGGTATGCAATGGGGGGTAATGCCCTATCTAAACCCCATAATTAGTTGCCAAAACGGCAGCATTGTTGCCCAAATTGAGGTGGCTGATACCGAAAGCCAAAGTAGTTTTAGCTGGTCATCGGGGCAAACTACCGGTAGTATATCGGTTACAGAAAATGGCATATATTGTGTTACTATTACCAATTTAGCAGGCTCGGTTTGTACTTACACTCTTTGTCAAACCATTGATTTGCCTACTGTGGCATCGGTTTCTATTGCAGGTAATACGCAATTGCCGCCCACCAGCAGCACAGTATTGAGCGTAACGCCCAATTTTGCCCAATACCTTTGGTCAACCGGACAAACAGAACCAGCTATTACCATTTCTCAACCCGGCATTTACACCGTTACCGTTACCGATGATTGGGGCTGTACTGCTTCGGGTAGCCTTTTGGTAGAACAATTATCGGAAAATATAGATGACCCAATAAATGACACTATTCCGCCGCTTAAATTTTTAATCCCCAATGCTTTTAGCCCCAACAACGATGGGGTAAACGACCATTTTGCCGTACTTACATGGGGCGGAACGGTAACAGATTATGCGCTGTTTGTTTACAACAGGTGGGGCAATCTTGTTTTTGAAAGCCACCAATTACAAAACCCGTGGGATGGAAGGTTTAAAAACACCCACGCTCCCATAGGAACGTATGCCTATTATGGCTACATCGTATTTTCAAACGGTCAAAGTCATTGGTTTCAGGGAAATGTAACGCTCATAAGGTAGATAGGCGCTATGCCTCTGCCTCATCGTCTTCATCGGGCAAAACAGCCAGCACAGTTTGACCGCCCTTTACCTTGTCTTTTAAATGCACCTGTATTTGGGCGGTAAGCGGCAAAAAAATATCTACCCTTGAACCAAATTTAATAAACCCAAACTCGGCTCCCTGCACTGCTTCTTCACCTTCATCAAGGTAATTAGAGATTTTTCGGGCAACTTTGCCGGCTATCTGCCTTACCAATATCTCAAACTCGCTTTGTGGGCAGGCAATTACGCTGGTATATCGCTCGTTTAACTCCGATGATTTGGGGTGCCATGCCACCAAATAATTACCCGGGTGGTATTTGGTATATTTAACCACGCCGCTAATGGGGCTTCGGTTTACGTGTACATTGGTGGGCGACATAAAAATGGATACCTGTATGCGGCGGTCTTTAAAATACTCGGGCTCTGTTACCTCTTCTATGGCTACAATTTTACCATCGGCAGGCGCTAAGATGAGTCGGTTATCCAAAAAATTGAGTATAACCTTAGGGTTTCTGAAAAAGTAGAGCATAAAGCCAAAAAGAATCACCGATAACGCCCCAACAAAACCTACTATAAACGTATTTGCCTGCAATATATAATGCACAAATGCGTTTATGATAAGCAGGCTAACACCCGATACAAGTAAAATTTTGTGCCCTTCTTTGTGAACTTTGAACTTTTTCATTTTAGTGGGAGTGGTTTAAAATAAGGTAACGGAAAATACCAACAGTTTGTTTGCAATAAGGGTTGTAAAATTACATCAAAATCTGATAAACACCAACATACTTGCCCAATAACGAGCTTGTTTATGTGAAAAAATGTGAAAAAACGCCCAAAATGTTGGTAAATTCAAACAGTGTGCCTACCTTTATGCCGATTTTTATCGGTATAAACCCTTAAATCTCGATTAAAGCAAGTATGCTATTGTTCTTCTTTGCCTTATTTATGTTGTGCGCCAACCAACCCTTACAACCTCAAAATACTGTTCCCCAAGCAGATACGGAAAGGGTTTTTTGGTCTGTATCAGCGTCTCAAATAGGCGGAAGCAACGCATACGTTGTTTTTTTTGATGCCGAAATTATTGAGGGTTGGTACTTTTACAGCCTAAGTCAAGAAAAAAAATCGGAAGACCTGCCACCGCCGGCAATTACTTTTGAAGCCAATCCACAACTATCCTTTTCAGCATTTATCAATGAAATAGGTGACCCTAAAAAAGAAATTGACGCAATTACCAAAACCCCCATCACAACCCTAAGCGGTAAAGTAACTTACAATACCGTAGTAACTAAAAAAACCAAAACTCCGGTATCCCTTCAGGGGTACATTGATTACAGTATCTGTACCAAAGGTTTATGCACCAAACCCCCGCGCAAAACCTTTGAAATAGTGCTTAACTAAATTTGCCAACCGGGCTACCCACCCTTATTTACCCTACAATAAGCCGGAAAAGCAAATAAAACAAACTATTATGAAAAGTATTTTTTCACTTATATTCGCTCTTTTCCTTTCTTTTACCCTGCTTAAAGCCCAACATGTTAATCCGGTAAGTTGGGAAATATCTTCGCAAGAATTGGGTAATAATGAGTTTTTACTCTCCTTTGATGCCAAAATAGAAAAAGGTTGGTACGTTTACTCGCAGCATATTAAAAACACCCCACCTATGCCCACCGGCATCAGTTTTAAACAAACGCCCGATTTTGAACAGAAAGGCATCATAGACGAATTTGGCAAATTACTCAATGAATTTGACCCCATTTTTGAAAAAGAAATCAAAAAATATGCCAACAAGGTATCGTTTCAGGCAAGGGTAAAAACCCATAAACCTCAAACCAAAATTACCGGCTACATTGAATATATGGCTTGCGATAAAAGCAAATGCTTGCCCCCTTCAAAGCAGAGTTTTACCTTTAACCTCATATCTACCGATTTTGACACCTTTTTTGCACAGGAAAATACAAGCCCCGGCAAATTTGAAGTGATTAAATCAAAAAGAATGGGCGCCGAAGAATACACGGCTTCCGATATGGAAATAAATTTGGGTAAGCCTAATCCTGTAAACCTTGATGAAACCGGAGAAAGCGGCGGTTTGCGAGCTACCGCAGCCCGAAAAAAATCGGGTACAGAATATGGTAAAGAAGACTTTTTTAACGGCGATAAACTAATAAACCTTGATAATATGACCGGCGACCTGCTGGTGGCAGCCAATCTTAAAAAACTGACCCGAAAAACAGAAAGTAAGCCCAATAAAAAAAGCAAGAAAGTACTTGCACAAAATACCCCAAAAAAACAAGAACTCCCTAAACCGGCATCGCAGCCGTTTATTAACCCGGTAAACTGGTCTTTTAACCTCTACCCCATTCAGGGCGATATTTATGAAATAGTACTCAGCGCTACCATACAAGACCAATGGTATGTATATTCACAAAACAATAGCGGTTCTGCCCCCTTCCCCGCACAAATTTCCTTTGACGATAACGCCGGCATTACCTTCCTTGACGAAGAAACCGCCGAAATAGGTACGCTACTTAATGAAACCGACCCTATTTTTGAAAAAAAGGTAAACCGATATGCCGGTACTGTTACCTACAAAAGAAAGGTACAATTTTTACAAAACGTGCGCATAACCGGCGCGGTTAAATACATGGCAGCTACCAATAAGCAATACTTAATGCCCAAAGAAGTGCATTTTGCCTTAAACAACAGCCTTATGATTCCGGTAGCAGCACAGCAAAAAGCAACGGTAGTGCCTGCACCGCTATCTTCGCCTACTCATAACTCACCCATTTGGATGGGCATTTCTTTTGCCTTAGTTATAGGGCTGCTGGTGTTTGTGCGCAAAGCAACGGTGTAAGCACATTCAGTTATGGGTAATATTGCTGCACATATAACGCCCAATTACAGCATATAATAAGATAAAACACTAAAACAGCTTACCCAAAACAAACGTTTGAAGCAACTTAGGTCAGTGGACTAAAATATAGGGGCTAAACAGATTTCTTAGGCAGCGTAAAATGAGGTGCCAATTGTGCAGATAAATGCGCCCCTTGTTAAACATAACAACGCCACCCCCATTCCCCACTACAAAACATCGGGTTTTACCCATCCAATTCGTCTTGGTTATGTAACAAAAGTTGCATAATTCAACCAAACACCTCTTTATTGGGTTAAAGAGCGTTAAGCCTTTATTTTATTTCAGCAATAATGGCTAATTTTGCAAATTCCATTGCCCCTATGCAAGTTTGGGGCATAGACTTATTGCGTATCACAAAATTTAAGACAGTGAAAAAGAACCTATTCTTGGCGCTGGCGCTCCTTTTGGGGGCAAATTTATGGCTTGCGGCACAAAAACAAGTGCAACCCGTACATTGGACAACAGACGTAGAAATACTGGACAACCCCGATGAGTTTATGCTCATATTTAATGCCACCATAGATAATGGCTGGTATTTATACTCTCAAAATACCCCCGATGGCGGACCACTGCCCGCATCTTTTGATTTTGCCTCTGCCAAAGACATAAAACTGCTGGGCAAAGTAGAAGAAATAGGCAAAGTAAAAGATGTTTTTGACCCTATTTTTGAGGTGGACGTAAAAAAGTATGCCGATAAGGTAACTTTTAAGGCAAAAGTAAAATCGCTAAAACCCAAGGTGCAGGTAGAAATACCGTTAGACTACATGTCATGCAACGACCAGGCTTGCGTAAAATTAGCCGAGTTTTTTGAGTTTACCCTTGCCAGCGCTGCAAAACCGGCTGCCACACCCGCCACTACCCCTGCCGAAAACCCGCAAGGAAATGCCCCACCTGCCACATCGGGCAGCCAAACTACGGTAAGCCTAAAAACCACATCGGGCGGAGTGGGCACCGTTACTGCGGCTGCCAATGTTAAAGCAACATCGAACACACAAAATACCGCTTCAAGCGCTACCCAAAATACACCGCCCACAGCCGTAGCGCCCCTTGCCGGCAATATAACCAACCCCGGCGGCGATATAGTGGATCCGGTAAAATGGCGTTACGATAAACAAGACTTGGGCAATGGCGAGTACCTGCTGCGTATAACCGCTACCTTAGATAACGGCTGGTATATCTACTCCCAAAACATTGCCGATGGCGGACCCGTGCCAACCACCTTTACCTTTAAAGAAAGCCCCGATGTGCAACTGCTGGGCGCTGATAAACTGCAAGAGGTGAGCAGCCACAAAAAAGAAGGTTTTGACCCCATTTTTAAAATGAAAGTTACCAAATTTGCTCAGGAAGTAACTTTTGAAAAGAAGGTAAAACTTGCCAACCCCGATGCGCCCGTTTTTGGCGAAGTGGAGTTTATGACCTGCGATGATACCCGATGCCTGCCACCTGCCGTAGAAGAATTTGCCTTTAATGCCCCCAACCCCGATACAGCTAATGCCCCTGCAACCGGCGGTGATAGCAATTTGCCATCTTACATGCAGCAACTTATTTCTATGATTACCCACTGCGGTATAGATACAGAGGGCGAAAAAAGGTCATTGCTTACTACTTTTATCTTAGGCTTTTTAGGCGGTTTTGCGGCGCTGCTTACTCCCTGTGTTTTCCCTATGGTGCCGCTAACGGTGAGCTTTTTCACCAAACGCAGCAAAAACCGCCGCAAGGGGCTCATAAACGCCATTATTTACGCCATTTCTATCATCGTTATTTATGTGGCATTGGGTTTTAGTATTACCGCAGCCTTCGGACCCAGTACACTCAATGTTTTAGCTACCGACCCTTGGTTTAACATTGCCTTTTTTGCCCTGTTTTTGATATTTGCCATCTCGTTTTTCGGGTATTTTGAAATCAACCCGCCGAGTTGGTTGGTAAACCGCGCCTCCGATGCCTCTGACCGCGGCGGCTTGCTGGGCATATTTTTTATGGCATTTACCCTTGCCCTTACCTCTTTTTCCTGCACCGGTCCTATCATAGGCACCCTGCTGGTAGATGCCGCTGTGGGTGGTGAAAGATTAGGTCCGGTTATTGGTATGACCGGTTTTTCAATGGCTTTGGCATTGCCATTTGCTTTGTTTGCCATGTTCCCGGGCTGGCTCAACAGCTTACCCAAATCGGGCGGCTGGCTCAATACGGTAAAAGTAGTGCTTGGGTTTATTGAACTTATTTTTGCCCTCAAATTCCTTTCCAATGCCGATTTGGTAAAACAGTGGTGGCTACTGCCCCGCGAGTTGTTCTTAGGCATTTGGATTTTGTTGTTCTTAGGAATGGCTGCTTATTTAGCCGGTTTTATTAAGTTTCCGCACGATAGCCCTATCAAAAAAATCAGTATTCCACGTGGAACATTAGCCTTTGCCTCCTTAGCCTTTGCCCTTTACTTAGTGCCTGGCATATTTTGCAAACAGCTCAACTTGGTAAGCGGTTTTCCGCCGCCTATTTCGTATAGCTGGACCTGCGAGGGCGCAAAGGTAGAAGCCCATATTAAAGACCTGGAAGAAGCCATGACCATAGCCAAAAAAGAAGGCAAACCCATATTGGTTGACTTTACCGGCTGGGCTTGCGTAAACTGCCGCAAAATGGAAGAAAATGTATGGCCCGATGTGGCAGACCTTATTGATAAATACACCCTCGTTTCGCTGTATGTGGACGAAAAAGCCGGCTTACCCGAAGAACAACAATTTGAGTACAAATTGGGCGAAAAGAAACAGCGTGTGCGTACTGTTGGCGATAAATGGAGTTTTGTGCAAACCCACTGTTTTGCCTCCAACACCCAACCCTACTATGTACTGCTAAACGATAACGGCGAGCTGCTCAATGCTCCCGTAGGTTACATGCCCAATATAGCAGATTATACCGCCTTCCTAAAAAAAGGATTGGATAACTACAAAGACGGTAAAACTGCCATAGGACAACGGTAATACGTGCCCACCCATACTTATCGGGCAATTTAATTTATCGGGGAAAGTTTTGCACCTATCGCAGAGCTTTCCCCGATGTGTTTTTCCCCTTTTGAAGATGCAGCCTCGGTTTGATGTATAAATGGAGATATTCCCACCTGTTTTCAGCAAAAAAAGCACACAGATAGCGCGAATTAAACGGATAAACGCGGGTAAAAGTGTGGGTAGTTGGCACTAAGAAATAATAAACGTGGGGTTGGAATTAAAATGAATGCCCGATAGGGGTAAAACCTGTGTGTGGTTTAGATGCACTTGATAAAATGGGCAACAGATTACGGTGCGCTGATCTATTAAGAACACGGTTTGTAGGTGTTTTACCAAGATTTAAGGGCGCTGCCCCTTGTGTGTTACTCACCAACAGCTATAAAATGGCGTGGTTGGTTTTAGAAAGGCGCTGCGCACCAAAATATAGGTAGCCATCATGTTAAATGCCCGATTAACAAGGCGCTGCGCACTGAAAAATATCGCCACACCTGCCTGAAATCTTTTTGCGGTAAGCCTTTGCACAAGCTCACAACTATAACCTCACGTTAATAACTAATTTGCGCCTTTGCGAGAAACAAAATCGGGCAGGCAGTCGTAATTCGCAATCAGATCCATTATTTTTCAAAAATCGGCGCTAATCAGCCACATCCGTGTTATCTGCGTGCTAATTAATGCCGATTTTTAGCTCCTCCGGCAGCATGGCTTTTACATCAAACTGGGGGCACACCCGTTAAAACTCTACCACCACCCCTAAGTTGGGTAACACAGTGCCGTTTACATTTTGTAAGAAAGTAGTTTGGTAGCGACCCGGGTTATTGGGGTCGGGCAGTGGGGCGCCCGTTTCGCTTCGCACTACGTCTAAAAAGGGCTGCCCCTGATTTTGGAAATTGTAGATGTTTTGCACATCAAGGAAAAGGTTGAGGTTCCAGCGTTTCAGGAACCACTTTTTGTCCACCCGCACGTCTAAGTTATGAAAAACGCCGTTTCGCTCGGTGTTAAGCAGTGTAAAATTGGGCAAGCCGCGCCCTGCAACGTCCCAAACCGGAATAAGTGAGGAGGTAGCCACATCGGTAGGGGTAAAGGGCTGTCCGGTAGAAAAACGCCAGCGTGCGCCCAGCTCCCAGTTGCGCTTAAATTTTATGCCTCCGGTTAGGTTAAGAATATGACGTGCATCCCAAGATGAGGGTATGAGTTTACCATTTTTATCTTCAAACTCGCTCCATGAGAGGGTATATGCGGCAATAGCATAAAGCCCTTTATACAATTTTTGCTGAAAAAGCAGCTCCGCTCCATAAGTTCTGCCGTTTGATATAGAAGTTACCTCCTCATTACCCACTACGCCAAAATCAGCGCCTACGTTTGCTAATGAAATAGAATCTCTTACCGAAAACGGATAGTTGGTGTAACGCTTAAAGAAACCCTCTGCGGTAATGCGCGCATTGGTAGGCAGATTCCACTCTACCCCGCCTACTACGTGCCGGTTTTGAATATAAGTAAGTTTGTTTTGCTTGTTTACAAATACCCCGTTTTCTTGGTAGCCCAATGAGGTGTAGGGTGGCAGTTGGTAGTAAATACCGGTGTTAAAGTTAAGGTTTACCGTAGGCAGCAAGGCATAAGAAGCCGAAAATCGGGGCGAAAGCTGTTGGAGCAAGTTGCTCATTTCATCAGAATAATTGTTGGCATCGGTGCGCACACCTGCCGATAGGGTAAGTTTTTCGTTAAATAGGTTTTTACTCAACTGTGCAAAGGCTCCCCATTTATGCACATTAAGGCGTACATCTAAATCAATGGTAATTACCTCGCCGTTTACCGGTATGTTGTTAAAAGTATTGTTGGTATAGGTAGCCAACTCATAGTTAATGCCTGTTAGCAGTTTAAAACCCTTAAATCGGGCTATATTTTCTATCCTGAGCTTGTTTTCTATCTCTTGCGAGTTATAGTCTATCAATAGGTTTTCGGGTTTGCTCTCATCATTACCTGCATACTTTATAGTGGAGTTATTGAGGTGGGAGCGGCTAATAACCACGTTAGTGTAATTATTTTTGGCAAAGTGGGTATATTTAGCCCCCACAGTATAGTTCCACTGCTCATTAACCGGCAGGTTGGCAAGCAAGTATTTTTGTTCGGGTGTTTCATTAGCATCAAGGTTGAGCGAAAACTGGTCAATAGCGCCAATGCCCAGTAGGGTAATACTGTTTTTATCATTTATCTTGTGTCGCACATTAAACTGAAAATCGTTGTAAATGGGTAAAAACGGCAGTTGCAGGGCTTTAAACAAAAACTGCAAATAAGAGCGGCGGGCAGAAAAAATAAAACCGGTATTAGCGCTTAGCGGTCCTTCTACGGTAAGCCCAAGGTCGCTTGCACCTAAGGTGGCAGTATAAAACAGTCGGTCTTTATTGGCATCGCGATAGTTAAAATCAAAAACAGAACTAAGCGCATTACCCCTGTTTACCGGAAAAGCGCCCGAATAAAAATTAACCTCTCTGATAAAATCCACATTAATCATGCCCACCGGTCCGCCCGATGAACCTTGCGTGGCAAAGTGGTTAATAACCGGAATTTCAATACCATCTATGTAAAACCGGTTTTCGCTGGGTGCTCCCCCCCGAATAAAAATATCGTTTCGGAAACTGGCAGCCGTTGCCACACCGGGTAAAGATTGTACTACCCTTGATATATCTCGGTTGCCGCCCGGGCTGCGCTTAATTTCGTTTACCCCTATACTGCGCAATGAAACCGGCGACTCCTCGCTTTTGCTAAACGCCTGCGCCTTAATTTCTACTTCTTTTAACTGCTCTACTGCCGGCTCAAGCGCTATGTTTAGCGTAAGCGGACGCACATTGCTTACCTGATTATCATAAGCTATGGCGGTTTTGTACCCTACATAAGTAACTTGCAAATTATACTGCCCGGCTGCCAAATTTTCTATGGCATACATACCATCTATATCGGTAGTAGCGCCGGTGGCGGTACCTTGTATCACTACATTGGCAAACGGAATGGGGTCATTGCTCACTGCATCATATACGCGCCCTTTAATTACGCCGTTTTGGGCATTAGCGGCAGAGCCAAACAAAAAACAGCCCAATAACAAAAAAACAAAACGCTGCAACATGTAAGTTGAAAATATGGAGGTTACTAAATAGCCGAAGGTAAAAACCGGCAGGCATTGTTTGAACAAGTTTCAAAAACAGTAAAATCGCCTAATTGTTTAGTCTTTTCTCCTATAAATTCAACAAAATTTGCTTACTGCCAACATTTGCCCGATTTTGTTACAATTTTTATACAATCCTCAAAATAAGCCTAAATTAGGGGTGCAGCTTTTTTTGTGTAGCGAAATTAGGTACTTTGCAAAAAGTAGCCTATTTTAAAGCGCAGTTTTGTTTACCCCTTTTTGAGAGTTCCAAAAGAAAACAAAACATTATCTGCCATATATCATTAACTCCAGTTCACCTAACTACTCATGGAAATTGCTATCATACTATCCCTATTAGCGCTGGCAATAGTATTGTTTTCATTAGAAAAAATATCGCCCGACATTGTAACCCTTTTGATACTAAGCGTGCTCATTATAGCAGGTATTCTCACACCCAAAGAAGCCTTTGAAGGTTTAAGTAGTGATTTTATCATCATGCTTGCCTGTATTTTTATTATCAGCGCATCATTGCAAAACAATGGGGTAATGGACTGGATGAGCGCTCGTCTTAAAAATGCCGAAAAATTAGGCGAAACGCAATCTATGTTATTGGTTATGTTTATGGCAGGCGCTATATCGGCGTTTATGAATAATACTACTGTAACAGCAGTGCTGATACCCTCCGTTATAAGCATAGCAAGGCGCATAAACATAAGCCCCTCCCGATTGCTTATGCCCATGGCATTTGCCACCCTTTTTGGCGGCACTTGCACACTTATAGGCACCTCTACTAATGTAGCAGGCAGCGCTTATATGGCAAAAGTGGGTTTAGCGCCCCTAAGCATGTTTGAGCTATTGCCCGCAGGTATCATTATTTGGATAACCGGCACTCTCTCTATGCTACTGATAGGGCGGCGTTTTTTACCAAACAACATAGAAGGAAACATAACAGAACGATACAGCATAAGACAATACCTCAGCGAAATAGTAATACTGCCTAATTCTAAACTACTCAATAAACCTGTTTTTAACCTCGATTTGGGCGATATTAAAGTGCTTAAAGTGCTCCGAAACAAAGAGCCTATTTTTCCCGATGCCAATACCCGCATTGCCCGTGGCGACCTGCTGCTGGTAGAAGGCGACCGTGTAGAACTTTTTCAGATGCGCAAAAACATGGGTATAGAAATTTTGGGCGCTGCCATAAGCGATACCGACCTTGAAAGCGAAGAGGTAAAACTTGCCGAGTTGCTGGTACTGACGCACTCCGAGTTAGTAAATAACACCCTTAAAGATGTAGATTTTAGGCGCAAGTACCACTTGTCGGTACTGGCTATTCACCGAAAAAACTATAATTTTACCGAAAAAATAGGACATGTAGAAATTAAAACAGGCGATGTGTTGTTGGTACAGGGCAAAAAAGACGATATTGCCATGATACGCAAAAACCCCGATTTGCTGGTTATCAGCGAACCCGAAGGTGTAAAAAATCCCGATTTGCGAAAAGGTATTCTCACCGCAGCCCTGTTTGCCTCCGCTGTGGTTGCAGGCTCTTTGGGTGTGCTGCCGCTTAGCGTGGCGTTTTTGCTGGCTGCTATTATATCCGTTTTAACCCGCTGCATTGACCTTGAATCTGCCTATAGCTCCATAGATTGGCGGCTGCTGGTGCTCATTGGCGGTATGACTGCCTTTGGACTGGCTATGGAAAAAACCGGCACTGATGTATTTTTGGCAAATCAGGTGGTTAACCTTCTCTCGCCACTTGGCAATTACTTTATACTGGCAGGTTTTATGGTAGTTACCATATTACTTACCCAACCCATGAGCAATGCCGCCGCAGCTATGGTAGTGCTGCCTCTTGCCATACAAACAGCCAACACGCTGGGTGTAAATGAACGCACCTTTGCCATTAGTATCATCTTATCAGCTTCAGTATCTATGATTACCCCTTTTGAGCCTGCTTGTATTTTAGTTTACGGACCCGGTCAGTACCGCATCAGAGATTTTCTTAAAGTAGGGGGCATTTTAACCCTTGTTTCCCTTGTAGTTATGTTGTATATTATACCCTTGTTTTGGCCCATGTAAACTGCCTGCACAAAAAAAACAGAAAAAAAGTTGCACAAACCGTAAGAAAAAAACAAAAAAGCCGTATCTTTGCACTCCGTAAATGAAAAATAAACGTGTGTCATGTCAAGAATATGTGATTTAACCGGTAAAAAGCCCATAACAGGCAACAGCGTTTCGCACTCCAACCGCAAAACCAAGCGTTGGTTCTACCCTAATTTGCAAACCAAGCGCTTTTACCTGCCCGAAGAAGATATGTGGATAACCCTAAAAGTATCTACCTCTGCCCTGCGTACCATAAACAAAAAAGGATTGTACGCCTATTTAAAAGAATTGCAAAAAAAAGGCGCCTGATAAAAAACGCCGTCAGGAAACCATAAAAAAAACAGAAGGGTCATGGCAAAGAAGAGTAAAGAAAGTAGAATCCAAATCATCTTAGAGTGTACAGAGCATAAACAAAGCGGTATGCCCGGTACATCGCGCTACATTAGTACCAAAAACAGAAAAAATACGCCCGCCAGATTGGAGTTGAAAAAATATAACCCCATTCTGAAACGTTACACCATTCACAAAGAAATTAAATAAGTGAACCATGGGTAAAATCAGTAAAAACGCCCGCGTAAACAGGGGTGCCAAAGATGGTGGTAAAAACCACGTTAAAATCGTTGTAAGCGAAAAAAACCCCTTAACAGGTCAATACACCTACAAAGAAAAAATTATACACAAAGACCAGTTGGAAGAAGCTTTAAAAGGTTTCTAAATTCTGCTCCATGTGGTATAAAAGGCTTCTCTTATTGCACCGTAAGCATTAAGAGAAGCCTTTTTATTTGTTTTTTTAGCAGTTTTGGTACATAGTAGATGGTATTGGGTGCTAAAAAATAACCACTAATTTGCGCCTTTGCAAGAAACAAAATCGGGTTGGAAATTCACAATTCATAACTCATAATTCGTAATTTTTCACTTTTCACTTTTCACCATGAGTTTTTTCGGCAAATTTTTTTCAAAAGAAACCAAAGAAGACCTCAACAAAGGGTTGCAAAAAAGCAATCAAAACATTTTTTCGCGCATTACCAAAGCCGTAGCCGGCAAAGACGTAGTAGATGAAGAAGTGCTTGATAGCATAGAAGAAGCGCTGGTAGCATGCGATATAAGCGTAGAAACAGTAATAAAAATCATTAACCGCTTAGAGCAGCGCGTAGCTCGCGATAAATACCTTCATGCCGAAGAGGTGTATGATATGCTGAAAGACGAAATCATAAACCTGCTTACCGAAAACAATACCCCCGATTATACCGATTTTACCATACCCCAAACCGCCCCCTATCCGTATGTAATGCTTATAGTAGGTGTAAACGGCGTAGGAAAAACTACCACCATAGGCAAGCTGGCACACCAGTTTACCAAGCGCAACAAAAAAGTAGTACTGGGCGCTGCCGATACCTTTAGAGCTGCCGCAGTAGAACAACTTACCATTTGGGCAGAACGCGCCGGTGTGCCCATTATTAAGCAAGGGCAAGGTGCCGACCCCGCCGCTGTAGCCTACGATACCGTACAAGCCGCCATTGCCCGACAAGCCGATGTAGCCCTTATAGATACCGCCGGCAGGCTGCACAACAAAAAACACCTTATGGAAGAACTCAGCAAAATTAAGCGGGTTATCCAAAAAATATCGCCCGATTTACCCCACGATGTAATGCTCATTTTAGACGGCTCTACCGGTCAAAATGCCATTATGCAAGCCGAAGAGTTTATGAAAGCTACCGAAGTAACTGCCATTGCCGTTACCAAATTAGACGGAACCGCCAAAGGTGGAGCAGTAATAGGCATTGCCGATAAATTTGGCATACCTATCAAATACATTGGCGTAGGCGAAGGTATAGACCAATTGCAAATTTTTAACAAAAAAGAGTTTGTAGATAGTTTATTTCAACGCTCTTAAATTTTGCTGCACGATATTCGGGCGGGCATACCCCATGCAGTACATCGGGTTAATAGCGTTAGCTGAAAGGTTTTTTTTGCCATATAACAACACAATCAAGCTAATTTACTTATAACTGACCGGCGCATAAATGTAAGGCACAGAACTACCCAATTTTACCCAAACAAAAACCTTAGCCCCACATAACCACGCATCGGGTTTACAAGTAAATCTAACCACTTCACTCCCACCCTATACACTATCGGGTACCTAATTTGCCGCAGCTCATTATATCTTTGCAAACAACCCATTCAATTAACACTTACCCCCGCACTTTGCCCCAATGAAAACCAAAAGATACGCAAGCAAACCCAATATAAACGTAGTAACACTTGGCTGCTCTAAAAATTTAGTTGATTCTGAAGTGCTGATGAGCCAGCTCAAAGCTAATGGCATAGAGGTAACCCACGAAGCCGCCCAAAAAGATACCAATATTGTAATAGTAAACACCTGCGGCTTTATAGAAAACGCCAAACAAGAGTCTATTGATACCATATTGCACTATGCCGGCGCAAAGGCATCGGGTAAAATTGAAAAACTATATGTAACAGGCTGTCTTTCGCATCGGTATAAAACAGAATTAGAAGAAGGTATTCCCGAAGTAGATGCCTATTTTGGTACGTTAGAATTGCCCTTTTTACTGGAAGAATTAGGAGCCAACTATAAACATGACCTGATAGGCGAGCGCAGTTTGCTCACCACACCACCGCATTATGCCTACCTCAAAATATCGGAAGGGTGTAACCGCACCTGCGCCTTTTGCGCCATACCCCTTATGCGCGGCAAACACGTATCTAAACCCATTGAAACATTGGTAGCCGAAGCTAAACACTTAGTAAAAAATGGGGTAAAAGAAATTATGCTCATAGCCCAAGAGCTTACCTACTACGGGTTAGATATTTACAAAAAACGCGAATTAGCTACCCTGCTTCGCCAACTGGCACAGGTAGAAGGGTTAGCGTGGATACGCATGCACTATGCTTACCCCTATAAATTTCCGATAGAAGTAATAGATGTGGTAAATGAGTATCCCAACATTTGCAACTATTTAGACATGCCCTTGCAGCATATTAGCGACCCCGTACTTAAAAACATGCACCGCCTAATTACCAAACAAGAAACCATTGAGCTCATAGATGCCATACGCACCAAAGCGCCCGGCATAGCCCTGCGCACTACCATGTTGGTAGGGTTTCCGAACGAAACAGACGAAGACATAGAAGAACTTGCCAATTTTTTGCGCTATGCCCGGTTTGAACGCATGGGTATTTTTGAATACTCTCATGAAGAAAGCACTACCGCCCACCAATTGGAAGACAATGTGCCACCCGATGTAAAAGCAGAGCGAGCCGCCTACCTTATGGATATACAGCAAGAAATATCGGGCGAGCTAAACCAGCAAAAAGTAGGCAACGTATTTAACGTACTTTTTGACCGCAAAGAAGGTGATTATTTTATTGGACGCACCGAATTTGACTCGCCCGAAGTGGATAACGAAGTATTGGTAGATGCCCGAAAAAATAAAAATTTTGTAAGAATAGGCGATTTTGCTCCGGTACGCATTACCAATGCCACCGAATTTGACCTTTATGGCGAAGTAGTTAGGTAAAACAAATGCCATAATGACTAAAATCACCCAATTATAACCCTTGTTTGGGGTGAGCATAACAAATATACTCCTTACCTTTGAGCATCATTTTATCTCCCTATCAAACAAACATTAAACGAAACCACATAGTATGCAAAAAGGCGTAAAAATTACAGAAGTTATGAGCCACCACGTTATAGTGGCAACTGCTGCTCATACATTTTCTCAGGTTTGCGATTTGTTCTTAGAGTTTAACCTCCACCACTTGCCCGTAGTGGACGAAAATGAAAAGGTAATTGGCATCATTAGCTCTTACGATGTTTTGCGCACTTACAATGCCGAAGCGCCCAAGCTTTCAAGCTGGAGCAAAGATGCCCTTAACGAAGCCTTTAAATTAACCGATATCATGACCCCCTCACCCTCAACCATAGAGGAAGACGAAACCATAGGTCATGCAGCCGAAATTTTTACCAATAAAGGCATCCAATCTTTGCCCGTGGTAGATGCCGGCGGTAAAATTAAAGGCATTATTACCGTGCGCGATATTGTAAAACAATTTGCCGTTTACGGATAGTTTGCCGGCATTTTTGCACTGCTACCCTATAAAAAGTGCATCTTTTATTTTGTTTTAGCCCACAACGCCCCTGCATTTGCTTGTAATAAAGCCAAAGGCAGTGGCGTTGTTTATTTTATGCCAACACAAAGGGTTATTTTTGTGCTATATTTGCCCTTGAATGTGCCGTATTTCATCGGGTTATTGTTTTTTTGCCCTACAAACTATCCCCAAAAAACAGTTCATGCCAACGGTTAATGCCTCCAATCTACTGCTTCTGTGTTGCCTTTTGAGTTGCTTTGTCAAGTTGCAAGCCCAAGAGTTGCTGTTTTCCAGACCACAAAAACTGAGCGGAAAAATAAACGAATACGAAATACTGGGCAATACCGATGCAGGATTGCTGGTACACAAATGGGGCGACCGCTACCACGCCATAGAAGCCTACGATACCCAAAATATGGCGCTTAAGTGGACCAAAGAAATTTTTTTGCCCGATAAAAAAGCTAAGGTAATTGCCATAGTACCCTATAAAAATGAGCTGCTCCTATTTTATACGGTAAAACAAAAACGCATTACCTACGTATATGCCCGAAAAGTGAGCGCCGAACTGCACACCCTTATGCCCGAAATAGTGGCAGATACAGTACAAAAAAACTTTGGCTCGTATGGCTATAGTTACCAAGTGGCAGTATCTAAAAACAAGTCGTTTATTTGCCTGCAACGATTTACCAACGATTTTAACGGCATCAGCAGCGCACAGTGCATACTCCTCAACCGAAACTTAGAAATTCTGGGAAAAACCAATATCCCTATTACCAACCGACTGCTCAACAAAGAAAACTTTTTGAGCAATGACGGAGAAGTTTTTTTGCTCGACACCCAAATTAAACGTACCGTAGGAAGTAACAACCCACTATACGAAAACTTTAAACTCCTCCGATACAACTTTGCCCAAGGTAAACTCAGCTCCATTGTTCTTGAAAATGGTCTCTACCTGCTAAACGACATTCAGTTTGAAATAGACGACCGCAACAAACGAATTGTAACCGCAGGCTACTACACCGAAAAACAATCGGGCGATATAAGCGGTTATTTTTACCTCTTTATTGACCTTGTTACCGAAACCGTTAGCGAACAGGTTTTTCAGCCTTTTAGTCCCGAAATTATTCAACGCATTGTGCGCACCTCCGTAGTGCGTAGCAGAGACCAAATTAGTAACCTAAACGCCCGTCAACTCATTACCCGACAAGACGGCGGCGCACTGCTGATAGGTGAATTATATTACTCCGTTCAGCAAAATATGCCCCGCGCAACGTTTGATTCGTTTTATGCCCGACAATTGGGCACCAGTTTTTACTACAATGATGTGCTCCTGCTTTCCATTAACCCCGATGGCTCAGTTTACTGGGGCAACGTGGTGCAAAAACGTCAATCTTCTGACGATGACGGCGGTTACTACTCCTCCTATGGACTAATGAACAGCCGCACAAAGCTATACATAATCTATAACGAAGATATTTCAAGCTCCACCAACCTAAGCAGTTACGCCTTTGATGCCGATGGAAACTACACCGTTTCCAGTCTTATGCGCGTTAAAGATTACAACCTAATGCTGGCGCCAAGATACGCCCGCCAAATATCGGCAGATGAATTAGTGATTCCTGCCTTTAATGAACGAAACGACTTTTTGCTTGTAAAAATTGACTACTCAAAAAATCCAAGAAAGTAATTACCCGTGAAACTTAATGCTCCCTGTTTTAGTTTATTTTGTGGTTACAGACTAATTGCGCCGATTTTACAGCCATTAACCTCATCACACTTTTTTTACCCTGTTTTATTGCTGCCATAGTTCAATGATACGTTTTGCTACCCGCACCCAAGAAGATACCGATATACTACTAAACACCACCCTTGATGGTGGCTGCAAATTGGTAGTACATAACGACGAGGTGAATACCTTTGACTGGGTAATTAAAGCCCTTATCGAAATTTGCCACCACACCCCCGAACAAGCCGAACAATGTACCCTCATTATCCACTTTAAAGGAAAATGTGTGGTAAAAGAAGGCAACGAAGAAGAACTGCTGCCTATGCGCCGAGCCATTGTGGAGCGCGGTATTGGCGCTACCTTAGAGTACGAGTAGCCCTTTACTTATAAGCGCCCAATATTACCTTAGCCCAAGCCATGCACCTTTACTACTTTGCCCGAAAAGTTTCTGCATCAGAATGGCAAGTCATAAATGCACCTGCCAACACTATGTGCATTTACGAGCAACCCGATTTTTTACCCCCCAACATACAACCCAATAACTGCTACCCTGCCCCACCTGCTACCCTTACCGATGAGCAGTGCCTGCAAATGGTGGCAGATTTTGCCCACACCCCCGCCCAAGATGGCAAACCCTATATACAACACCTCACCATAAACGGTATAGTTCATTGGTTTTACCTGCGCATGTCGTTGTATTACCGGTTCAGAAGCATACTGCACGCCACCTACCGCCTTAACCAAACCCTCCATGAGCTGAACCAAGCGGCACACCCGACAGTAACAGCCCTCCACTTTTTTTGTGCCGAAGCCGTTCCCGGTTATGTAATTGACAGCAAGGTGCCGCTCTTTTTGCACTTGCCGCCACCCCAGCCACCCCACCCAACCGGCTCGCACACACCCATTTGGTTTTTGTTACAATACCTCATCTTGTTTGTTATCAGAGCTTTTTGGGGGTTGTGCCTTTGGAAACGCCTGCCCAATACGCCACCACAAAACGTATTGGTAACAGACCCCGAGTTGCTCCAAAATATGATAAACCCCCAACACACCAAACAAACTATAACTACTGATACCTACTTTTGTTACCTGCTGGAAAAGGTAAAAACGCTACCCTCTTTTACCATACTCACAGAGGTGCAGCCCCCAAAACTTCAAAACGCACGCCGCCGCCGCATTACCACAGCGCTTATAAAACCCACCTACCCCAATAAAACCCTCCATTTTGAAACGTTTATGTTTCTATTGCTGCTAAACCCGGCTACCTACCTTCACCTTTTTAAAGCCTACCGCCAACTAAAAAACATACCGCCTCCCGCTGCATCTGGTACTACTTCGGCTATCCTTTTTAACCTCCTCCGGCAGTCATTTCCGCTTATTTTGCAAGGGGTTGTGCGTTACAAAGCGGCAAATTTATTTGCGCGCACACGCACCATACGCACCATTTGCGCCCCAAATGAACATGCCGTAACCAATAAACCCCTTTTAGATGCCGTAAAACAGCGCGGAGGCACTGCCATAGGTATGCAACATGGAGCGCTATCGGTCTTTTACCGTTGTTATTCGCCCGCCGACAATGCCTATCCTCACTTACCACAATACACCATTTTTTGGGGAAACAAGTATCTTAAAAGCCTTGCGCATAACCCCCAGTACCACAGCCAAAACAGTATTTGTTTGGGGCAATTGCGCACCGATGTAATACCCACCCTAACCCATAACCTTCCTAAAAGCAGCCTCTCGGCTCACCTAACTGATGATGCACCCATACTGCTCTACCTGCCCCAACCCCTTATAGGAGCCGAAACCCCGCTGCGCCGGCTGCTGGCTGCCCATTTCTTGGCGCTGGCTCACCGGTTTCCGCATTGTAAGCTGGTTATTAAGCCGCACCCGTTAGATACCGATTACCCTTTTTTTGAAACAATTGCCGCCCAACAGGGTAATGCCCCCTATTTACTCCTCAATACCGACCTTTACCGACTGCTTGCCGTGTCTGATGTGGTTATTACCTACCACAGCACCGCCGGCGCCGAAGCTGTTTATTTTAAAAAACCCCTGCTAATAGCCAATTACCCCGGTTATACCCCCGATGCTGCCGGATACATAGCTGCCGGTGTAGGGTTGCCCTTTGAAAATGAAAGCCGGTTAGCGCACTTGGTGGCAGCTATACTAAATGGCAACACCGTCATAAATGCCCAAAACCAAACCAATTTCATAAAAGAACATGCCGTAGCCATAGACGGACAAACTGCCAACAGATACCTGCATTTTATCCAAAATCCGACACAAATAATGAACCTGTTGTAACCCAATCATGAAGCCCAAATCTACTCACCAACAACCATACACCCCTATGCAAACCGTTTCATTTATTATAATAAGCTATAACCGTCCATTAGATACCATAGCAGCAGTAAAAAGCATTTTACAACTAAACGAAGCGCCCGGCTACCTAAAAGACATTGTAGTTATTAACAACGGTTCTACGGCTAATTATGAACCCTTTACCCAATTCATAAACGCCCTTCCTCCAAACCAAAAAGAATGGGTAAATTATGTGCCAAACCCCCAAAACTTAGGTGTAGCACAAGGCAGAAACTTTGGCGTACAATTAGCAAAAGGCGATTTGCTCATTTTTATAGATGATGATGCCGAATTTGAAAAACCCGATGCACTAACTATTGCCCTGAGCCTGTTAGCCCAATATGAACAACCAAATGGGGTAAAAATACTTGCTTTCAGAGAGTACCGAACCACCACCGGCAAATATTACATTGCCACCAAAAACAAACAACGCTCCCAATTGCCCCAGTTTTTAACCAACTACTACGTAGGCAGCGGACACCTGATAAAGCGGGAGGTGTTTAATACCGTAGGTTACTATACCACCGAGTTTTTTTATGGTATGGAAGAGTACGACCTTGCCTACAAAGCCCTTAACGCCGGTTTCCGCATTTTATATACCGCCCAAATTACCGTACTGCATAAAAAAAGCCCCGATGGCCGACAAGCAGCACAAACCCTTACCCAATGGAACCTTGAAAACAAAACCGTAGTTGCCTATAAATACCTGCCATGGCTGTATGTATGCACGCACCTGTTATTCTGGAGTGGCTATTTCCTCTACACATCGGGCTTTAAAATAGGCAGCCTATTTACTGCCTTTACTAACATTTACCAAAAAATCAGCCGCACCACGCGCACACCCGTTTCGGCAAGCACATTAGATTATATTAGGTCGGTTCAGGGCAGGTTGTGGTACTGATTTTAGGACAGAAAAATGATGCCCATAAACATAACGCCACTCCTGCAAAAAGATAAACCCACTCTACACTTCACATAAAATCTAAATAGAAAGCAGCAAGGAAAAATAACCCCCATCAGTTTGGTAAAAGCACTATTTAAGCGTAACTTTACACCCGCATAAATCCACAATAATTTACCACATCGGGCAAATTACCCTCCTTTTGCCTGACGTTTATCCCTCAAAAACTAAAAACCTGAAAAATATATGCAGTTTACCATCGCAACAAATACCCTCCAAAAACAACTGCAAGCCCTAAACGGCGCAGTGGGCGCAGGCGCAGTGATGCCCATTCTGAGCGATTTTCTGTTTGAACTGGAAGGAAATGAACTCAGTATTAGCGCCAGCGACATGGAAATTACCATGAAAACAAAAATTGAAGTATTAAGCTCTTCCTCCGGAACAGTGGCAATACCGGCTAAAACACTCACCGATATTGTAAAAACACTGTCCGACCAGCCTATTACCTTTACCATTGACCCCGATACATACATGGTACAAATACGCACCCAAAACGGCGAGTACAAAATACCCGGCGAAAGTGGCGCTGAATTTCCCGAAATATCAGCGCTTACCGGCACCCAAACCGTTACCCTGCACTCTGCAGTGCTTGCCCATGCTGCCAATAAAACCATGTTTGCCGCCGGTAACGACCAACTGCGCCCGGTAATGACCGGTATATTTTGTAAATTAGATAACAACGGCGCTACCTTTGTAGCTACCGATGCCCATAAATTGGTGAAATGTGAGCATACCGCACAGCAATACGAAAATACGGTAAGTTTTATACTACCCAAAAAAGCGCTTACCCTGCTCAAAAACACGCTGCCCGCCGATACCATAGTGCACCTTACCTATAACCAAACCAATGCCCTTTTTACCTTTGACGATGTGCAGCTCAAATGCCTGCTGGTGGAAGGCAGATACCCCGATTATTCTGTGGTAATACCAACAGATAACCCCAATATAATGGCAATAAACCGCACCGAACTGCTTAATGGTATTAAGCGAGCCGCCATTTTCTCTAATAAATCTACCTTTGAGGTGGCTTTTAACATTGCCGATAACCAGCTTAAAATACATACCCAAGACCTTGATTTTTCTACCGAAGCCCGCGAAACCTTTGAGTGTGAATACCAAGGCGAACCCATAGAAATTGCCTTCAATGCCCGATTTTTAATAGAAATGCTCGCATCCTTAGATACCGAAGAAGTACGCATAGAAATGTCGGCTCCGTTTAGGGCAGCTATTGTATTACCGGCGGTGCAGGATGAAAACGAACACCTGCTCATGCTCATTATGCCCATTATGCGACACCGTTAATCTGCTAAAACAAAGAAAAAAGTTCCTGAAAATATTTTTAGGAACTTTTTTTTGGTAAAAAACAATTTACCTATTACCTTTGCCCCGCTTTAAGGGCAAATTTTTGCCAGCATAGCTCAGTTGGTAGAGCAGCTGATTTGTAATCAGCTGGTCGGGGGTTCGAGTCCCTCTGCTGGCTCTTTTTTTCGTTTCACTTTAAGTTTGTTTTCACAAAATGCGCCCTATTAGTAGTATCGGGCGCATTTTTTTGTTCAAACACTTCTTCACAAACCAAAATGCCGGTTCCCGTATAGGAACCGGCATTTTGTTATTTGGGCGGTTAGTATTAAGTCGGCGGGGCGGTTATTTTAACGCCAAACCTGTACTTTATGTGTGCTGATACCGTTAGCGCTAACCAATTGGAGCAGGTATAAACCCGGCGCTAAGGAATCGGTATTTACAGTAAGGTTATTGGTTTGGGCATGTTGGGTTAAAACAGCTTGTCCGGCAGTATTATAGAGTGTGGCAGTTTCTACTACGGCAAGTGGGCTGCTTATATAGAGCATACCGGCAGTGGGGTTGGGATAAACTTTTACCATATTACCTGCATTGCCGCCCGATGTTGTTATAGAAGTGCTTACTTCGGTAGAAGCGGCGCTGGTATTAAGTGTGGTAAGTATGCCGCTTGCATTTACCACTGAGGCATTAGAGGCTTTAATTTCTAACTGCGGGGCGCTCTGGTTTTTACCGTCTATATTGTCAATCACAAAAAAACTTACGGTGCCTATAACACCATAGCCCGAAACGTTGGTTTTATCGGTGCGGGTATAAGCCACATCGGCAATGCCACCGGCAAGGGCTTTGTTAAAAGATAGGTTTTGGGCGCTTCCCAACCACGAAGCAGCGTTAAAGTTAAAGCTAACCGATGAAGGCTGAATAAGGTTGGTATCAAACTCAAAGGTAAACGCCAAACCGTGCACATTGGTAACCGGAGTATCGGGGCTGCCCAAGATAATATCGGCAGTAACCCAAGTGTTTTCTTGCACTGTTGTTGGGAGGGTAAAGCCAATAACCGGAGCATCTTCATCGGGCTGGTCGCCGGTTTTTCCGTGCGTCAAACCATAATTTAGGGATACTGCAAGTGTATCTGCCGCTTCAACAATACCGTTACCATCACAATCGGCATACTTGGCATTAAAATAGCCGAGTGTAGTACCGGCAGTGCTATCGGCAGTACTTATATACATATCCCAGTTGGGGGCGTACTGACCTACCCAGTTTAGCGAAGCATCGGGGCGAGCGCCGCCGGTGTATCCATAAGCTAATCCAAGGGCAAGAATATCAAAATTATTGGCTACGCCATTATTATTTGCATCGCCGGGCCACACACATGCCATACCGGTGCAAACCGTAGTGATGGTATCGGGCAGTACACAAATGGTAACGGTTGCCATATCGCACATAGCGGGCGTATTACCGGTGCAAAGCTGGTAAGTAAACTGGTCGGTGCCGGTAAAACCGGGGTTGGGCATGTAGTAAAAAGCCACAGCGCCCGGTGTAAGTGTACCGTTAGAGGGTTCGGTAATAATGGTATAATCAATAGATAACGCGGGGTCCCAAACATCGTTTTCTAATACGTTTATGATGAGCGGCGTGTCTTGTGTAGTGCAATAGTTGTCGTTATTGGCTATGGGGGCGCTGCCGCTGCCGCCGCCATCTTCAATCCATATATAAATGGTAGCCGTTGAACACTCGCCCATGCTATTACAAATGGTGTAGGTAAACTGGTCGGCACCGGTAAAACCGGGGTTTGGGGTGTAAACAAATACAGAACCTGTTAGTAGGGCTGTGCCGTTTGCAGGCGGCAATGCCAATGCTACCGTAACTGATGACCCGAAGGTAACATCGTTTAGCAGCGGGGCAATGGTGGTGGTAATGGCGCCAAGGCTGTCGGCATAAATTTGAACATAATCATCATTTGCAATAGGAGCGGTAGAGCCCGAACCGGCAGAGATGTACACCATAGCTGTATCGCACAGAGTAGTGCCGCCGGTGCATACGGTGTAGCAAAACTGGTCATCTACCATAGCGCCGGTATTGTAGGAGTATATAATAGCGCCGGAGGGTGTAATATCGGCTTCGCCATAAGCTGGTCCGCAACCAATATTGGTAATGATTAACCCACTGCCGGTATCGTTGGCAAGTACATCAATAACCAAAATGCTACCCGATGCGGTAACATAATCATCGTTGGCATTTACCAGAAACTGACCAAATGTTTGGGCGCTGATACCCAAATACAGCAACACTGCTAACAAAACAGAAAAAAATGTGCCGGAGGAAAGCATTTTAAATAATGATTTCATGTTTTAACGACTTTTTGCGTGACTTAAATTGTTTAACGATGCAAAATTGAGCCAATTTAGCTGTGCCCGCAAATACATTTTAGGAGATTTGTGAAAACAAAAAATACACAACAAAACAGCAAAACCCTTACATAAAAAGGATTTGCGTGTTTTTATTTGTGAATGGCAAACAATAAAATGAGCTTAGTGCAAAGTTTAAATAATCCGAAAATTAACCCGAAAATTTTGAAAATTAGCCATAACGCTACTTTTTTCTTCCCAATTTGCAAACCCCACTACTAATAAATGCCTGGCGCTACCCTGTTTGGAGCATGTAAAATGTTAGAACCATTCAGGATTATTGCCAAGAAGCAAGGTAAAAAAAACAAATTACTACTTCCGAAGCAATTGCCGTTATTGGATAGCCCTAACCTGCCACCACTAATCATAACATAACCAACCGGCTGTGCCTTATGAACTTTTTGTGCCCAAACTGTAACCATTGCTCAATAAATGCGACAAACAAAACAATACTACAAAAGCAATATGCTCAACATGAAAAATACGGTTACGTTACTTATAGTGTTTATGTGGCAGGCTACGGGGCTGCTTTTTGCCCAAACTGCCAATACATCTTGGTCTTTTAGGCAGTGTGTAGAGTATGCTATGCAGCATAATATACAAGCCCAGCAACTGCAACTGCAAGCCGAAAACGCTACCATCAGCCTGCAACAAAGCCAACACAACCGATTGCCTAACCTGAATGCCAATTTTTCGCATGGGTTAAACTACGGTAGAAGTATAGACCCATTTACCAACACATTTAATACGCAGGCTATTCAAGCCTCGCAGTTGTCGCTGGGTAGTAGTGTGGTTTTATACAACGGTATGCGCCAAAAAAATACCATTGAGCTGCGCAAATTAGAGCTGGAAGCTGCTAACTGGGATATAAAAGAGCTGCGAAATAACTTAGAGCTGAATGTGCTTTCGGCTTATTTGCAGGTACTGCTGGCAGAGGAGCAGCAACGCATATTAGAACAGCAAGCAGAGGTTACCCAAAGGCAGTATAACCAAACCGAAAGTTTTGTGAAAGCGGGAGCGCTGCCATCGGGCAATTTGCTTGATATTGAAGCGCAAATAGCTAACGACCGTCTTAATATCGTAAATGCCAAAAACGCCGTTGCATCGGCTTACTTGGGATTGTCGCAAATTTTAAATTATTACAACCTGTTTGCTGTGGTTAAACCTGCCATTGGTTCTTTTTCGCCCAATGCCATTAACCTGCTTACAGCAGAACAAGTGTATGAAACCGCCATTGCCACGCAGCCGCAAATACAGGGAGCCCTGCTGCGTACACGTGCTGCGGAGCAATCGCTAAAAGTGGCCGAAGGGGCAAAATACCCAACGGTAGCGCTTTCGGCTAATTTTAGCACGTTGTATTCCAGCAGAGCGCAGGAAATTATTTTTGGCAACACCATTGATACTTCGTTTACCAATTTTTTTACCCTTACCGGCACACCCATAGTAAGCCTTACGCCTGAATATACCTTTAAAAAAACGGCTTATCCTAAACAACTGTGGAACAACCTTGGCGGGTTTTTAGGCGTAAATGTAAATATCCCTATTTTTAATCAGTTTCAGGTAAAAAATGCCATTAAGCAAAGCCGGCTCAATGTAAGCAATACCTACCTTGCACAAGAGAATGCTAAAGTTTTGCTGCGGCAACAGATAGAACAGGCTTACCTTAATGCCCGCTCTGCTGCACAACGCATTGAAGCTACGGAAGTAAACGTGGCTGCCCTTCGTCAATCGGTAAACCAAACCGAAAAACGCATGAATGCAGGCGCATCTACGTCATTAGATTACCTGAATGTAAAAAACAACCTCACCATTGCGGAGCTAAACCTTGAATCGGCAAGGTATGAGTACTATTTCCGACTAAAGATATTAGATTTTTACCAAGGCAAACCTATTCTGTTGGAGTAAGCGCCGGGCGTGGGTTCAGAGATGGTCAATTGTAATTAGTCTTTAATGATTTCCCGATATTCCCTACGGCAAATTGCTTTTCAAGTGTAACTAACTCACCTTTAATAAGCTACTCCTAACCTCAACAGTCGTTTAACCTTATCTACTTTTTTCTTGATAAAAAAGTAGTAAAAAGTCAAGCCTTCCTGAAAATGGGCTAAAAATCTGCACTACGGGCGGCATGTGCCAAGGCAAATACTGCACCGGCAGTGTTTCCTATACAATATTGGTAGTAGCGTTTGCTGCGCCACCTGCTGATCGCCCTCCGTTCCGATTTTCTTAATGCCGATTTTCAGAATGGTAACACAAAAGCTAACCAATAGCTTACAACTATTTCAGAATTGACCATCTCATGGGGCGCAGCCCTTTAACCTTGGCAGAAAAACCGAATAAACCGGGTGGTAAAGGGGCGTAGCCCCGGCATCTT
>ERZ761609.668-NODE-668-length-37715-cov-36.956054_pt1 | contig 37715 bp, 46 predicted proteins | sample MGYA00511163_ERZ761609 | MGnify/ENA primary metagenome ERZ761609 (study PRJEB28899, sample SAMN02445070) | bioreactor sludge metagenome | biome: EBPR sludge | place: Australia: Brisbane, Thorneside Wastewater Treatment Plant | collected 2011-12-16 ...
AGGTGGGGTTAAAGTAGGGGAGGCAGGTGGGGAAGATGAGGGAAGTGGGGGAACGTGGGGGAACGTGGGGGAAGATGAGGGAAAATGAGGGCCCATGAATTTTCTATTCGTTTCCCGACGGTTTCACCGTCTCGATATGTCGTTGCCCCTTCGGGGCAACAAGTGGTCTGAAGCGCCCCGGAGGGGCGCTAGATATCAGCCCGGGGTAACACCCCGGGGTGGCAAGCGTTCAAGAACACAAAACATGCATACAATGTGCCCAGCGTAACCCAGCGTCAGCAAGCGTAACCCAGCGTTTCTTCGTATGTTCTGAACGCAGCATACATTTTGGAGATACATCAACATGTTGAATAGTCGAATCGCAACCTTTGTTCTTTTTCTGATCACGTTATTCGTGGTATCACGAACCGATGCCTGTGGGCAGGATGATTATGGGCGTATCGATGTTCTTGGTGAATGGCAAGACACGGGCGTTGGTGCCATCCAAGCTTACGGCGACACGGTTCTTCGCGAATTCTATCCTGGCAATGAAAAATATCAGATTCAGGTTAGTATTAATTCAGGTAACACGTGGTCATTCGTCACGGAATTCGCGACTCCTGCCTACGGGATCATACCTGGTATCGGGAGCAGGATGGTAGGTCGGCAGTCTGCGAATGACAGTCTTGGATCACAAGAGTTCTGGATTGTGCGCTTTGGGCGTGTAGTACATCGCGACACAATTGGTCAGGATGACAAACGTGATATGCTTCGACTGCGAGAGATGTTTATTCATCCTATAGCTACAGATATACTAATTGCAATTGGAACGATTAGTGGTCGCGTGTCAACCTACGAGACACTATACACATCCACAGATGATGGCCGCACGTGGCGCGAATATGAACTGCCAGAGGCCTCACAAGGGCTCTCGCGTAAGGTGAAAGCTCGAGTTGATTATGCTGACTCAAAGTATCTCTTTGTTGCTGTGAATGGTGATGATGGATTCGGCTCGCCGAACATTGATGAGTGGTATCGGCTTACTCTTGAAACAGGAGAACTTTTTCCTCATCCAGACATTGGCATACTCAATAACTATTGGGGACAAAACAGCAGTGTATTCCGAGGTTCTCGACTTGCTCGGCCAAATGTGCCGGTTCTGTGTGATTTTGACAATTCGACCTGCGACACACTCCTCTGGAGCGACAGAATTCAAGAGAAGCTCTTGAGCGAATATCAAGTACACTTGCCGAGTCTTTACATTGACCCAATAGTCGGTGCATTCAAAGAGGATTCGCAATTCGAAACCTTCCATCCCCTACGGCGCGGTACCTACATCTCAACCGTTCGTTTTACTCAGGATTCAACACGAGAGTCTGAAAATTACATGGGTGTAATTATTACCGTTGATACTGGTCGAACATGGAGGTGGCTCGTACGACCCGATCGAAGTCAAAGTTTTGTGAACTTCTCACTTGATCCAATAACGATGAATGTTTACATGACGCGCACCCGGTATGTCGCACAGGGAACAGAACACTATGCAATGCTGAAAATTGTACCGACTGTTTTGCTGGTAGAAAATGCGGAGGCAGTTGGTCAAATTCATGTGTTCCCGAATCCTGCATCGGAGACGGTAACACTTGGTGAACTTTTCACAGGAACTACTACCGTTCGTGTCGTTGATGTTCAGGGTCGATCCTACGTCTGCCCCTGTTTTCCTCATGCTGATGGCTCTCTTGTTGTCAACATTCGTCACGTACCGTCTGGTATCTATTACGTCGATGTTCTAACCCACGAACGACGAAGGTTTATTCCGATCGTGGTGCAGCAGTAATTGGTGGGGTTAATGGTGGGGAGGCAGGTGGGGTTGATGGTGGGGAGGCAGATGGGGAGGACACACTTGCTTATACTGGGTTACGCTGGGTTACACTTCGTTCATTGCTTATAGAACTGCCCTGCGTCAGCCAGCGTCAGCCAGCGTAACCCAGCGTCAGCCTCAACTCCTGTAACCTCCTTTCCAGGATCTCAAGTCCAGGATTACCAATACTACCAATGTGTGTTGACGTTGTTGTTTCTGGTACAACAAACGTTCCTGAAGAGACTTCACCGGCGACAGTTTGATAGGCGTCACGGAATGGTATACCACTGCGGACGAGTTCGTCTACACGATCCACGGTGTAGGCATAGGTATACAGGTCACGCTGCAAAATGTTTGTTTCTGGTGTGATGTGCGGCGTACCATGCAGCGTAACGCGCAGGCAGGTCTGCATCTCGTCAATTGCTCTGATGATTGTTTCCTTGATAAACTGTACGTCACGGTGATAACCCGATGCTAGGTTTGTGAGGACACTGTTTATCTCAAGATGTGTTGACTGGAGTCGATTACAGCGTGAACGTAGGACTTCAAAGATGTCCGGATTCTTTTTGTGTGGCATAATACTACTGCCCGTCGTGAATTCATCTGGTAAACTGATGAACTTGAGATTCTGGGAGCAGTACAAGACAACGTCGTGGGCATACCGTGCGAGTGTTGAAGCAACTTGTCCTAGAGCAAGTGCAGCCAGCTTTTCCGTGCGGCCACGCGACATTTGGGCAAACGTGCTCGTAACATGTAAACGATGGAAGTTGAGTGCTCTGGTTGTTTCTTCACGATCAAGCGGGAAGGTAGAACCATACCCCGCAGCAGAGCCGAGCGGATTTGCATTCGCTGCGTAAATGGCCATGTCCAGCACACTGACATCTTCGAGGAGTGCTTCGGCATATCCTCCGAACCACAGACCAAAACTCGACGGCATGGCAACCTGATGATGTGTGTAACCAGGGAGACCTACAGAACGATGTTTCTGCGCCATGGTTAACAGGCATTCTGCAACATCCAACACGAGACTGCGGATCTGCCGGAGTTCATGGCGCAAGAAGAGTTTAAGATCGACGAGGACCTGATCGTTTCTTGACCTGCCAGTGTGAATACGTTTTCCTATGTCTCCGAGCTTTTCAGTGAGCAGTCGCTCAACGTGTGAGTGAACATCCTCGGCGTCGTCGGGTATCGTAAACTCTCCAGCATCAATGTCTACAAGAAGATCGGATAGTGCCGCCACAAGGGCCTTACCATCAGCTTCACCAAGGAGTCCCACCGTAACGAGCATGTTGGTGTGGGCTATTGATGCAACAACGTCCCAACGTGCGAGCCGAAGGTCCATGTCACGGTCGGAGCCGACCGTAAAGTCTTCCATGATAGCGTCGATGTTGACGCCTTTATCCCAGAGTTTCATTGTTTGCCCAACAAGAAGGTTGTCACAAGCTCGTAGATACCCTTCACTCCATTCTCTAACTCTTGTAAACGCAGATACTCGTTTGGTGTGTGTGAACGAGCCGAGTCACCAGGTCCGATCTTCATCGACGGAATCCCCTCGGGTAGTAAGGCCTGATCACTCATTGTTGGTGATCCATAGGCCGTTCTTCCAAGTTGTTCACCTACACGGACGATTGAATGGTCAGGATCAATGTGAGATGATCGTAATCGAAGTGATCGTGGTGTTACGTCGCTCTGAAGGTGACTCCGTACAATGTCAACAACGTCGGCATTCGTATAACATTCATTCACCCGGACGTCAACAACAAAGGAACACTTGTCCGGTACAACGTTATGCTGCGTTCCTGCAGAGATCTGTGTTACGGTCATTCCCACTGGACCAAGCAGTGGGCCTATCTTCTCGAAGTCGTACGACCGTATCCACTGGATATCGTCGATCGCAATGTTGATAGCGTTTACGCCCTCGTTTCGAGCGGCATGCCCCGTTCGCCCCTTAGCCAAACAATCAAGCACAACGAGTCCACGCTCGGCAATGGCCATGTTCATGGATGTTGGCTCACCAACAAGGGCCAGTGCGGGCCGACGTTCGTTAACAAAGACGTGCTCTGCGAGATAGGCCATACCACCCGTGCCACTGATCTCTTCTTCAGCCGTTGCAGCAAAACATATCGTCCACGGTAAACTTGGCAGCTCACAGAGTTTAAGAAACGTTTCAAGCATTGTTACGAGCGCACCACCTGCATCGTTGGACCCGAGTCCAATAATTCGGTCTTCGTCAACAACAGGTACAAATGGATCGGTCTGCCATCCATCACCTGGACGTACGGTATCGTGATGACTGTTTAACAACAGAATTGGCGCAGAACTATCCTGAGCAACATGCCAGGCAACCACGTTGTTGCCAAATCGCTCGACGTTTGCACAGCCAGCAGAAACCAGTTCATCAAATAGAAGTGCTGCCGTCTCCGATTCTTCGCGGCTGAACGACGGTGTTGCGATTAATCGTTTGAGGAGACCACGTGCGTGATCTATCGTTCGTCTACTCACAACGTTTGCTCCCCGAGAATCTGTGTCCCCGCATCTGGTGTGTCATATCGTGTTATGCGCACCTGTGTGACGCCCGCCTCTGCTGCCGCAAATGCCGCTTCGAGTTTGGGAAGCATACCGTCTGTGAGTATTCCGTCTGCAATGAGCCGACTCGCCTGGTAACGCGACAATGATGGAATTGTTGATGTTGTGTCACGAACGTCGCGTAATACGCCAGCGTGTTCAAACAGAAAGACGAGCTCGGCATCTTTACCAAGTGCTGACGCCACGGCAGAAGCCAGTGTATCGGCATTTGTATTCAGAAGTGTTCCTGCACCGTCATGAGTGATTGGTGCAAGAACGATGGATTGGCCCTTCGATAGAAACTGCTGCAGCACGTCACGTCGTACATCGTCAACATCACCAACAAATCCATAGTCTACCTCGCCAACGGCACGACGATGGGCACGTACAACATCAAGATCTGCGCCCGTCAAACCAATCGTATTCACACCGAGGGCTTGTAGACGAGCAACAATGGTTTTGTTGATAAGACCGGCATACGTTTGGACAACGACCTTCAGGGTATCTGCATCCGTAACGCGCCTACCGTTCACCATCGTTTGTTGAATGCCAAGCTGACGTGCAAGGTCAGTTGCGACACGTCCACCACCATGGATGAGTATGAAGGGGGCAAAAGGGGCAAGAGCCGTCAATGTTGAGACAAGGACTGCTTCATCATCAACGATTGCGCCGCCAATCTTGATCACACGAATCATGATGAACTCCGAAGGTCCTGTACCATGGCCGCTAGTACAGCTTGTGCAGCATAGATACGATTTTCGGCTTCGTCGAGGACAATACTCGATGCGGAATCCAGAACGTCGTCAGCAACAATAACATTCCGGCGTACTGGCAAGCAGTGCATAAACTTGGCCTGAGCCGTGCGTGCCATCTTGTTGCGTGTTATCTGCCAGGTAGGATCAGTGTTGACAATCTTTCCGTAGTCACGATACGAGCTCCAGTTTTTTGCATAAACAAAGTCGGCACCGTCAAGCGCAACATCTTGATTGTACTCTACCGGAACATCTCCAACAAACTCTTCAGCGAGTTCATAGCCCTCGGGATGCGTAATCACGAGGTCCACCGGCGCACGACGCATCCACTCTACAAAGGAGTTTGGTACTGCCTGCGGCAGCGCTTTAGGATGTGCCGCCCACGTGAGGACAACCTTGGGCCGAGGCGTTTGTTTATGCTCGTCAATTGTAACAAGGTCGGCAAGACTCTGCAGAGGATGCCGTGTTGCACTCTCCAGTGAGACAACCGGCTTATTACACGATGTTATGAACGACTCTAGCACTGTTTCCGCGTAATCATAGTCACGGTCAACAAGTCCAGGAAAGGTTCTGATTCCCAATAGATCGCAGTATCGTCCAAGGACACCGGCCGCTTCCTTCATGTGTTCGCCTGCAGCACCGTCCATCAAAATACCATCACGCGTTTCTATCGACCACGTGTCATTTCCAACATTGAGTACCATCACGTCGATTCCAAGATTACGAGCAGCAATGTGTGTGCTCATTCTTGTGCGTAATGATGGGTTCAGGAAGAGTAGGCCCATGGTAAGTCCACTTCCGAGAGACTCAGACCGACGTGGTGCGGACTTAAACTCACGTGCAGAACGTACGAGGTCGTCGATGTTCGGAACGTCGTGAACAGAGGTAAATCGTTTCATGGCTCGTTAGTAGACGATAGATTTAAGATTGAGACCACTGTCTTCGGCAAGGCCAAGCGCAATGTTCATGTTCTGCACGGCCTGTCCTGCCGCGCCCTTGATGAGATTGTCCAACACAGAAACGATAAGGACACGATCGCCCTGCACCGTAACACCAAGTGCACAGCGATTTGTATTGATCACTCGTTTGAGATCCGGGAGATCATCATAGTAGCGTACAAATCGTGTCGATACCGCAAATGATTTGACAGCGTCAATGATTCGATGTGCCTCTGCAGTACGAAACGTCATCGACGTATGAATACCACGTGCAAAGGCACCGCGCATGGGCACAAAGAGTAGTGAAGGGGCAAAAGGGGCTAACGTTGCCGTGATTTCAGCGAGATGCTGATGCTCAAAGGGTTTATAGACGGACTGATTGGCCGTACGCCACGAAAAGTGTGTTGTGTCTGTTGGTTGCTGACCAGCTCCCGTAGAACCTGTAACGGCATGAATGTGAATGTCGGTGTTATCGTTAACGATACCACGTAACGGATACAGTCCAAGTTCGATACTTGTCGCAAAACATCCGGGATTGGCAATACGACGCGACGTACGAATGGCATCGTGATGCACTTCGCTGAGTCCGTACGTCCATGATGTATCTGCACGGAAGTCTGCACTGAGGTCAATCACTAACGTTGTGTCAGCAACGGTGTGGTTCTTCATCCACGTTGCTGACGCGCCGTGTCCACCACAGAGAAAGATTACGTCCGTATCAGGCCGAACGTCCGCAGCAAACGGAACGTCGTACTCGCCGGCGAGATCTTTGTGAACATCTGCGACCGATGCTCCAACAAAGGTTGAACTCGTACACCGTATGTCACAGTGCATTGGATGTTGCAGTAACAGCCGTATCACCTCACCACCACCGTATCCGGCAGCACCAACAATGTCGACCTTCATTCTGCGCCTCCATGAAGTGCTGTGTGAAGACGTGTTGAGACGGATACAATCGTCGCATATCCGCGAACATCATCTGCTGTCCATGCGCGGTTCTCCTCGCCATAGGTGGCCACGTCAGACTTCATAAGATCGTTGTCGGATGTAACGCCGAGGATCACAAAACGCTCGTCACGCAGTTCGATATGAACACGTCCACTCACAGTCTGTTGTGTTGAGGCAAAAAACGCTTCAATGTCACGCATCACTGGTTCGAGATACTGTCCTTCATGAAGCAGTTGTCCGTACCACAGCGAAAGCTGATCCTTGAGTTGTAACTGCCACTTTGTGAGTGCGTGTTTTTCGAGTGCGTGATGTGCCTTGATTATAAGCAGGGCTGCTGCCGCCTGAAAGGCAACACGTCCCTTAATACCGATAATGGTATCACCGACGTGAATGTCACGTCCGATACCGTACGGTGAAGCCAAGCGATCAAGTTGACGAATCACATCGACCGAGGACATCGACTTTCCGTTGATGGCAACGGGATGACCTTGATAAAAATCAAGATGCAGTGTTTGTGGTGATAGATCTAGCCCCTTTTGCGAAGCAAGGCCCCATGCCGACTCTGGCACATATTCATGTGAGGTTAACGTCTCACGCCCACCAACGGTTGTGCCCCACAGCCCTTGATTTATGCTATAGGCGGCCTTTGTCCAGTCTCCCGTTACACCGTGTTTCTGGAGGTAGGCTATGGACTCTTCGCGAGAAAGGGTACGGTCACGTATGGGTGTAAGTACAACGAGTTCTGGACAGACGATGCGGAAGACAAGGTCAAACCGAACCTGGTCGTTTCCAGCGCCGGTACTTCCGTGCGCTACGTACGTTGCACCAACGGATCGTGCGAACCGTGCAATAGCAAGAGCTTGAATGATACGTTCTGCGGATACGGAAAGTGGATACGTTCCGTTCTTGAGAACATTCCCGGCAATACACCAGCGCAGCACACGATCATACAGTTCCTGAACAGCATCTATCGTTGTATGTGTAACAGCTCCGCATGCATAGGCACGATCCTCAATTCGTTGAAGATCAGCGTCGGTAAAGCCGCCTGTGTTCACAATAACGGTATGAACCTCCATACCCTCGTCAACGGCGAGGAATCGGGCGCAGAACGATGTGTCGAGGCCGCCCGAGAATGCTAGAACAACCTTGGGTTTCATACCGTTGGCTCCTGAGAAGCGTCGAGAGAAAGATGGAGTTGTGACGTATCAGCTATTGACGCTGCAACATCCTCAGCACTGATAAACGCTACGGGCGCGAGTGGGTCAAACAGCATTCCTGTACACAGACACATCTTCCGCTGTGTACGCTCGAGAATGTCAACATTCGGACAGCTACGACAGCCATTCCAAAAGTCTTCGTCCTGAGTGAGATCGGCGAAGGCAACAGGGCGATATCCCAGCTCCGAGTTAATCTTCATCACGGCAGCACTCGTTGTGATACCAAAGATTTTTGATTCCGGGAACTTGCGTCGTGAAAGATCAAATGCAGCACGTTTGATCTTACGAGCCAGATTGTGTTTCCGGAACTCGGGTTTTACGATGAGACCAGAATTGGCTACGTACCGGCCGTGTTCCCACGTCTCAACGTAACAGAATCCGGCAAACGTTGCCGAATCGGCCGTAAGGGCAATAATGGCCTTACCTTCCGTCATCTTTTTGATGACATATTCAGGAGTACGCCGTGCGATACCTGTACCGCGTTGTTGAGCGGCAACAAAGATGGTCTCAACAATTTCTTCGGCGTAGATAGCGTGGCGTTCGTCGGCCACGAGGATGTGGAAGTGCATTGTGCGCTTGAAGAAAAAACGTCCGAATGGCAAACGTCGAATAGCCGACGTTCACTGCATCGTGCGCAATGAAGTAATGCGGACGGTAAGGAACGGACAGTTGTCACCGCAGCGCTGGTGCGCCGAGGGATGTCTGTGTGTTAGTGTTACGGAGAAGTCGCGGTCGACGGATTTGAACGTCGAGGGGGCTTCGCTGCGGGGGCGGCCGTAGGATTATCGCACAACAATCTGCGACTCCTGCTGCCGGGCTTCCCGCAGCACGAGTCGTCGTCGGGCCTCAATATGGACGTAGGGATACGTCATGAACTACGAAGATACTGAACTATGTTGATTTCAGCGTGCATGGAAATAGACCACACTTGCAGCATCACGTACAACCGTTGTACGGAGTAAGAGGTTAAAGGCAAGGTCGTACGGCATTACGTCGTAGAGACGTCGTAAGAGTCGTTTTGTCCGATACCGTGGATACGTCGCTGAGATCGTTGCGGCTGGATCACCACTCCGTCCCGTCAGGAAGTCTGCCACGGCATGACCAACGGCTTGACCATGTTGTAAGGCCGTGTGAATACCTCCGGCCGTTACGGGTGAGACCATACCTGCTGCATCACCAACAAGTATAGTGCGGTCTGCACATGCAGGGCGTACTACACCACCACAAGGAATGTGTCCAGCACGAATCGATGACGGTGTCGAAAGTACAGCGGGAAAGAGGGTAGAGATTTTTGTGAGGAAGGCCGACATTGCAGGACGAACGTCACTTGTTGACGTGCGTACACGTCGGGCTAGGCCAACCTGTGCCCCTTTTACCCCTTGTAAGACCCATCCTATGTATCCTGGTGCAAGTTTTCGATCGATAAAACAGTGTAGGAATCCAGGATCGTTAATCTCTACTCCATCATACTCATGTTCAATGCCAAACAGAGTATCACGAACGGTACCGAGCTGGAGAGCCTTGGCTACATTCGAAGAGGGGCCATCGGCACCAATGAGGTAACGGGTTTGGCCAATACCGTGGACGTCGAATCCGCTTTGTTGACGGCTGACACCGGTAAACGTTCGTGCCAACTGCACCCTTGCTCCGGACGACGCGGCCTTTTCGGCCAACCATCGGATAAGATTTGGTGTGTCTGTAGCGAGGAAGTAATAATCAGGGTGATGAAGATCTACCGAGCGCATGTTTGGTGCATAGAGACGAACACCACTGATTTTTCGAATCAACTGTGACGGGACATCATCGAGCAGTGCCACCGAGTCGAGCACATCCTTCACGATGATACCTGTTGTATGAAGTTTTGCTCCTGGATCGGACTTCTTCTCGACGACAACAACATCGAGACCGCGGGCAGCTGCACTATGTGCACAGGCCAGGCCAGCAAAACTTGCGCCGACAACGATACAATCTGTTGCGCTCATGGATTCCTGCGACGTCAACGATGTCGGCAACATTGTAGGACAGCCGTGCTAACTGCTTACAAATCTTAAGCCGCGATTCACCGTGCGAGATTTGTATTCTTCTCGCGTGATTCCTCAGCAATTCGCCGCTTGTAGTCAACAAGGCGTTCTCGTAGGGATGAATCGGCAATCGACAGCATCTCTGCGGCAAGGATTCCGGCGTTACGACCACCACCAATGGCGACCGTAGCAACGGGCACACCAGCAGGCATCTGGACAATACTCATCAAGCTGTCAAGACCACGAAGTTGTTTTGTCGGTATGGGCACACCAATCACCGGGAGAGGCGAAAAGGCTGCAATCATACCAGGTAGATGGGCGCTACCACCGGCACCGGCGATAATCACACGAATACCGCGTTCATGCGCTGTTGTGCCGTAGTCAGCCATATCGTGTGGTGTACGATGAGCACTCACAACACGGAGTTCATAAGGGATACCAAACTCTTCACAGATGAGTGCAGCATCTCGCATGATGGGCAAATCAGAGTCGCTGCCCATAATGATTCCGACAAGTGGTGTTGTGCTCATGGTGACGTCCGTTCGTTTGTTCGAAGACGTTTAATGATGCCAATAACTTCGTTTCTGCCTGTTCCATCTTCGGCCGACGTTAGAACAACGTCGACAACATGCTGACATTCAGCCAGCAGTCCTCGCACCTGATGTACGCGTGCGATGCGTTCAGCAGGCTTTAGCTTATCAGATTTTGTGAGAATGGCGCAAAAGGGGCGTCCATGATTCTCGAGTTCCTCGAGCATCGCCATGTCAAGCGGCTGTGGATCGTGCCGTGCATCAATAAGCACACAGACGAGGGCGAGATTGTCACGTCCGAACAGGTAGTCGCGGATTAATCGACTGAATTCCTGGCGTCGTTCCTTACTCACCTTTGCATAACCATATCCCGGAAGGTCAACAAAGACAATACCGAGATTCGTTGCAAAGAAGTTTATCTCTTGCGTCTTACCGGGTGTATTCGAGACGCGCGCATGTGTGCCAGAGCGGAGGATGGAGTTGATGAGGGACGACTTACCGACATTCGATCGTCCGATCATGGCAACTTCCGGCACATTCGATTCTGGGAACTGCCCTTTTTCGGCAGCACCTTTCAGAAACTTGGCCTGTATGCTTTCGACGGCATGTGCCATAAAAAAGGAAACGCCGGATCAACGATCCGGCGTCGGGATCCATTGTTACAGGAGTTTAGGACTTTGATTCTTCGGACTCTTCCGTAGAAGTTTCCGTTGAACCTTCTTCACGAGCTGACTCCTCAGCTGGTGTTGCAGCAGCCACGTCAACTGTTTCAACAACTTCTGATGTTGCTTCAGCAACATCAGTTACTGCTTCAGCTGCTGGAGCTTCAGCTACTTCGGCAGCTGGTGCCGCCTTAGGAGCCTTTGCCTTTGCTGTCTTCGTTGCCTTAGCTGCCTTTGATGCCTTTGCGGCCTTCGCTGTTTTCGCTGGCTTTGAACCAACACGTCCGTCTTGCGGATTTGACCAGTCAACAAGTTCGATCATTGCTTCGGGAGCATTGTCACCGCGGCGAAGACCGAGCTTTGTGATGCGTGTATAACCGCCATTACGTTCGGCGACAAGCGGAGCGATGGTATCAAAGAGCTCCTGGAGGACGGCTTTATTGCGAATAAAGCGTCCAACCATACGACGGCTGTGAACGTCAGTACCTGTGATAGTACCGGCTTTCTCTGCGTTGTAGGCGTTACGTGCTCGTGTGATAAGGTGCTCAGCAAAGGGACGGAGTTCCTTGGCCTTTGCAACTGTTGTAACGAGGCGCTTGTGCTCGAACAAAGACGTTGCCATGTTAACAAGCAAGGCACGCTTGTGGCTGGCAGTACGTCCGAGCTTACGCCCTCTATAACCGTGTCTCATTTCACTGGCTCCTTACTCGTTTCCTTTCGGTTCTTCACGCAGGTATGGTTCGACGTCCATGCCGAACTGCAACCCGTTCTGGTATACAACGTCGGCCAATTCAGCAAGCGACTTACGACCGAAGTTGCGGAACTTCAGGAGATCACTTTCTTGCAGGCTGACGAGGTCTGCCAACGTTTTAATGCTGGCGGCTTTCAAACAGTTATGTGCGCGAACGGAAAGCTCGAGTTCATCAACTGGTTGAATAAGAATTCTACGAACGCGTTGGCGTTCACGTTCTTCTTCTGTTGTTCCGGCTGGCTCCGAAGAACCGTTCTTCGACTCGATAACAACGCCACCTTGTGGGAGGGAAACTCCACCGAGGAACAGAGCGATGTGATCACGAAGAATGTTTGCAGCCGTTGTAATGGCATCTTGTGACGTGATAGAACCATCTGTTGTGACGTCGAGCACAAGGCGTTCGTAGTCCGTCTTCTGTCCAACGCGGAATGGTTCAACGGCGAAGATCACATTTTTAACTGGCGTGTAGATAGCATCGATCGGGAGCATGGAGACTGGGAAGTCTGTTGTATTCTGCTCTTCGCTCGGCACATATCCTTTGCCGCGGCCGATACGGAGTTCGACATCAAAGTCGGCATCATCGGCGAGAGTGGCGATTTTTTTGTCCGGATCGAGAACTTCGATACCGGGGTTAGCATCCTGGATGGACTTTGCTGTCCATACGCCCGGGCCTTTGACACGGAACGTGATGCGCTGCGATGCCTTTGGGTCGACGAAGCGGAGTCGGACTTCCTTCAGATTAAGGATAATCTCGACCATATCTTCAACGACGCCCGGAACCGTCTGGAACTCGTGCAGCACTTCGCTGAGCTTCACGCCGACGATGGCAGCGCCCGGGATGGATGATACAAGTACGCGGCGAAAGGCGTTGCCGATCGTTACGCCATATCCTTCCTCGAGTGGAGCAAGGACAAAGCGCGAATGATACGGACTGCCAAGTTCCTCGACCTGGATCTTCTCCGGCATCTGCATCTGCATGTTCATGGCCTTCCTGTGGAATGTCGTACAACCAATGGGGGGAGAGAGTTAATCAGACGCGGCGGCGCTTCGGCGGACGGCAACCGTTGTGCGGAAGCGGGGTCTGATCAAGAATTGAGAGAACTTCGAGGCCGGCCTGCGTGAGGGCACGGATAGCCGCTTCGCGACCGGATCCTGGGCCCTTAACGACGACGTCGACCTTACGAAGGCCCATTTCATAGGCTTCGCGGGCTGCCTTGTCAGCGGAGACCTGCGAGGCATACGGCGTGTTCTTTTTGGAACCACGGAATCCGTTTTTACCTGCTGATGACCACGACAGGGTATTGCCGTAGGTGTCTGTCACCGTCACGATGACGTTGTTGAACGTTGCGCGAACGAACACTTTTCCGTGTACGTCTGCGACGATCTTGCGTTTTACGCGTTTCTTGGCTGCTGCCATCAGTTACCTCTTACTTCTTCGTTGCCTTCTTCTTACCGGCGACCGTCTTCCGCTTGCCCTTACGCGTACGTGCGTTTGTGCTCGTGCGCTGACCGCGAACGGGCAGACCACGGCGGTGACGCAGACCGCGATAACATCCGATGTCCATCAGACGCTTGATGTTAAGCTGGATCTCGGAACGGAGCTGACCTTCCGTCTTGTAATCACCGAGAACCTGGCGGATACGTGCGATTTCATCGTCCGACCACGTCTGCACGCGCTTACTGTGATCAATGCCGGCCTTATCCAGAACACTGGCGCTGACCTTTGGGCCTACACCAAAAATGTACTGTAATGCGATGATGCCGCGCTTGTTCTTCGGCAAATCGATGCCTGCGATACGAGCCACGTGTTTACTCCTGTATTAGCCTTGGCGCTGCTTGTAGCGTGGATTCTTCTTGTTGATGACGTAGACCTTACCCTTACGGCGCACGATCTTGTCGTCGGGGTTCCGCTTCTTGACGGATGCTTGAACCTTCATGATGTACTCCTTGTGTTCACTTGTAGCGGTAGACGATGCGACCCTTTGACAGATCGTAGGGCGACATCTCTACGGTAACCTTGTCACCGAGAAAGATCTTGATGAAGTTCATCCGCATCTTTCCCGAAACATGCGCAAGGATTTTGTGGCCGTTTTCCAGTTTGACAATAAACTGTGTGTTCGGCAACGTCTCCTCGATGACGCCATCGACCCGAATAAGATCAGACCTCGCCATGCGCTCCCTTCGTTACTTCCACTGTGTAAGAATTCTCGGTGTTGTGCCGTCCACGATGATCGTGTGTTCGAAGTGAGCGGCAGGCTTTCCATCGGCTGCATACACTGTCCATCCGTCCGAAGCCGTATGAACCATGTACGTCCCGGCATTCACCATCGGTTCGATGGCAAGTGCCATTCCATTCTTGAGTTTTGCATTCGGATACTGACTGCGGTGCAGCAGACCCGGTACAAAATTTGGAACTGGCGGTTCTTCGTGGAGATGGGCGCCGATACCATGACCGACGAGCTCACGAACAACTGAGAATCCTTGTTTTTTTACGTATGTCTCAACCGCTCTTGCGATGTCATACACACGGTTACCTTCGACTGCCTGTTCGATACCGAGCATAAGTGCATGCTCTGTGGCATCCATCAGGCGTTGTTTTTCTGTTGAAATTTCACCGACCGCAAATGTCCACGCCGAATCACCGTAGTAACCGTCGAGTTTCACACCGCAGTCAAGCGAAACAATTTGACCTTCTTTAAGCTTACGTTCTCCCGGCATTCCGTGAACAACTTCCTCATCAATGCTCGTACACAATGTGTACGGGAAGGTCAGTCCGTTCACGACGTAGCCTTTAAACGCAGGCTCACCATTCCGTGTGCGAATGAAGTCCTCTGCCAATGCGTCGAGCTCCAGCGTTGTCACACCAGGTGCAACGTGCTTCTCGAGCATCTCGAAGGTGCGTGCAACAAGTTTCCCTGCTGCTTCCATCTTCAAAAGTTCTTCGGAAAGAAGAACCGGCACAGATTCATCCACGGCGTTCATAATCAGGCGCTTGCTCCAGCTCTACCGCGGATCTTACCTGTCTTCATGAAGCCATCATAGTGGCGAGCAAGAAGGTGACTTTCGATCTGCTGCAGTGTGTCGAGACAGACACCAACGATAATGAGAAGGCTCGTACCACCAAAGAACGATGCGAACAGTGGCGGTACATTGAGAATGTTTCCAGCAAATGTTGGCAGGATGGCAATCACGGCCAGGAAGATGGCACCAGGAAGTGTGATTCTCGTAAGAATCGCTTCGATGTACTCGGCCGTAGCTGCTCCTGGACGTACACCCGGCACAAATCCACCGTTACGCTTCATATTATCAGCTACTTCCTTTGGATTAAAGGCGATAGCTGTATAGAAGTACGTGAAGAAGAGGATCATGAGGCCATACGTAAGAGCGTACCATGGGGACTGCTCAGAGAAGACACTTGCAAGATCGCGCCAGAACGTGCTTTCCTGGAAGAACGATGAAATCGTTGCCGGGATAAACAGAATTGACTGGGCGAAGATGATCGGCATTACACCAGCCGTGTTCACGCGAAGCGGAATGTACTGTGTTGTGCCACCATAGACCTTACGTCCAACAACGCGTTTTGCGTATTGCACCGGTATCCGCCGTGCACCCTGCGTCACCAAGATGACGGCAGCGATAATGGCACCCATCAAACCGAGCAGAATCAAATCAAGAACCCATGGACGTCCGGCCTGGATCAGTCCGATTTGCTGTTCGATTGCTGTAGGGAATCGAGCGATGATACCGATAAAGATGACAAGAGAAATACCGTTACCGATACCGCGATCCGTGATCTGCTCACCAATCCACATAAGTGCGATGGTGCCGGCGGTAAGGATAAACATCGAGGACAATGTCCAGAACAAACCAGCTTCCGGGACAACACTCACACCACCGGCACCGGCTGTTGTGCCGGCAATCTTAATCGTCACACCCCACGCTTGCACGGCGGCGATAAGAACGGTGAGCATTCGTGTGTATTGATTGATCTTCCGTCGGCCGTCTTCACCTTCGCGCTGCATCTTCTGCATTTCCGGCAGAACCACACCTGCGATCTGGAGAATGATACTCGCGGAAATGTATGGCATGATACCAAGTGCGAAAACGGCTGCATTCGAGAATGCGCCGCCCACAAACATGTCATACATACCAAACAGGCCATCGGAGCCTGCCGAACCCTGGCTCGCCTGCTTCAGCAGGTCGACGTCCACACCGGGGATCGTAATAAACGATCCGATGCGCACGGCGACCAGCGCCAGCAGTGTGAACACCAGGCGTTGGCGTAACTCCTCGATCCGGAACATGTTCCGGAAGGTGGTCACGATGTTAGCCATTGACGGTTACTTCTCCTCCGGCAGATTCAATTTTCTGCTTTGCCGATTCTGAAACCTTGTCGACCGAAACCTTGAGCTTTGCAGAAAGCTCACCATTACCGAGGACCTTAACGGGTACGGACTTCTTCCGAATCACGCCAAGATCGTACAGAATGGTAGCATTCACTTCTGAGCTGATTTGCTTTTCATCAACAAGGCGCTGCAGTGTAGCGACGTTGACAACCTGATAGTCGACCCGGTTCAGGCTTGTGAAGCCGAACTTCGGAATACGACGCTTCAGTGTCATCTGGCCACCTTCAAAGCCAGGACTCTGGCTGAAGTTTGACCGTGACTGATGTCCCTTATGGCCACGTGTTGACGTACCGCCGTGTCCGGAACCGGCACCGCGGCCAACGCGCTTCTTCTTGTGACGCGAGCCAGGAGCCGGCGTGAGATTTCCGATGTGCTTGTACGACATGCCCTTACTCCGAGACTTCTTCGACGTTGACGAGGTGGCGGACGACGTTGATCATACCGAGAATCTGTTCGTTCTTCGGCTTGATCGAAACGTAGTTCGGACGGCCAAGGCCGAGTGCCTTGATTGTAGCCTTGTGCTTTTCGAGCGCTCCAATGGCGCTACGAACCTGCGTGATTTTCAACTTCATGGTAATATTCCTTTCCGAGTTCGGATCAGCCCTTCAGAACCTTGCCGACACCAACACCACGACGTGCGGCAACGGAGGCGGCATCTTCGAGTTGTTGAAGTGCCTTCATGGCGGCCTTCACCGTATTGTGCGGATTCGAACTTCCCTGCGACTTCGTCAGAACGTCCCGTACACCGGCCAATTCCAGGATGGCGCGAACACCACCGGCGGCGATGACACCCGTACCTGGTGTTGCAGGGCGGATGAGTACACGTGCTGCGCCAAAACGGCCGACAACTTCGTGCGGGATCGTTCCTTCTTCAAGGCGGACCTTGACGACGGACTTCTTCGCAGCTTCTGTGGCCTTCGTCACAGCATCAGATACTTCACCGGCCTTGCCGAGTCCGTATCCAACGTGTCCGTTCTCGTCGCCGACAACGACGATGGCCGAGAAGTTAAAACGACGACCGCCTTTGACGACCTTCGCCGTGCGTCCGACGTAGACAATTTTGTCCTTGAGGTTGAGGTCCGAGAGCTTTTGCTTTGCCACTCTGATATTCTCCGGTTCTGCGATCAGAAATCGAGGCCGTGCTCACGGGCGCCGTCTGCGAGCGCCTTCACACGACCGTGATAGAGGAATCCGCCGCGGTCGAAGGCTACGCGCGAAATGTTCGCAGCCTTGGCGCGCTCGGCGAGGACTGTTCCGACGAGGCGGCTTTCGTCGACCTTCGTCATGTCGTCCGTGATACGTCCGCGGACGTCCTTGTCGATCGTCGACGCAGCAACGAGCGTGCGAGCCGTCGTGTCGTCGATGATCTGAGCATAAATGTGATTCGTCGAGCGATACACTGCCAGGCGCAGGCGATCCGGTGTACCGAAGATGTCCTTGCGGACGCTGCGCTTGCGGCGTGCCTGACGATGGAGTTTGAGTGCTGTGCGGTTCATCGTTCGTTCCTTCTTCCTTACTTACCTGCCGACTTACCGGCCTTACGACGGATGTATTCGCCTTCGAAGCGGATACCCTTGCCCTTGTAGGGCTCCGGTGGACGCAGTTCGCGAACCTTGGCTGCAACTTCACCGACGAGGTGCTTGTCGTAGCCCTTCACGGAAAATGACGTTGGCGTAGCCACGGCAAATTCCACGCCATCCGGCGGGATAAAGAGAATCGGGTGGGAGTATCCTAACGACAGCAGAAGATTTCTGCCGCGCAGCTCAACCTTGTAACCGACACCCTCAACCTGGAGGTTGCGAGAGAAACCGTTCGACGTACCTTCGACCATCCACGCAATCGTAGCGCGGGTAAGGCCATGAAGGGCGCGAACCTTCTTGTCGTCATTGGCACGATCAAACGTGAGAGTCTGACCTTCCATATTTGGCGTGATCGTTTCCGACATCGGAAACGTCAGTTGCCCCTTTGGCCCCTTAACCGTGCAGACGCCATTAGCGAACGTCACATTCACAGTATTCGGGACGATGATCGGCTTTTTACCTACTCGAGACATGTTCTGAGCTCCTTGATCCTCGTCTTACCAGATCGTGCAGAGAATTTCACCGCCGACGTTTTCGCGGCGTGCCTGCTTGTCCGACATCACACCACGTGGCGTGGAAATGATGGCGATGCCTAGTCCGTTCCGAACGCGCGGCAAGTTGTCGACGCCGGCGTAGATACGGCGGCCTGGCTTGCTTATGCGTCGGATCTCGCGGATCACTGGCTGACCATAGTGGTAGCGCAGTTTGATCTGGAGTAGACCTTGTTTGTTATCCTCGACCTTCGTGAAGTCGGCAATGAATCCCTGATCCTTGAGGATCGCGGCCATGGCCATCTTGAGGTTCGAGCACGGCATCTCGACGCTCTTGTGCTTTGCGGCGTAAGCGTTACGGATGCGCGTCAGGAAATCGGCGATGGTGTCTGTCACTGGCATAGTGTCGTCGTTGAGTCGTGGTTCGGTACCGGCAACCTTCTGTTACCAGCTGGACTTGCGAACGCCTGGAATTTTACCTTCCAGAGCGAGTTGGCGGAACATGTTCCGGCAAAGCCCGAACTTGCGGTATACGCCTTTTCCGCGTCCCGTTACCAGGCAACGGCGGCGTACGCGCACCGGAGAACTGTTGCGGGGAAGCTTCTGGAGTCCGACCATGTCACCTGCGGCCTTGAGTTCGGCACGCTTGGCGGCATACTTTTCGGAGAGTCTAATGCGCTTCTGGTTACGAGCAATGATGCTGGTCTTCGCCATGTTGACCTTCGGTGGGTTAGTCTCGTTTGCGGAAAGGGAAACCGAATTCCTGGAGAAGAGCATAAGCCTCTTCGTCCGAGCGTGCTGAGGTGACGAACGTGATGTCCATACCCGTGATACGGTTCACCTTGTCGACATCGATTTCAGGGAAAATGATCTGTTCCTTGATTCCGATCGTGTAATTACCGCGTCCATCAAAGGACTTGTCACTGAATCCACGGAAGTCGCGGATACGAGGAGCGGCAATATTGATAAAACGATCAAGGAATTCGAACATGTGGGCGCGACGAAGCGTAACACGAGCGCCGATCGGCATTCCTTCGCGCAACTTGAAGTTGGCGATGGACTTTGTAGCACGTGTAACGGCTGGACGTTGTCCGGTAACAAGCTCAAGTTCATTCACAGCAGCCTGCAGAACCTTTGCATCCTGGGCAGCGGCACCGGCACCGATGTTGATCGCAATCTTTTCCAGCCGTGGCACTTGCATCACGGACTTATAGGAGAAGCGCTTCATGAGGGCTGGAGCAACCTGCTCTTTGTAAAAGCTTGCAAGACGCGGTGGCACCGGCGAGTCCTGGATTTCTTCCAGGCGCGGGCCCTCGGGCTTGAAGTCGATCTTTTTGACTGTCGTTTTCGCCATGATTCGTCGTCCTTACGGAGTCGTCGTCGGTGTTAGAGTTCTTCGTTCGTCGTTTTGGCAATACGCTTCACGACGTTCACGTTATTCGCGCTCTTTGTGCGCTCGACGGAGATACGTGTGGCCTTACCGTTCTTATCAACCAACATGACGTTGGAGTAATGGATCGGCATTTCCATCTTCACGATTCCGCCGTTCGGATTCTGCTGTGATGGGCGAACGGCCTTGGAGCGAACGTTCACACCTTCGACGAGAACCTTGAGCTCACCTGGCATGACCATGAGGACACGGCCTGTAGCTCCCTTGTTGCTTCCGGCGATAACCTTTACGGTGTCGCCCTTCTTGATCTTGAGTTTCATGGTCAACCTCAGAGAACCTCTGGTGCCAGCGAAATGATCTTCATGAAGTTGCGTTCGCGGAGTTCGCGGGCAACCGGCCCGAAGATCCGCGTGCCACGAGGATCGTTGTTATTGTTGATGATCACGGCTGCGTTTTCATCAAAGCGGATGAAGGAGCCGTCACGACGGCGTACTTCCTTCTTTGTGCGGACGATAACGGCCTTGACCACTTCGCCCTTTTTCACGGCACCCTGAGGAAGCGCTGCCTTTACGGAGCAGACGACAATGTCGCCCACACCGGCATAACGCTTGCCGTGTCCACCGAGAACGCGGATGCAGCGCAGTCGGCGTGCTCCCGAGTTATCGGCTACGACGAGGTTCGATTCTTCCTGGATCATGGTCCTTCTTCCTTACTGGGCTCGTTGGATGATCTCGACAAGGCGCCAACGCTTACGGGCGCTGAGCGGACGGCTTTCGATGACCTTGACGACATCACCGATGTTGCACTCATTGGCCTCATCGTGAGCCATCACCTTCTTCGTCTGCTTGAAGTACTTGCGGTAGAGCGGATGGGCAACCTGGCGCTCAATGCTCACCACAATGGTCTTGTCCGCTTTGTTGCTGACGACCTTGCCGACACGCGTTTTTTTGCGTCCGGTCTGCTCAGCTGCTGTGGTCGTTTCTGACATGGTCTGACTCTCAGTTGGCGTTGTTCTTACGTTCGGTGAGGATCGTCTTCATGCGCGCGATGTCCTTGCGCAGAGTGCGGATGCTCGCCGAGTCCTGCAGCTGGCCCAGTGTGAGCTGGAAGCGGAGCTTGACGACGTTTTCCTGACTTTCCTTGATAAAGGATTCAAGTTCCTGCGTCGTGAGGTTTCTCAAATCCTTGGCTTGGCGTGCCTTCATGACTTAGCCCTCCAGATCAACACGTTGAACGAACTTGCATTTGATCGGAAGCTTGTGCGTTGCGAGGCGAATGGCCTCTTGTGCACGTTCCTTCGATACGCCGTCGATCTCAAAGAGAATACGGCCTGGCTTCACGACGGCTACCCAGAATTCCGGATTACCTTTACCGGAACCCATTCGGGTTTCGGCTGGCTTCTTCGTGACGGGCTTGTCCGGGAAGATCCGAATCCACACCTTACCGTCACGACGGAGGTAACGGTTAATGGCGATACGCGCAGATTCAATCTGGCGGTTCGTGATCCATGCGGCTTCGAGAGCCTTGAGTCCGAAGGAGCCGAAGGCTACCGTTGATCCGCGATAGGCCTTGCCGCGACGGCGGCCTCGCTGAGTCTTCCGGTGCTTGACGCGCTTGGGGATAAGCATGACGTTGTTCCTGCTTCGCTTGCTGAGTCTTAGTCCTTGTTCTGTTGCTTGCCGATCACTTCACCGCGGCAGATCCACACCTTTACTCCGATGGAACCGTAAACGGTTTCCGCACGGCCTTGGGCGTAATCAATGTCGGCACGCAGTGTGTGCAGCGGCACACGTCCGTCTTTATACTGTTCCGTCCGCGACATGTCGGCGCCACCAAGGCGGCCCGAACACATCACCCGCACACCCTCTGCGCCTACGCGCATCGTGCTGCTGACGGCATTCTTCATGGCCCGGCGGAAGGAGATACGTCCTTCGAGCTGCTGGGCAATGTTGTCGGCTACTAATTGTGCATCGAGTTCCGGACGTTTGATCTCACTGATGAGAATCTTCACTTCCTTCTTTGTGATCTTGCGCAGTTCTTCTTCGAGCTGTGCAATGTCCTTACCGGAGCGACCGATAATGACGCCTGGACGTGACGTGTTGATCGTGATGCGCAGCTGTTTCGCCGTGCGTTCAACGATGACGCGGGCAACGCCGGCCTTCTTGAGACGCTTCTTGATGTAGTTGCGAACCATCAGGTCTTCCTGAAGTTTCTCAGCCACATTCTTTTCGTCGAACCAGTTGGCCTCCCACTGGCGGATGATGCCGAGGCGCAAGCCGATCGGATTTGTCTTCTGACCCAAGGATGGCTCCTGCTTACTGTTTCGTTGCGACGATGATAGTGAGGTGATGCGAGCGTTTCCGAATTCGATAGGCGCGGCCCATCGGTGCCGGAGAGATCCGCTTCATGGTTGGGCCGACGTCGACGAAGGCCTCCTTGACATAGATTGATTCGGGAGAGATTCCCGCATCCTTCTGCGTGAGGTTGCTGATGGCCGACTTTAACGTCAGCATTGCAGCTTCCGAAGCCATCTTGTCGGAGAACTGAAGAATATTCAGTGCTTCCGAGGCCGACTTGCCGCGGATGAGGTCAATCACCAACCGCATCTTGCGAGGCGACGACGGCGTGAATCGCTTGAGCGCGCGTGCTTCCATCATACGTCCTTACTTCTTGCCCGTTTTGAGATCCTTCCGGTTGCCGGAGTGGCCACGGAAGGTGCGCGTCGGCGCAAATTCACCGAGCTTGTGACCCACCATGTTCTCCGTCACGTAGACTGGAATGAACTTGTTGCCATTATGGACGGCAAAGGTGTGACCAACAAAATCGGGAGCGATGGTTGTTGAACGCGACCATGTTTTGATCACATTCTTCTTCCCACTCGCATTCATCGTGTCGACCTTCTTCACCAGCTTAAAGCTGATGAACGGTTCCTTCTTAAGTGAACGAGGCATGTGTGTTCCTTACTCCGTAGTCCTTATCCGTTACGACGACGGATGATGAGATCGTTCGACGCCTTCTTCTTCTTACGAGTCTTGAGACCCTTCGCCAGTTGACCCCACGGTGAGCGGAGATGCTGACGACCACCACCCGACTTCGAGCGACCTTCACCACCACCGTTGGGGTGGTCGATCGGATTCATAGCCATACCACGTGTCTGCGGACGAATACCGAGCCAACGTTTCCGGCCAGCCTTACCGTACAGGATGTTTTCGTGTGAGCCATTGGATACAACACCCAGGGTGGCCAGGCAGTCAGCCGGAACCATACGAATCTCACCTGACGGGAGCTTCAGCTGGGCTTTGTTACCATCGATACCGACAAGCTGAGCACTTGCACCGGCCGAGCGAACCATTTGTCCACCCTTACCAGGCTTCATCTCAATGTTGTGCACAAACATGCCCACAGGCACCTTGCGTAATGGCATTGCATTGCCATCTTTATAATCAACATTTTCACCACTGACGATTGTTTGACCAACCTTCAGTTTTTCTGGTGCGATGATATAGCGCTTTTCACCGTCAGCATATTCGACAAGGGCGATCCGGCACGTACGGTTCGGATCGTATTCGATCGTCAGAACTGTTGCCGTGATATCCTTCTTGTCGCGCTTAAAGTCAATCTTACGATACTGGCGCTTGTGTCCACCACCACGGTGACGTGATGTAACGCGGCCAGTGTTGTTCCGTCCACCAGACTTCTTGAGTGGCTCGAGAAGGCTCTTCTCAGGCTTCGTTGCCGTGATTTCGGCAAAGTCACTTACGCTGTAAAAGCGTGTGCCTGGTGTAATCGGTTTGAGTGTGCGAATTGCCATGGTTTAGTCCTCTCCTCCCTCGCCGGAGACGATGTCGATCGTCTGACCTTCTTTGAGGGTGACATAGGCCTTTTTCTTGAGGTTTGTCTTGCCGACCATATAGCCGCGGCGTGTCATACGAGCCTTGACCTTACCCTTTGTGCGCACAGTGCGTACGGAGGCAACTTCAACATCAAACATTTGTTTGATGGCCTGCGTGATTTGCAGCTTATTAGCGTTTGGATCGACTTCGAAGACGTACTGACGGAGGTACCCAATCTTTGTGGCCTTTTCCGTGAGAACCGGTTTTTTAAGTACGGTGATCATGTTATGACGGCCTCTCAGTTGCTACCGAATGATGTTTCGAGCGTGCCAAGGGCGCTCCGGAAAATGAGAAGCTTGCCATGGCTCAACACGTCATACGCCGAGATCTTATCAGCAGGGAAGGTTGTAACACCTTCGATATTCCGAGCTGAGCGGACGATTGACTGATCTGCTTGTGGAAGCAGAACAAGAACCTTATGTCCGTCAAGGTTAATGGCCTTGAGCATCGTGGCGATGTCCTTTGTCTTCGGCGCGTCCATCGAAAAATCTTCGATGACAACAACATTTTGTTCGCGAGCGCGAAGGGACAGCGCGGACTTCCGTGCCAGACGTCGAACCTTCACGGGAAGATCTACCGTGTAGAGGTGCGGAACTGGTCCATGGATCGTACCACCACCCGGCATGAGTGGGGAACGGCTTGAACCGCGACGAGCACCACCGGTACCCTTTTGTTTGAACGGCTTTTTACCACCGCCCGACACCTCGGTACGCGTCTTCGTCTTATGCGTGCCCTGACGACGGTGCGCCAGGTAGGCGCGCACTGCGAGATACATCGCGTGATCGTTGGGCTCGATGCCGAAGACGGAAGAAGGTAGCTCGACTGAGCCAGCCTTGGTGCCATCCTTTTTGAGAACGTCTACCGTCATGGTCGTCTTCTGTTTACAGCTTGACAATTTCCACCACGGAGTTGAGCGCACCTGGGATGCTGCCCCTCACCATGATGATGTTTTGGTCCGGAAGAATCCGGAGAATTTCGAGGTTTCGTACCGTGATCCGCGTGCCGCCCATACGTCCGGCCATACGCATTCCCTTGAATACGCGTGACGGGAAGGATGACGATCCGATGGATCCAGGAGCGCGGGGTCGATCGCTTTGACCGTGCGTTGTCATACCAACACCACCGAAGTGGTGACGGCGAACAACGCCCTGAAAGCCCTTGCCCTTGCTCGTGGCCGAGACCTTAATTTTATCGCCTTGGGAGAACATTTCAACCGTGACAACGTCACCGGCCTTTACCTTATCCACCAGCTGTCGGAATTCTTTGAGATGGCGCGAAAGGGGCGCGTCGTTCTTCGCGAAATGCCCCTTCATTGGCCGATTGACCTTTCGCTCGGCAATCTCCTCATATCCGATCTGCACGGCTTCGTAACCGTCGTTCTCCGTCGTCTTGATCTGCACCACAGGGCATGGACCAGCTTCGATCACGGTGCACGGGACAAAACGCCCGTCTTCCGTGTAGATGCTCGTCATGCCGAGCTTGCGTCCGAGAATAGCGCTCATGGCTTTCGTTTCGATTAGACTTTCACTTCGACATCAACACCGGCCGGCAATTCGAGTCGCATAAGCGCATCGATCGTCTTCTGCGTAGAGCTGAAGATGTCGATAAGACGCTTGTGGACCCGAGCTTCGAACTGCTCACGCGACTTCTTGTCCACGTGCGGCGATCGCAGCACCGTGTATACACTACGCTCCGTCGGGAGCGGAATCGGGCCCGATACAACGGCGCCCGTCTGCTTTACGGTGCGCACGATGCGCTCCGCCGACCGATCGATCAAATTGTGATCGTACGAGCGAAGTTTGATGCGAATGCGTTGCGTTGCCACTCGTTCAGTCTCCTGGTAGGGGGTTCTTTTCGTCCAGAGACGGAAACGAGGGAAGGAATGACCTTCCCTCGTTGCCAATCAGCGTGAAATTTCGATTACGGGAGGATTGCCGTCACAACACCTGCGCCAACGGTACGGCCACCTTCGCGGATAGCGAAGCGGAGACCTTCTTCCATAGCAACCGGCGTGATGAGCTCAACTTCAAGATTGTCAACGTTGTCACCAGGCATGATCATCTCAACGCCAGCTGGCAGGGAGAGAACACCCGTAACGTCTGTTGTACGGAAGTAGAACTGCGGACGGTAGTTCGAGAAGAATGGCGTATGACGTCCGCCCTCTTCCTTCGTGAGTACGTATGCCTGAGCCTTGAACTTGTGGTGAGGCGTAATCGTGCCCGGCTTGGAGATAACCATACCACGCTCGAGTTCTTCCTTGTCAACACCACGAAGGAGCAGACCTACGTTATCACCAGCTTGACCTTCATCGAGCAGCTTGCGGAACATTTCAATGCCCGTAACCGTGCTCTTCTTCTGAAGACCAAAACCAACGATTTCAACTTCATCGTTGACCTTTACAATTCCGCGCTCGATACGACCCGTACCTACCGTACCACGACCGGTGATGGAGAACACGTCTTCCACCGGCATGAGGAATGGCTTGTCGACGTCACGAACAGGCGTCGGAATGTAGTTGTCAACAGCATCCATAAGATCATAGATGCACTGCAGGCGTGGATCGTCCTTCGCAGCATCATCGGACGAACCAGCGTCGAGAGCTTGAAGAGCCGAACCCTTAATGATCGGAATATCGTCGCCTGGGAACTCATACTTCGAGAGAAGCTCACGAACTTCGAGTTCAACAAGGTCAACAAGCTCCGGATCGGCAATGTCGATCTTATTCATGAAGACGACGATACGCGGTACACCTACCTGGCGTGCGAGCAGGATGTGCTCACGCGTCTGTGGCATCGGACCGTCCGTAGCGGCGACAACGAGGATGGCACCGTCCATCTGTGCGGCACCCGTGATCATGTTCTTCACATAGTCAGCGTGGCCCGGACAGTCGACGTGAGCATAGTGACGGTTCGCCGTCTCATACTCTACGTGCGCCGTAGCGATCGTAATACCCCGTGCCTTTTCTTCTGGCGCGTTGTCGATCGAATCGAACGAACGCTTTTCGGCCAAACCTGCCTTGGCCATGCCCATCGTAATGGCGGCCGTCAGCGTGGTCTTACCATGATCTACGTGGCCGATCGTGCCCACGTTAACGTGCGGTTTATTCCGCTCGAATTTTTCCTTTGCCATGTGGCGGACTCCTCAGGGAGTAGAAAGGTTGTTACTGGATATTTCGTCGCTGCGGGATTCCCTGCATTCTGCGCCGTTTTGGTTACAAAGCTTGTTGAGAATGTTGTTTCTCTCGAGGCTTCGTTCCGCGCGGTGCAGAAAACAAAGATACGGAAACTTTTGAAATGCGCAATAGGCGCACGTCTCCGGTGCCGGAACCTTTTGAGGTTCGGTCCGCGATGCATATACGTTCGCTTCGTGTGACGACGGTATATTACCGGCGCGTCACGGCAGGTTCGTAGTGGCTAAACACCATGGTGTATGAGCCACGCCCCTGCGTAAGCGATCGCAACTGCGTCACGTAGCCGAATAGCTGAGACAGCGGCACCATTGCCGTCACAACTTGCAGGATGTCGCGCATTTCAATGCCGTCAATCCTGCCGTTCCGTGAACTGAGATCAGCGATGACCTCACCCACGTACTCCTCGGGCGTAACTACCTCGACTCGAAAGATGGGCTCCATGATAACCGGCGAGGCTATCCGGACTGCATCCTTTGTAGCGATCGAGGAAGCGATGGCATAAGCCATCTCTGTTGCGTCTTCTTCTTGATACTCCGCGTCAACCAGGACGGCCACGATATCAATCATGGGGTATCCTGCGACGGGTCCAACCTTGAGGGACTCTAAAGCCCCCTGTGCTGCGCTCTTCACGTACACGTCGGGAAGTATCCCGGGTGCGAGTTCATTTACGAACTCAAGACCTTTTCCCTGCGTGTTCGGACGTACTTCTATGGTTACCTGTCCGAATTGGTTCTTCCCAGTGGCCGTACGCACAAACTGTCCGTCGTGCCGTGCTGGCGAAGTCACCGTTTCTCTATAGGCTACCTGTGGCCTTCCTACCTTAACTGGGACATTAAACTCACGTTTCAGTCGGTCTGCAACGATCTCTAAATGGAGTTCGCCAACACCGCTGATAATTGTTTGTCCTGTCTCTTCATCGGATCGGAATCGAAACGTTGGATCTTCATCAGAGATCCGGCGTAAGGATTCCGTCAACTTGTCCTGATCAGCCATTGTTTTGGCTTCGACAGACTGATTGATCACTGGTTCAGCAAATGTGATCGGCTCGAGAAGTATCGGAGCCTTTGCGTCACAAATGGTATCACCAGTTCTTGTAAACTTTAATGCTGGCACAGCGATGATGTCGCCGGCAAACACTTCTTCAATTTCTTCACGTTTGTTCGCCTGCATGCGGAGGAGCTTGCCAGCTCGTTCCTTACGATCATTCGTGATATTATAAATTTGTTCGCCTGCTCGCAGTGTACCACTGTAGATGCGGATAAAGGTTAGCCGTCCTACAAAGGGGTCGGTGATAACCTTAAACGCCAATGCCGAAAATGGTTCATCATCCTTTGGCGCTCTTGTGATGTCACGGTCAGGATTTTTCGGATCAAATCCATGCGTATGGCCAACATCGTGCGGTGATGGCAAGTAGTCAAGCACACCATCAAGGAGGAGCTGAACACCTTTGTTCTTAAACGCTGAACCGCAGAAGATCGGTGTGATCTTGAGATGCAACGTTGCAGAACGTACGGCCTTTCGAATGGCTTCAGCAGAGATATCTTCTCCACTGAGATAGGCCTCCAGCATTGCATCGTCGTACTCAGCAATACTTTCAACGAGTGCTGTGCGAGCCGTCTCCATCGCTTCAACCATATCGGCTGGCACGTCTCCCGTTGTTATCTCGTCACCATCGTCCGTCGCAAAGTATCGTGCGGTACGCTCAAGAAGATCTATCACACCAACAAAGGTGTCTTCTGATCCAATTGGAATCTGTACTGCGACAGGCTTTGCGCCGAGTCGATCACGCATCATCGTCAACACTCGATGGAAATCCGCACCAACGCGGTCCATCTTGTTCACAAAGGCGATACGTGGGACGTGATACTGATTCGCCTGATGCCAGACGGTTTCACTTTGCGGCTCAACTCCGGCGACGGCACAGTAGAGTGCAATCGCTCCATCAAGAACACGTAGTGACCGCTGTACTTCGGCGGTAAAATCGACATGTCCGGGCGTGTCGATTATGTTGACGACATGATTTTTCCAGTGACAGGTAACGGCAGCAGAGGTAATCGTAATCCCCCGCTCCTTTTCCTGGTCCATGTAGTCCGTGTAGGCCGTACCCTCGTGAACCTCACCCATACGATGAAGGACTCCCGTATAGTACAGGATTCGTTCTGTCGTTGTGGTTTTACCTGCATCGATGTGAGCCATGATGCCGATATTCCGCACGAGGTCTATGGCGACGCTACGCGGCATGTCGTCGTTCTATCGTTCCGTTGTCAATGAACAGTTTCTCCGCCTTACCAGCGGAAGTGGGCAAATGCACGATTGGCATCGGCCATACGGTGCATTTCATCGCGACGCTTGATAGCGCCACCTTCACCGTTGGCAGCAGCCATGATTTCACTTGCGAGCTTTTGCGCAAATGAACGGTCACGACGCTCCGTGGCGTACTTCTTGATCCAACGAATGGCCAGGGCCACACGACGTTCTTCGCGTACTTCCATCGGCACCTGATATGTGGCACCACCAACACGACGTGGGCGGATTTCTACCGAAGGAGCTGCATTCTGCATAGCCTTACGGAAGATTTCCAGTGCGTCTTGTTCTGTCTTCTTCGAGACGATTTCAAAGGCCTCATAGACGAGCTTGCGAGCCGTCGACTTCTTGCCCTGCTCCATCACGTTGTTGACGAACTTGGCAACGATGACGTCGTTGAATCGTGGATCCGGCGCTGTCCGCCGTTTGTCTGCTTTTTTCTTACGCATGGTCGTTTCGCTTGACTAAATGTCGTTTCGTGTTCCCAATTCCCTCAACCTTACTTCTTGCCCGTTGCCGGTGCGCCTGGCTTCGGACGCTTGGCACCGTACTTCGAGCGCGCCTGCTTGCGGTTCGCAACACCTTGGGTATCGGCAGAACCACGGACGATGTGATAACGCACACCCGGAAGGTCCTTCACACGACCACCACGGATAAGCACAATGGAGTGCTCCTGGAGGTTGTGACCTTCACCTGGAATGTAGGCCGTCACTTCAATCTGATTAGTAAGACGCACACGGGCAACCTTCCGGAGAGCCGAGTTCGGCTTCTTCGGTGTTGTCGTGTACACACGCGTACACACGCCACGCTTTTGCGGGCAGGACTGCAGTGCTGGGGATTTGCTCTTTACCTTGATGGCCGTACGGCCCTTGCGGACAAGCTGACTGATTGTTGGCATAACCTGATGTTCGGTCGGTCGATGGGCGGGAATGGAAACGATCAATTTGGCATGGTTGGGAGTCCACGCCGTTAGAGCCGACAAAAGTACGGGGTAGGAGTGGAAAAACCAAATGGGGTGACGCTGGGTGACATTATCTCACCAATTCCACCTCCCCCGGGCCCGTTCCTTTCGAAACGGACCCTGAAGATGTTGTACGTGTTAGTGGATCTAGCTGGTCATCGTGTAATAACGATGAGCTGATGTGCCACGGGTGCTGCGCTGCCGTCGACAGCACTCAGTGTGATGGCATACGAGCCCGCAGGGAGCTCACTCACGTCAAAATGCACAATGTCGATGGTTGAGCACGGGACAGTGGAGATGTCACGTCCGGTGATATCGCGGAGGGTCACGACGTATCGTGGTGCGGTGTTCGATTTGTGCGCGCTTGTCACGACATCGTCACGGCGATCGACAACGACGGTCACGTGTGTGGAAGCAGGATTTGGCCAGACACTGAGACCCTGCTCCCTGGATGTGCGCGTGATACCATCCATGGACCGGAGGTCGACGATGCGAAGTGGTTCTGTGTTCTCACGTGCCATCGCTCCGTCGTCGGAAACAATCTCGATGTCCTCCACCGGATAGACATCACCGGTGCGTTTAAGGACAAGTCGATACTGCTCGTCGGGATCGGGCAGGAGGCCATAGGCAACGGTACGTGCGAGATTCTGCTTCGAACCGGTTGTATTCGTGCCTGTGGTACTTGTCGCAGATCTCATCGCACCGTCAACGAGAACACGTGCACCATCGGAGCGGCGTTCGACACTCAGTAGTGCAGCGTCGGCCTCGCCAAGGGAGATCGTCTTCATCGTGAGTTCCGTTGAGCCGTCGAGCGAGAACCATTCCGTGGCTACTTCGACGACGACCTCCGCTGGTATCTCATTCTCGCTTCGGACATCAAATCGAAGCGGTCGGTTGTCGCCGTCGAGCACGGCATCGGCAATCGTAGCGCTGCGGCCATCGTGACCACGGAAGCCATGCCACAGGCGCAGGTACCGCTCACGTGGGGCTGCTTCGCGGAAGAACCGTTCCGAGGAAAACGTGATGTCCGGGGCAACGTTGCCTTCCCGCCACTGACCGCCGAGGTCGTTGTAGATACGGCGGTTCTTGCTCCAGCCGGGATGGACCGACATGGAGTAACGAGCCGCTGCGTGTGGGTAGAGGCCGGGATCACTGAGATCATAGAGGACGCTATGAGCCCGAAGCGTGTCTCCATAGTGTGAGGTCGGATTTCCGTAATAACTCCAGCCGAATTGCATGTGGTGGAGAAGATGATTTGCTCCGTCGGCATCCTCGCTCCAGAAGGTCACCGTGTTGACCGAGTCACCCCACCAGGCCCCTGTCGGGTTTGGTACACCTGGACCCGTTTCCGTCGTCTGCTCACCCTGCGAGATTTCGGGGCCGCGGTAACGACGGCCTATCTCAAAGACAAAACACTGCTGCCCCGCAGCCAGTGTATCAATTGCTGGAGGTGACGATGCGCTACAACACGTGGTCCAGTCGTCGGCGTCCATCCAACGTCGCGCCAAGGCGTCGAAAATGACAATTGGCGTTGGGATGGTATTCATCTGAATTCGCGTTTCCCACCAGATTCGTTCTCCCTTATGATTGTCGAGTCCGAGCTGATGTCGGCTGTTCGCCGATGTGATCGGATAGTCGGACAGATTGCGAAAGATTGATGGATACCTGTGAAGGAATACTTCCCCCGGCGATTCGGAATCCGTAGACAGCCTCGCAATCCTCGTTGAGAGAGTGTCAATGGTTGGTTGCACGTATGGTGCAACAGGTGGTGACGCTAGCTGACCGAGTGTAAGGAAGTTCTCAATCGCGGCACCGTTGAAGCGAATACGTGTATACGCGATGGTGCCTCCGACTTCGGGTGACGTCCCTTCGTGCCAGACGACGGCGGCGTCCTCTTCGCCGATATTAAGGCGCGAGTAACTGTTCATTGACGGATGGGCGGCATAGGACGTCGTCAGGCGCGGTAACGACTGCAGACCACCGACGGGAAAAAATGTCCTCTGATGTGGCGGCTTGAAGCCCACGCGAATACCGCCGTTTCGGCGAGACCAGCAGTAGAAGTTTCCAAACCTGCTGGCATTAATCATCGGTGTTCCCCAGTTCCACATCGACGGCAATCCGTCGTCTTCATTCCCAAACACGAGCTCCAGCAATCGTGGTGCATTCGCCCCGAGATATGCCAGCTGGTCCGCGTGACTGGCCTCTGCCGGTAGCACTGCCTCGGCGATGCCGAGAACATCGTTGGTAGGCGCTATGTTGTTCGTATGCTCGAAGCTATAGACAACATAGACCTTCGACATCTGTTCTAGCGAATCGTATCGGACTACAAGAGCCGGGTAACCGGCGGATGGTGTGCTAGCCGTGTCCTCGCCGGCTGGCCAGAACAACTCACCCACAACGACCTGGCTGAGGTTGATCTCGGCCTCCCAATCAATGGTGCTGCTACGGAAGATGAAGTTCGAGGAATCTGGATGGTTGTTCGTCGAGTATGGTACACTTCGCCGGTAATACACCGTCAGTGGAGCATTGGGCACGGGCCGACGATGGTAGACCATATGATACCACATGCTGTCGCCAACCACAATGCGACCGTATGTACGACTCGTGACAGTATCCGTCACCGTGATCATCGTGTCGACCTCCGGGAAGAGAACCATCTTGCGTTGGTTGGAATGCGCCAAGAATCCTTGTGCCCCTGTCTCCTGTGTTGCTGGCACGGGGGTGACGCGGAAGATCTTGCCCTCACCCGGCAGAAGGTCGACGTCAAGGGGCTTGTCCTGGCCGATGATGGTGTCGATGCGCGGATAAGAATTTGTAGCCACACCCCAGCCACTGTCGGCACGGAGTTCTGTCACTCGGAGATTGTGGTAACGTCCTGATGAATGGTCATAGCGGAACGGCAGCCGGATACGTCGTGATCCATGTTGGGCATAGAGGGAATCCGGTTCATTGTCAACATAGTCCCGGAACTCCTGATACGTGCGGAAGTCGCCACCGCTTGTTGTGTCGATGCGAGGGTCGGTGCGACGGTTGACGACGCCGATATAGGCAACGTCCGTGATGGCTGTATCTCCGGCACGGAAGACAGTTACGTCAAAGAATGTACTGTCATATGGTTCCGAGACGGGAATAGGCGTTGTCCCATGCAGGATGGTGACGGCAAGCTTGCCGATACGCTGCGAGTCGCGATGTCGCCAGAGCCAGTGATCATAGGCCGTGGTACTATCGCCGAGGAACCACTCGCGGAATCCCTTGGCACGCCAGCCGACGAGCTGGAGGTCGTTCAGCACGTTGCTGTACGGAGTGATACCATGCAGGACTTCGAGCATAACCTGACGCATAGCCTTGCGACCGACATAGATCCCTGGGTCACCCGAGGCGTTGGCATGGAATGCCATGGACGTTGTTGCAAGACCATTGGTAACGTAGTCATCGAGGTTGCCGTGTTCATTCGACTGAAGGTAGTCTGTACCCATAGAATCCGTCAGGATTCGCGCAAGTCCTGTCGCTGAAATCGTAAAGGCGGAGGCGATATGAGCGGCGCAACCGATGTCTGCAGTCATGGGATCGTCCGGATCTTGCCAGAAGGAAGCATTGGTGCGTAGCGTGTCACTCGTCCCGCAATAGAAGACAAGACCTTTTGCTCCGAGAACAAGCGGTAACCACATCTGCAGGCGCATCTCTTCGGCAGACTTCGGACGGCCGTTGGAGGTGAATCGCAACCGACGACCTTCGGAATTGTTTTCCGGATAGGCATTCACCGCAGCATAGGTCCAAACGTTCGACAACCATTTCCGCCCTGGACTGAAGAGCATCGTTCGTTCGCGGAACATGTAGTCGTACAGCATATGGTCTACACGAGTTTGTACGCCTCCTGAATAACCCGTTGTATAGAGGTGCAGGGAATCGGCATGAATCGGTAGTGTGGAACGCCGCTGCAGGTTTATTCTATTGCCGCAGGAATTCGAATCCTTGTAGTAATACGTATGCGTCTCGAAATCTGGCTGATCCAACCGACCTTTTCCAAGACCTAGATACATGTTGGCTGAATCAGCAATGTCCCTCCACTGTGTCACACCATGCCGGAACGTTGGCGATGCAATGTTATCGTGCCACTGTATGGCTCCACCTTGTCCCTGCCAATATTCCCTGAGTCTCAGACAGTGAAGGGCACGACTGTAGTGAGATACCTCCCACTCCGTCGTTACATAATCGTGAAGCATTCGATTGATGTAGCGAAATCCCTTCCAATGCATAAGCCGGATCTCATCTCGTCCATAAATCCGCCAAAGTCTCGGCTGTTCGCCGGGAACGGCTACAGAATCGCGATTGTACCGCCGTAGGTTCGCCATGAAGGTCGACACTGCATTACGGATCGCAAGGTCCTCCTGACCCCAAAATAGATGTCGTGCTTCAGATGACTCCAGACGTATCCACTTGATGTCGACGTCAAGATTGTCCTCAAAGACAACGTCAACACTCAAGCGCTTCACCTTCGTGGTATTAAACTCAAAATGGGTGTTTACGTACGGGTTGTTCCAGGATTTATCTTGCGCAGCATTACCAAAGTCGTAATTGAAAAACATCACCGCATAAATCGTGATGTCTCCGTTGTTCGAACTGTAGGCAGGGAGCATACGCCGTGTAATGACAATTTCTGTCGGTGCCGTGTTTGTCGTGTCAACGCGCCATCGCCTGCCCATAACACGACCAAGAGTTGATGTCACCTCTTCTTCGCCGTCCTCGTCAACGGGGATCCACCGGAATCTCGCATGGCTACTGTCACCGTTTGCGTCCTGACAATCTGATGCCAGCCAATACGGCACACGTATCCGAAGGACGGGATCGTCGAGCTGATGCGCCGAGTCTGTATCATTCGAGGCGCGGCGAACGTGAACGGCCAGCCAGAGGGTGTCGGTGTTGTACCCGAGGTTATCGTTCGTAATATTGACGTCTGATGGCCTCCAACGAGACAGGGACTCGCCGAATTCAGTATCATGCAATACAAGCGTCGGACCGGTAAATTGCGAAGTGTCAAGGTTGTATCGTAAAGAAAGATCATGGCCCATAATTCGGACATTGCCTCGATAATCACGATATCGAAAACCAAAGACCGAGCCTAGCGAATCAGCCAGATTAAGTGCCATGGTATCACCCGAAGGAATCAACCATGGACTCCATTCGAGGGAAATTGCCTCGGCTGGAACCATAAACTGGCTTCGTCCTAATTCTGATGTCACGGAGATACCATTCACCGTTGACGCGAGACGTTGACCCGGGACGCGGGTAAATCGAAAGTTTGAGTCCGCCGAAAATCTCCACGCAAAAGGGTCATGCGTATGATGGAGATTCATGCCCATCGTGCGTGAGATATCACCGTCGGCACTGAGCCAGTTCCAGCCCCACGGAACATGGTCGTCATCGAGTGCTAATACGCTGTCAGAGCCGGAAACGGTAAAACCAAGACTGGTAAGATCAAGTTGTTCTGCATCGACGTTTTGTGCAACAAGACGCGTCGTGGCCAGCAGAAGTATGGCGATCGTGATATGTGTTTTCATGTGTCACCTATCGCTGTATCTGAACGTTGGTGAGAATCGTTCCGTCACGTTCTAGACCTAACATATACGTAGATGACGGCAACGCTGGCAGGCTGATCCGGCATGTGCCGGCAAGCAGTTCCGTATGCCCGGTGATAACAACGCTACCTCGCAGATCCGAGATTGTCCAGTAAAGTGGACCATCCGCGTAGCGAAGACCACGGACGTCGACGTCACCTCCGGAAGGATTCGGCACAACAATGATGTCCGGTTGAGTGTTCGTCTCTGTTGCTACTAATAAAAGGTCAAAGTTAACGCGACTGACGAAAGCGGTTGTCCCTCCGGCACCATAACTGTACAGCCAGTCGGAAGAAAACCTGCATGTAAAATATGTTAAGACAATTCTGGCAACAGGCAGCCCCAAAAATGTGGAATAGTATTCAATACAAGGAATTTTTCCCGGTGCCATGCGTGATAAGAAGAAGCCATGTCCTGAGCGATCAAATGAGAATTGCGACGCGCCATCAAACTCCTTCCAGGGAAGAACACGGTAGGCAACACGTCGTCGCTCGACCATGTCATAGAAGTCCAGAGATCCATCTCTTTCCCAGCCAGGACGGTTACGAATACAGACATACCTACCGTCCTCGGAAATATCTGCGAAACCATCTGGGAAAGTCGCTATCAGTTGTCCAGATGTCAGGTCTCGAACCTCTGGTTCATTACTGATGGTAAGGACAAACCTGTCGTCAGCCGTAATCTGCGGCACGGTGTGGGGAGCCGCAGATATTGGATAAATCTGATCGCCTGTCTCGACGTCGTAGAGACCTGAATGCAATGTATCGTTTGATCGATTATAACAAGCTACGACAATGCGTTTTCCATCTGACGTGAGTGTCGCTTGAACGTGACGATACGAATTAGGGTCTTCGAGTTTACCTGGTAACCTGATCTCCCGGATCACGTCCATCTCTGGCCACCGCCAGATCTTTACCCTGTATGGAGAGGTCGTGGAGAACACATTCGCACTGCGCGCAAAGGAGATGTTATAAATCGACCCAAGCTGTGACTTCACTCGTCGGAGTGTGTCACCCGTCATCGCATCAAAGGCCATTAGGTCGCCCGAAAGTGTACCCGCAATAAGAACCCTGGGATTACCTCCCATGGCGTTTCCCACAAACTCAGATACACGTGGAATCTGAGCGGTAGTGCGTGTCCACAACGTATCCGGTTGGAGCGGCTCGAGTTCGGCCGCAATAGTTGACGTGAATGTCAGGACCACGGATGCTACCATAATCGCAACACTAAACGTTCGGTTCATTTGAACCTCCATGAACAAAAGAAAGAAAAACGTGACGAATCGTATGTAACTGGTCTACAGGTCAATCGGTCTGAAGAGTCGGCCCGAAAAGTACAATTCGTGAACAGTGTGATACCGGCTTGAGAAAGAGCACGTCACCGTGACTAGTACAAAAGTCGCTTGTCCAGTTGTACGGGCGACCAAACAACGTACGAAATATTCACTCATTTCCAACAATTCGGAAAAATAAATTTTCTGAGGGTTTTGGGTAGGGCGGGAGACGCTGGGTGACGCCGGGTGACGCTAGGTGACGCTAGGTGACGCCCGGTGACGCAGGGTGACGCTGGGTGACGCTAGGTGACGCTAGGTGACGCTAGGTGACGCCGGGTGACGAGATCGGAAGAGCACACGTCTGAACTCCAGTCACTGACCAATCTCG
>ERZ761609.669-NODE-669-length-37654-cov-42.750126_pt1 | contig 37654 bp, 43 predicted proteins | sample MGYA00511163_ERZ761609 | MGnify/ENA primary metagenome ERZ761609 (study PRJEB28899, sample SAMN02445070) | bioreactor sludge metagenome | biome: EBPR sludge | place: Australia: Brisbane, Thorneside Wastewater Treatment Plant | collected 2011-12-16 ...
CCATTCAACAGGAAATCGGCGACAAATCTGGCGAAGGCACTACCCTCAACAATATCTCGCAAATCTATTCTGCTCGCGGCGACTACGACACCGCTCTCGACTTCCTCAAAAAGTCGCTCGCCATTCAACAGGAAATCGGCGACAAATCTGGCGAAGGCACTACCCTCAACAATATGGCGACAACTGCTCATGCTCGCGGCGACTACGACACCGCTCTCGACTTCCTCAAACAGTCGCTCGCCATAAGACAGGAAATCGGCGACGTGGCGGGTTTGTGCGCGACTTTATTCAACATGGGGCATATCCATTTGCAAAATGAAGAAATCGCAGAAGCCCTACAAGCATGGCTAACGGTTTACGGCATCGCCAAACAGATCAATCTGGCAAATGTGCTGCAAGCACTGGAAAGTTTGGCAGGAAACCTTGGCTTACCGGGTGGGTTACAAGGCTGGGAAGCCTTAGCACAGCAAATGAACGCAGAATAAATCCCTCTTATCCCCCCTCTACCGCTTGGCGGGAGAGGGGGCTAGGGGGTGAGGGTCTTTACCGATAACTCTCCACACTCGGACAAGAACACACCAGATTCCGATCCCCATACACATTATCAATCCGGTTCACGGTAGGCCAATACTTCGCCGTCGGGCTGACCCCACACGGGAACACTGCCTCGGTCTGGCTGTAAGGGCGTTCCCAAGCATTCACCAAATCATCCAGCGTATGCGGCGCATTCACCAGCGGATTATTGTCCGCAGGCCACACACCCTCCTGCACCTTGCGAATCTCTTCCCGAATCGCAATCATCGCATCGCAAAAACGGTCAAGCTCCTCTTTCGGCTCGGATTCGGTCGGCTCAATCATCAGCGTCCCCGCCACCGGAAACGACATGGTAGGCGCGTGGAAACCGTAATCCATCAAGCGTTTAGCGATGTCCGACTCATCAATCCCCGAAGCCGCCTTCAACGGACGAATGTCGAGAATGCACTCATGCGCCACCCGCCCATTTGCCCCCCGGAACAGCACCGGATAATGCTCAGCCAAGCGTTGCATGATGTAATTGGCGTTCAAAATCGCCATCTCCGTCGCCCGCTGCAAACCCGCCGCGCCCATCAACTTAATGTACGCCCACGAAATCGGCAGGATCGCCCCACTCCCATACGGCGCAGCCGACACCGCCCCCATTCCATCACTCTTAAGCCCCTCGCCCCTTGAGGGAGAGGGGTTGGGGTGAGGGGTTTCTTCCACATGCCCCGGTACAAACGGAGCCAGATGCGCCTTCACCCCAATCGGCCCCATGCCAGGGCCACCGCCGCCGTGCGGAATCGCAAACGTCTTGTGCAAGTTCAAATGCGATACATCCGACCCCATTTTGCCCGGTTTCGACAAGCCCACTTGCGCGTTCATGTTCGCACCATCCATGTATACCTGCCCACCGAACTGATGCACGATGTCACAAATTTCCACGATGTCTTGCTCAAACACCCCGTGCGTAGACGGATAAGTCACCATCAGGCACGACAAGTTGTCGGCGTGTTTCTCGGCTTTCGCCCGCAAATCCGCCACATCCACGTTACCGTTCGCATCGCACTCGACCACCACCACCTTCAGGCTCACCATCGCCGCCGACGCCGGGTTCGTGCCATGCGCCGAACTCGGAATCAAACACACATCGCGATGCCCCTGCCCAATACTCGCCTGATAACGACGGATCGCCACCAACCCCGCGTATTCGCCCTGCGCCCCCGAATTCGGCTGCATCGAAATCGCATCATAGCCGGTGATTTCCACCAACCAATCTTCCAGTTCCTTAATCATGGCGCGGTAGCCCACCGTCTGTGCCTGTGGCGCAAACGGGTGAATATCCGCAAATTCTGACCAAGTAACCGGCAGCATTTCGGTGGTCGCATTCAACTTCATGGTGCAAGAACCCAGCGGAATCATGCCGTGCGCCAACGAGAAATCCTTATTTTCCAAGCGTTTCAGATAACGCAACATCTCCGATTCCGAATGGTGCGTATTGAATACCGGATGCGTCAGGAAATCGCTAGTGCGCTGGTAGCCGGATGGAATCCCACTGAAACCTTCTGCAACAACCGCAGCGTCCAGCGCATCCACATCCAAGCCATGCCCAGCACCCAACAATACGTCGAACAACTCGGCAATGTCCGCCCGCGTTTTACGCTCATCAATGCTGATACCGATGTTGCCATCAGGGAAATGGCGGAAATTGATGCAGGATGAATAATCCCCCCCATCCCCAGCCCTTCCCCCGCAAGGGGTGAAGGGAGCAAGAGAGGAAGATTTGACGACCGTCAGCGTATCAAACCAAGTGTCATTCAACAGTTGGACACCCTTCTGCTGCAAGCCCTTCGCCAGAATATTCGTCAGGCGATGAATCCGCCCTGCAATCGTCTTCAGCCCTGACGCGCCGTGATACACTGCGTAGAACCCCGCCATATTCGCCAGCAACGCCTGAGCCGTGCAAATATTGGAAGTCGCCTTCTCACGGCGGATATGCTGCTCACGGGTTTGCATCGCCATGCGCAACGCTTGCTTGCCGTGGCTATCAATCGAAACACCGATCACGCGCCCCGGCATGGTGCGCTTGAACGCATCCTTGGTCGCAAAGAACGCCGCATGAGGCCCACCAAAGCCCATTGGCACGCCGAAACGCTGCGAGTTACCCACCACGACATCCGCGCCCATTTCACCGGGAGCTTTCAACATCACCAACGCCATCAGGTCAGTTGCCACGCACACCAACGCTTTTTGGGCATGGGCTTGTTTAATCAGGGCTTCCAGATCGCCGACTTCGCCAGTCGTGCCGGGGTATTGCAACATTGCCCCGAAAACTTCGTGCTGCGCCAACTCGGTATACGGGTTGCCGATCACCAATTCAAAACCGAAGAATTCCGCACGGGTTTTCAGCACGTCGATGGTTTGCGGATGCACATCCGCACCTACAAAAAACTTATCCGACTTGAGTTTGTTGGAACGCTTGCACAACGTCATCGCTTCCGCCGCTGCGGTCGCTTCATCCAGCAAGGAGGCATTAGCAATGTCCATGCCCGTCAAATCCGTGACCATTTGCTGGTAATTGAGCAAGCCTTCCAGCCGCCCTTGGGAAATTTCCGGCTGATACGGCGTATACGCGGTGTACCAACCGGGGTTTTCCAAGACATTACGCAAAATGACGGGCGGTACGATGGTGTCGTAATACCCCATACCGATGTACGACTTGGCAACGGTGTTTTGTGCCGCCAACTGCTTGAGGTAAGCCAGCGTTTCGGCTTCAGAACGGCTGCTATCGACTGCCAGCGGTGCATCCAGACGAATGCTGGCAGGCAAGGTGCTGTCAATCAGCGCGTCCAGTGACTCCGCACCGACGGCTTGCAGCATCGCTGCGGTATCCGCTTCACTGGGGCCAATGTGGCGGGCAATAAAATCATCGTGTTGTTCAAGTTCGTACAAGGTTGTCATTTAATCGTTACCTGCTGTGTTCTTCCCCCCCATCCCCAACCCTTCCCCCGCAAGGGGTGAAGGGAGCAAGATGGAAGAAGGGAGTGCTTCTTGTTCCTTCCCCCCCTAGCGGGGGAAGGTTAGGATGGGGGGTTCTTAAAAATTACTCGTCACATTCCGCTTTGTATGCGTCTGCATCCAGCAGTTCGCCCAGCGCGTCTTCATCATCCACGCGCATGGTGAACAGCCAGCCATCACCGTAAGGGTCGGAATTAATCAGTTCCGGCGAGTCTTGCACCGCTTCGTTGCTCTCGATAATCACACCGGGGACAGGGGCGTAAATGTCAGAAGCTGCCTTGACGGATTCGGCAACAGCGCAACCATCTTCCGCGCCGAATTCTGTACCGGGTTCAGGCAAATCAACGTGTACGAGGTCGCCCAGCAATTCTTGCGCATGGTCAGTAATGCCGACGGTCACAGTGCCGTCGCCGTTGTCGCGTACCCATTCGTGGGATTTGGTGTATTTCAAGTCAGAAGGAATATTGCTCATGTTGTCACTCCAAAATTTGATTACAAAACAGATTTGCCATTGCGGGCGAAGACAGGTTTTACCACTTTCGCCGGGTGCAATTTGCCGCGAATATCGACGTTACAGGTATCGCCACAACTTGCCGGAACCCGTGCCAGCGCAATCGCTACGCCGAGTGTAGGCGAAAAAGTACCACTGGTGGTTTCACCTTCGCCACCTTCACAAACAACTTTCATGTGGCTGCGTAAAACGCCCTTACCTTCCAGTACCAGCCCGACAAATTTTTGCGGGATTCCGGCGGCTTTCAGGGCTTCCAACGCGCTGCGACCAATAAAGTTACGGTCTTCCGGCTGCCAGGCAATCGTCCAACCCAAACCCGACACTAATGGGGAAGTGGTTTCGTCCATGTCCGTGCCGTAAAGGTTCATGCCTGCTTCCAAACGCAGGGTATCGCGTGCGCCCAAGCCAATCGGCTTGATGTCGGCGGCAAGCAGTGCGTCAAAGACTTTGTGCGCTTGCTCGTTGGGGAACATCATTTCAAAGCCGTCTTCGCCGGTGTAGCCAGTGCGGGCAATGAACCAGTCGTTGACGAATGCACCGTAGAAAGCCTTGAGTGGCTCGACAATAGCAACTTCGTTGGCAGGCATAATGCCCATGACTTTGGCGCGTGCATTGGGGCCTTGCACCGCAATCATAGAAAGGTCGTCACGTTCGGTCAGGGTGGCATCGAAGCTGGCAATTTGCTGTTGCATCCACGCAATGTCTTTGTCGCGTGTGCCTGCATTCACCACAATACGCCATTGGGTTTCGGTGATGAAATACACGATCAAATCGTCGATGACCGTGCCTTCGGGGGTCAACATACAGCTATACAAAGCTTTGCCGGAATCTTTCAGCTTATCAACGTTATTGGCGAGCAGGTATTGCAAAAAGGCTTTGGATTGCGCCCCCACGAGATCGAGGATGACCATGTGCGACACGTCAAACATCCCGGCATCGTTGCGGACTTGGTGGTGTTCTTGCAGTTGTGAGCCGTAATGGATGGGCATTTCCCAGCCCGCGAAATCGACCATTTTCGCACCGGATTCAAGGTGCTTGGCGTAGAGTGCAGTACGTTGCATTGTGTTATTCCCAACTAACAGGCATAAAAAAAGGGCGGCAGACCGCTTAAAGTCTGCCGCCCCTCTGTCCTGTTACCTGAGAGATTCCCGAATTTTACCCCTCACCCCAACCCTCTCCCTCAAGGGAAGAGGGGGTAAGAAATCCGGTTACTACCCTTCGGTGAGTGCGTCCGCACTGCTCTCCAGAGTCAGATATAGTTCTGCCAGTCCTTTTGCCTGAGCGTTTCCGGGCGGAATTGCGCCTTCGGCGGTTGCGGCAAGCATCTGCTGCGCAACTCTCTTCTGCCAGTGTTTACTGAATGCGGGGCATTGTACAATGAGAGTTCTGCATAACCAAAGCACCAATCAGCAAAACTCACTGCAAAGGAATAATCAACCGATGAAACGCACCCTGCAACTTGTTTCCGCAACCCTATTGGCTTTCGTCTGCTCTATGGGAACTGCCCTCGCCGACTGGGTACTCGACAACAGCAAATCTGCCCTGTATTTCGTCTCGATCAAAAAAGACCATGTGGCTGAAACCCACACATTCAAGGAGCTTTCCGGGCGGATCACATCCGCAGGCATGGGCAATCTGGACATCAATCTGACCAGCGTCCACACCAATGTGGATATTCGTGACGAGCGTATCCGCGACCATCTGTTTGAAACCAAAACCTTTGCAAAAGCCAGCGTCACGGTTGACCTGAGCAAGAGCGGCGTGAAACCCGGCATTCAGCCAGTCACGGTCACACTGGATTTGCACGGGGTAAAAAAGGAAGTGCAGGCACTGGTCGCACTGACCGAAGTGGGCAATAGCGTACAAGTTGCCACCGTTGCCCCCATCCTGCTGAATGCGGCTGATTTCGATCTGGCGGGCGGGCTGACCGCGATGCGCGAAATTGGCGCGGTGGAAAGCATCAGCAATGCTGTGCCGGTGACGTTTTTCCTGAGCTTCGTCAAACAAAGCTAACGGGCAATTGCCAAACCTTGCACCACTTGCGCAGCAAGCTCTGCCAGCAGGGCACTTTGCGCTTTGACAATGCCATCGACACCGGCTTCGCTGGCATTGCGTTGCAGCGTAAACGGCGTTGAGCGCAGGATTTTGCCATCACTGCCTGCCTGAAGCTGCCACAAACCGCGCAACACCACCCTGCCACCCGCAATGCCGTCAAATTGGTCAAGTTTGAAAGCCACCTGATATTGCGGGGTCTGGCTGAGTTCCCACGGAACAACCTGTACCCGCGTACCGGGCAAGCTGGCTTGCAAGTAGCTGCTCAAGACAGTGAGCAATTCATCTTCCAGTTGCCCTCCCCACAAATGGGTGTCGGAAACTTCCAGGGTGGTGGCATCCTTGCGGATGACCATGCCTTCACGATCCAGCAGGGTTGGCAGAGTCACGGGGCCAACCCCAAGGCTGTTGATGCGGGCGGAAACATCGGCAGCAACCACAGTATTGCCGGTATCCACCGCGAGGGTGTGGTACAGAGTTGGTGTGCTGCTACAGGCAGACAACAGCAACAGGCTCAACAACACAGGTTTCTTCATGCTTAATCCTTACCCTTGATCAGGGAACTCGGCTGGCGTTGCAGGGTTTCGGTCAGGCTGCGCACCGAGCGGGAAGCGGCGGTCACTTCTTCCAGCATTTCCTGCAACTGGTATTGTGTCGGTGAATTCTGCGCAGTCAGGCGGTCAATATTTACCAGAGAACCTTGCAGCTTTTGCAGGGTTTTGGTGACTTCCTGAGTCACACTCGGCAGCGTTTCTCTGTCTACGGTTTCCAGCACTTTTTTGGCAGCTTTGACAGCTTGTTCCGCTTCTGTCAGCACGTTATTGAGGTTGTCAACGGCCTTGTCGAGCTTGCCACTGTTGACCAGTTTTTTGATGCCATCCAGGGTTTCCTGCAAGCTGCCCATGATTTCGGTTGCCATACCGGGCAGGTCATCCAGTGATGAACCCACGGTCGGAAATTCGCTGTAGAACTGGGTGACAGTAATCTGTGCTGCTTTGGGTTCTTTTTCCATGCTCAGAGCGATGAGCTTGTTGCCGGTCAACAAGTTGCCGGTTTCCAGCCTCGCCCTTAGACCCTTTGCCACCAGTTGGTGCATGGCGGTTTCGGCATCCTGCTTGCTGATCTTTTCGTCGAAATGCTGCGGCTGGATGGAAACCAGCACTGGAATACGCACATCCAGCGTTGCCCTGTCCATGTGCATGTCGATGTTTTCCACCTGCCCGACCGGAATGCCCTGAAATTCCACCGGCGCACCCACGGTCAGACCACGTACCGAACCGCCAAAATACATGACGTAATACAGTTTCTGGCTGTACTGCTTTTCCTGCGCGGCAGCGTAATTGCGGTAAAGGATGAATTCTGCCCTCTCTGCGCTGACATCCCCCCCGGCGATGGATTTGGGCGTATCAAAGGCAATACCGCCAATCAGCAGCGACGTCAGCGATTCCATGCGGAATTCTGCCCCGGAAGCGGTCACATTGAATTCCGCTCCACTGGCATTCCAGAAACGGGTATTGCTGCGCACCAGTTCGTAATACGGCTGTTTGTCGCCCCCCTGATCGCGGATGAAAATTTCCAGACGGATCTGGTTCATGTCCGGTAACGGTTCATAATTGATGACTTCACCGACTGTCAGTTGCTTGTAAAACACTGGCGAACCCACATCAATCGACCCCAGCGAGTCGGTCAACAGGAAAAAGCGCCGCCCCTTGGCAGAAGGCACAATCACTGGCGGACGTTCTTCGGCAATGAAGTCGTAAGATTCTGGCTCATTATTGGTTCCCGGATCCATGCCGATATACGTCCCGGACAGCAGCGTGGTCAGGCCGGAAACGCCTGAGCGGTTGATGCGCGGCGACACCACCCAGAAACGGGCATCACTGCCCAGATGCCCACCGATTTCCTTGTTCAGCTCAATGTCCGCGATGACGGACTGCAAATTCTCATGCAAGCGCAGCTTCTTGACCTTACCCACCGCAACCGCCTTGAAACGCACCTCGGTCTTGCCCTCCGCAATCCCTTCCGCACTGGCAAACTGCACCGTAATGGTCGGGCCTTTCTGCTGCCACATCTGGAACAGCAACCAGAACCCCACCAACAAGGCAGCCAGTGGAATCAGCCACACCGGCGAAGGCCAACGCTGCTCACGTACCTCCACATCCGGCAAACCATCATCATGCAATTGCACGTTACTCATTCAACCTCGTTCCTCTTGCCGGGACAAATCCCAGATCAGGTGCGCATCCAGGGTACGGGCGGCAAACATGGTCAATACCACCACTGCCGCAAACGACAGGCTACCTGCGTTGGCTTCCACCCTTGCCAGATTGCCGAATTGCACCAGCCCCACCAGAATGGCTATCACGAACATATCCACCATCGACCAGCGCCCCACATGCTCAATAACCTTGTACAACATCAGGCGGTCACGTTGCCGCCAGCGTGACTTGAGCTGGATCGTGACCAGCAGGAAACCCAGTGTCAGCAGTTTCAGCAACGGCACGACTACACTTGCCACAAACACGATCAGCGCCAGCGGCCACTGCCCGGAATGGAGCAAGCGGAACACCCCGCTGATGATGGTATCCGGCTGCCCTGAACTCAGCTTGTAAAAACTCATGATCGGCATGACATTGGCAGGGATGTACAGAATCATGGAAGCAAGCAGCAACGCCCAGGTCACTTCAATACTGTTGGACGGTTCCCGCCAGCGCAGCCTTGCCCCGCAACGCGGACATTGCAACACAGTGTAACGGTCTGTCCTCTTTGGCGGATGACTCAGACAGCCACAGGTGCGGCACTGGAGCAAACCGGCCTCGCGTGCCGTTTTTGCCTTAATTTGTTGCTGCATCCGCTTTGCCCCGTTCCAGTTCCCGCCAGACCGTAAAAGGATCGAGCATGGCAGTTGCCGCCGCCATAATCAGCACCAGCCCGGCAAATGACCAGAACGCAGCCCCCACAATCAGGCTTGCCATATCCCCCAGCTTGACCAGTGCAACCAGCATCCCCAGCATGAACACTTCCAGCATTCCCCACGGCTTGAGTTCCCGCATCCAACGGAACAGCACAATCGCCAGTCCAGGCTGCCAGCGAAAACGAATGGTCAGCAACACCCACAGCAACGACAGCAACTCCAGCAGCGGAAACAGGATGGTATTCAGGAACAGTAACACCGCTACCATCTGATAACCCTGCGTCCAGAAAGCCTGGCTGGCTCCCAGCAGGTGCAATTCGTATTCCACCCCCTGCGAGCGCAAACCCAGCAAGGGAAACACATTGCTGAGCAAAAACAGGATCAAGCCAGCCAGTGCCAAGGCCAACACAGATTCCAGCATGTTGGCTCGGTTGCGGTACAACACCGAACCACAGCGCTGACAGCTTGCCACTTTCCCCACAGCCACAGGCCGGTAGCGGTGCAATTGACCGCATTCCTGGCAAGCAATGCTGGAAGAAACCTCAATCATCGACAGCCCCACTGTTTAAGTCCGCCCAGTATAAACGATTGCTGTAAGCTGGAACATTTTGTGCTGGATAAGCCTCCAATGTAACGGTAGGCTTGCAGAAAAAATAACACGGGGGCAATCATGCACGAGCTGACACAGGAGCTTTACGGCAACTTGGGTACATTACTGGCATCCATCGACTACCGCGACCCGATCTGGATTATCGTCGCCTATCTGTTCGGTTTCATCGTCTGGCAAATTGGCCTGCCGCCACTGGTGGGTTTCCTGCTGGCGGGTTTCGTCCTGAACATGGCGGGTGCATCCGGCGGGGAATTCATCCATGAAATGGCGGATCTGGGTGTTACCCTGCTGTTATTTACCATCGGCCTCAAGCTGAATGTGCGCCAGTTGTTGCGCCCGGAAGTATGGGGCGTTGCCACTGCCCACATGGGAGCCATCAGCTTGGGCATTGGTGCATTGCTGTGGCTGCTGGCAGGTTTTGGCATCCCGCTGCTAACCGGCCTGACGCCTGCCTCTGCGTTGCTGCTGGGGTTTGCCCTGTCGTTTTCCAGTACCGTGTTTGCGGTAAAAGTGTTTGAAAACAAGGGCGGCATGGGTTCGCAATACGGGCGAGTAACCATCGGGGTGCTGATCGTGCAGGACATCGCTGCCGTGGTTTTCCTGGCGGCTTCCACCGCCAAACTGCCCTCCCCCTGGGCTGCCGTGACCCTGTTTGGCTTGCTGGCAAGCCGCCCGCTGCTGGTGTTGCTGCTGAAACGTGCCGGGCATGGCGAGTTGCTGATCCTGTACGGGCTGGTACTGGCGCTGGGTGGCTCCACCCTGTTTGAACTGGTTGGTCTCAAGGGCGATTTGGGTGCACTGTTTTTCGGGGTACTACTGGCACAACATCCCAAAGCCAGCGAACTGGCAAAAGCCCTGCTCAGTCTCAAGGATCTGTTTCTGGTCGGCTTTTTCCTCAGCATCGGCATGGCGGTAACGCCGTCGTGGGCAACGGCTGGTGTGGCTTCGTTGCTGTTGTTGCTGATCCCGGCGAAAACCCTACTGTTTCATGTGCTGTTTGCCCGTTTCCGCCTGCGAACCCGCAACGCCACACTGGCCTCGCTGGCATTGGCAAACTTCAGTGAATTCGGCCTGATCGTCGGTGCCATTGCCGTCAGCAACCAGTGGCTGGCGCAGGAATGGTTGGCGGTGCTAGCGATTACGGTAGTGCTATCGTTCATCATTGCATCCCCGCTGAACATTTATGCCAATAGCGTTTGCCAGCGACTATGCCCCTGGCTGTACCGGCTGGAACACAACCAGCGCCTGCCGGAAGACACCCCCCTGCATTTGGGCAACACCCGTACCCTGATTTGCGGCATGGGGCGCATTGGCAGTGGCGCTTACCGGCAACTGGAAAACAGTGACAACCAGGGAACTGTCATCGGGGTAGATTTCGATGACGACAAGGTAAAACGCCACCAGCAGGCAGGGCATCGCGTATTGCACGGCGATTGCAGTTCCCCGGAATTCTGGCATCGCATCCATCCTGACGAACAACATCTGGAAACCCTGTTGCTGTGTATGCCTAACCATCAGGCCAACCTGAAAACAGCGGAAGCCGCCCGTGCCTGGGGCTTCAAGGGGCATGTTTCTGCTGTGATCAAATACCCGGAAGAAGCCCCCCAGCTTGACAAGGTGGGTGTCAACTCGGTGTTCAACATATATGCCGAACTGGGTGGCAGTTTCGCGCAGAATGTCCAGCACAAACTTGCCCGCAGTGAGGGAAAAACAGGATATTGATCCAGAGCGACCGATTTACACCACGAACGGCTTGAACCGGCAGCGGATTTGTTTTACAAGGAGACCGGATCGCACATTATCAGACTTCACTAATACGGGAGAGACAGAAACACATGGCTACACGGGAAGAACTCAGCGCACAAGCATCCGCCTGCAACGATGCAGCCTCTTACGCCGCCCTCGCCAAACAGGCTGCCGCCGAACCGGCTGACCTCGATTATGCGAAAGAACTGCTGGCAAAAGGCGAATCCAACTGCTCTTTCCCCGACCATTACGTCGCTGTGGCCGAAAGCTATGTTGCCGCTGGCGACAAGGACAAGGCCGCTGCCCTGTATGAAGAAGCCGCCGGAGCCTGTTTCGACGCCAAAGAAAAAGCCCTGGTCGGCTACAGCATCGCCCTGCACCTTGGCGACAAGGACAAAGGCCGTGCCCTGCTGGAAGAAGCCATTGGCGAAACTTCTAACACCAACGAACTGCTCTCCTTTGCCGCTTACGTGCAGGAAGCCCTGCAAGACAATGCCCTTGCCAACAAACTGTTCAGCAAAGTCACTGGCAAGTGCAAAACCATCGCCGATTTCCAAACCCTCGCCGCCGGTATCCTCAAGGACGGCAACGCCAATGCCGCCCGCATGGTGTTCAAGAAAGCGTCCCCGTCCAGCAGCGAAACCGCCGATGTAGTCACTTTCGCCACTGGCTTGAAAACCCTGTTTGGTGATGACAAGGAAGTGGCAGATACCCTCGCTGACGCCGAAAGCGGCTGCATGTTCCCGGCACAGTTCGTTGCGCTGGCAGGTGGCTTCATGCAACTGCTCGGCGACAAGAACAAAGCCGAAGAACTGTTGGAAAACGGCAAGAATTTCGCCATGAGTGGGCAGGAAAACCTCGACCTTGCCACCGGTTATGCCAGCCTGCTGGGCGACCAGTCGACCGCTGCCGAACTGTACAACAATGCACTGGGCGAATTCAGCCAGAAAGACGACCTGCTCAAACTCGCTGCTGCCGCTGCTGCCAACATGGATGACAAAGGCATCGCAGGCAAGGCATACGACAAACTCGCCAGCAAACTCAATACCGTCACTGATCTGGCAATGCTGGCCAAAGCCGTCAACACCAACCTTGGCGACAAGGATCGGGTAGCCAGCATTTACGCCGCTGCCGAAGCCAAGGCCGACACTGCCTCCGCACTGGTTTCCCTTGCCGCTGAAGTCAACGCCAGCCTGCAAGACGCCGCCAAAACCAACGCGCTGTATAGCAAGGCCGTCAACGTTTGCAAGGTCTACAGCGACAGCAGCAGCGTGCTGGATGCACTGGCAAAAACCACTCCCGACGCCGCCCTCGCCAGCAGCGCCCTGCAAAAGGCGATGGAACTGACCGAAACCAACGCCCAAGTGCTGGACGTTGCCCAACGCGCCCAGAAACTCGGCGACAGCGCCATTACCGTACAGGCACTCGACAAGGCCGAAGCCAACGTCAGTTCACTGGATGAAATGCGCAAACTGGCAATGGCTGCCAAACAACTGATGGCTGATGACGCCGAACGCAACACCCGCATCGGTGACAAACTCGCCAAACGCGAAGCCAGCCAAGCGCGTTATGTCGAATTCCAGAATCAGGAAAAAACCCTTTCCCGCCCCAAACAGTTCATCGACCTGGCAGGTGCGGTGATGTCTGAGCTGGACGACGCTTCCTACGCTACCCAGTTGCTGAATACTGCCGAAGAAAAGATGCAGGACTCCGGCAGCTTCAGCTTTGCCGCTTACCAGCCGCTGATCCTCGCAGTCGGCAATCTGGTCAAGGACAAGGCATGGCTGGGGCGCTTGCTGGATTTGGCGGCTGCCAACAGCAATACCTTCGCGCAGGTACGCAACCTCGGCGAAACCGTGTGCAAGCAACTGGCTGACAGCGCGTTTGGCAAGGAATGGACACAGAAATTCTACGCCGACCAACTCGCCAAGCTGGACAGCAGCAATGCCAGCACCTTCGAGTACAACAAGCTGGCAAAAGCGGTCAAGGAACACCTCGGTGACGACGCGCAAGCCCAGCAGATTCTGGATAAGGCCGAAGCCAAAGCACAAAACCATTTCCACTTTGCCTATCTGGCGGAACTGGCGCAAAACTGGGGCAATGGCGGCAAGGCCGACAGTCTGTATGCCAAAGCCGTGGCTGCTTGCCAGAATGCGGGGCAACAGCGTGAACTAGCGGATTTGATGCAGAAAGCGGGCGTGACGGCTAATCTGCCGCAGATAGGAGCCGAAGCGCAGCGTGGTAAAGGTCACTACTGGTAAGACCATCAACCCCGGCATTCCTCGTTCCACACAAGGTGGGATGCTGGGTTTCAGGAGGTGGTAGGTCTCATGGCCTTACCCCTTCCACCACACCAGCGTCCGGTTATTTACCGGCATCTCAACATCATGAAGCAAGGTCATCCCCGCAGCCACTGCCAACCGCTTCAGGTCATCCACATCCCGAATTCCGCTGTATGGATCACGCATTTTTAGCCACTGATCAAAGCGGGCATTACTCTCACTGGTGTATTGCCCTGCGTAGTTGAATGGCCCGTACAGTACAAACAACCCGTTCTGATGCAGCAGTTTGCCAATACCTGCGAACAGGGCTTCCACTGCCAGCCAGCCCATGATGTGGGTGGTATTGGCGGAAAACACCGCATCCACCGCCAGATCAGGCCACGGGTCACGCAACACATCCAACGCTAACGGTGGGCGGGTATTCGGCAAGGCTGCCTCTGCTAGCCACAGGTTGATACCGGGGTGGTTTTCCGCCATATCACTGGTATGCCATAGCAAATGTGGCAAATGGGCAGCAAAATGGACAGCATGTTGCCCCGTACCGCTGCCTATTTCCAGCACACTGCGGCAATCGCGGAACAGTGGCGCGATGACTGCAAGAATAGGGGCTTTGTTTTGTTCACAGGATTCGGAGAATGGTTTCATCTCGCAATCATTACTCATCGGATAACATGCCAGCGAAGTTGATTTGTCATTGCCAGCATCTTAGCAGCACTTGCCGCCACTGCAACAGCCACCGGCTGCCGTTGCTGCGGCTGCGACACCACCCAGCCAGCCTTCCACCGCAACCCTAGACGGAATACCGCCTGCGTGGACGACCTTACCATCCACCACCACGCCGGGGGTGGACATCACACCGTAGCCCATGATGGAAGGCAGGTCTTCGACCTTTTCCATTTCCACCGCCACATCTTTTTCTTTAGCCACATCTTCGATCAGCTTGAAGGTGGTTTTACAGTTGGCACAACCGGTGCCGAGGACTTTGATTTGCATGGAATACTCCCTGCTTTAGTAACGTTACAAAACGAGATTAAAAATATACCCAACCAGCAGGATGCCGCCTGCTACCACGCCAATAAAGGTGGTAATCAAACGTGGTTTCAGCACTTTGCGCAGGATGATCATTTCCGGCAAAGACAGCGCAATCACGCTCATCATAAAAGCCAGCACCGTACCGAGAGCCGCACCTTTCGCCAGCAATGCCTGCACGATAGGAATAACCCCGGCGGCATTAGTATACATTGGCACACCCAGTAATACCGCCGCAGGTACTGCCCACCACACATCTGCCCCCATGAACGAAGCCATGAAATCTTGCGGCACATAACCGTGGATCAGCGCCCCCAAACCAACGCCAAGCACGATGTAAGGCCAGACTTTTCCGACGATTTCGCGCACATGCCCGAAACCGTGCTGGATGCGTTCCCCCCAAGACATCGCACTTGCACCGACATTGCCAGCGGATTGGGTATTTTGCATCTGACGAACCCAATCTTCGAGGTATTGCTCCATGTTCAGCCTGCCTATCAACATCCCTGAGAAAATCGCAATCAGCAAACCCATAACCAGATACAACGCGGCAACTTTCCAGCCAAACAAACCGAATAGCAGGATCAGCGCAACTTCATTCACCATCGGCGCAGCAATCAGGAATGAGAATGTCACACCCAGCGGCACACCTGCTTGCAAAAAGCCGATAAACAACGGCACGGCAGAACAGGAACAAAATGGGGTGACGATTCCCAAGGTTGCCGCCATCGCATTGCCCACGCCCAACCGCTTACCGGAGAGCATGGCACGGGTACGTTCTGGTGAGATGAAAGTGTGAATAATACCCATCACAAACACAATGCCGATCAGTAGCAGCAACACTTTCGGCATGTCATAGAAAAAGAACTGCAACGCCCCACCAAGGTGGCTATCACGCTCAACAGGCAGTGCAGCAACCAATGCTTCCGAAGCCGGAATCAGCGAGCGGTACAACAAAAACCACACCACGACTGCCAGCAGCAGGAACAGCAACGGTTGTTGCTCGGGAAAGCGTCGTAATTGTTGGATGGATTGCATCGGTCGTCTCCTAACGTTAGCAGCACGCTTGCCCGGATGCCGTCGGTGTGCAACAAGCACCACCTGCTTCCACCACAGGCGCAGCAACGGACTGCTCATCAAAAGCCGTATCCAGCTTCTGTGCAGCTTCGTCACGGATATGGCGGGCAATGTCTACTACGGTATTGATGTGATCTTCAGACACGCCCAAGGAGCGCAGACGTTGCAGTTGGCACAGCCCCATTGCCGGGTGCTTTGCTGCAATGCCAGCCGCCAGTGACACCAGCGCGACGATGGAAGGATGCAAGGGTGGGGTTGGATTGTTACGCATATCACTCATAAGGCATATTCCTCGTCATACGGTTTGTCGCCTTGCACGATCAGGAAGTTTATAATATTCGATTTAGCAGATATACTAAAGAGTGTGGTTTCAGGTAGTGAAGTATCCATTCAGCCTGCACAGTTTTCCCCGGTGCGGCTGGCATTCTCCAAACGCTGCTGATCTAGCTGAAACAGGGTTTCAGTCATGCTGCCTGAATACAGGTTGCCCAAGGCAGTTCCAGCCCAAGTGGGTAGGTCAGGGTGCAGGCGATAATACACCCACAATCCGGCTTTGCGGTCTTGCAGCAAACCGCTTTCGCGCAGAATGGCGAGATGGCGGGAAATCTTCGGTTGCGCCAGTTCCAAGGCTTGTGTGAGTTCACAAACGCATAATTCACGCCCGCTTGCCAGCAACAACAGGATGCGCAGGCGGGTTTGGTCAGCAAGAGCTTTGGTGAAGACTTCCAGTTGCATAATCATTCGGTGGTGATTGAGGATGATGGGCAGTATAGCGCGGTCGCACCTACCTCGCAGGCATATAGCAAAATGAACTTATGATGACAGCTATTCAAATATATTCGCACAAGCGCATATAACGCACCCCATGACAACAGACTTTGGAGAAAATCATGGCAAACATCGGCATCAATGGCTTCGGGCGCATGGGGCGTCTAGGCATCCGCGCGGCGTGGGGTAATCCGGCTTTCACGTTCACACAGGTCAATGAAATTGCGGGTAATGCGACCACTTCCGCACACTTACTGAAATTCGATTCCGTACAAGGCATCTGGCAGCCGGAATGCAGTGCGGATGATGCCAATATGTTTGCTGATGGCAAAACGATTGCCTACACCTCCAACAAGGCGATCAGTGAAACGGACTGGTCGGGCTGTGACATCGTGTTGGAATGCACTGGCAAGTTCCGCAAGGTTGAGCAGTTACAGGCGTATTTCGACCAGGGTGTGAAAAAGGTTATCGTGGCTGCACCGGTCGAAGGTGCACTGAACATCGTCTACGGCGTGAATGACGATTGGTACAAGCCGGAAGAGCATCACTTGCTAACAGCTGCTTCCTGCACCACCAACTGCCTTGCGCCAGTGGTGAAAGTCATGCACGAAAAGGTCGGCATCAAGCACGGCTGCATGACCACGCTGCACAACATCACCAATACCCAGACCATCATCGACAAGGGACACAAGGATTTGCGCCGGGCGCGGGCTTGCGGCGAATCCATGATCCCGACCACCACCGGTTCCGCCAAGGCCATCACCAAAATCTTCCCGGAACTGCAAGGCAAGCTCAACGGCCATGCGGTGCGGATTCCTTTGCTGAATGCTTCCCTGACCGATTTTGTGTTTGAAGCAGCACGGGAAGTGACAGCGGAAGAACTGAATGGCTATTTCAAGGAAGCGTCTGAAACCTACCTGAAAGGCATTCTGGGTTACGAAGAACGCCCACTGGTGTCGGTGGATTACAAAGGCAACCCGCTGTCATCCATCATCGACGCGCCTTCCACCATGGTCATCGACGGCACGCAGGTGAAAGTTTATGCGTGGTACGACAATGAATGGGGCTACATGAACCGCATGATGGAATTGGCGGCGAAAGTGGCTGCGAGTCTCTGATGAACATTGACCTGCGCAATTACCTGACCGTCACGTTCGGCTACTGGGCATTCACCCTGACCGATGGCGCAATCCGTATGCTGGTGGTGCTGTATTTCCACCAATTGGGCTACTCGCCGTTTCAGGTGGCGATGCTGTTCCTGTTCTACGAATTTTTCGGCATCGTCACCAATCTGGTAGGCGGTTGGCTGGCGGCGCGGCTGGGTCTGAATGTCACCATGCACATGGGGATGCTGATGCAAATCGTGGCGTTGGGGATGCTCGTTCCCACTCACTTGCTGTCTGTACCGTATGTGATGTTTGCGCAAGCCCTTTCCGGCATTGCCAAAGACTTGAACAAGATGTCCGCCAAAGCCAGTGTGAAAACACTGGTTCCTGCCGATGCGGATGCCCGTTTGTTCAAGTGGGTAGCGGTGCTGACCGGCTCCAAAAATGCGCTGAAAGGAGCTGGTTTTTTCCTTGGGGCAGCGTTGCTGCAAGTTGCCGGGTTCCAGTATGCGTTGCTGATCCTGGCGGGTGGCTTGTTTGCGGTAACGTTGGTGACATTGGCTCTGTTGCCGGAAGAAATCGGCAAGTCGAAAGCCAAGCCCAAGTTTTCCCAGGTGTTTGCCAATAATGCCGCCATCAACTGGCTGTCGGCAGCGCGGTTCTTCCTGTTCGGAGCGCGGGATGTGTGGTTCGTGGTGGCTGTACCCGTGTTCATGGCGAGCGTGCTAGGCTGGAGCTTCATGCAGGTGGGTACGTTCATGGCAGCGTGGGTGATTGGGTATGGCATTGTGCAGGCCAGTGCGCCTGCCTTGTTACGCTTGAAAGAACACGCGCCGGGTGCGGGTGCTGCGCAATTCTGGGCATTGGCGTTGCTGCTAGTTCCGGCAGGGATCGCTGGCGCATTGGGGCAAGGCTGGGCTGCCGGAACAGTGCTGGTTGCCGGGCTATTACTGTTCGGGGTGGTGTTCGCCCTCAATTCCGCGCTGCATTCCTACTTGATCTTGGCCTATGCTGACCATGACAAGGTGGCGCTGAAGGTCGGGTTCTATTACATGGCGAATGCAGGCGGCAGACTGGCTGGAACAGTGTTGTCCGGCTGGAGTTATCAGCACTATGGGCTGGAAGGCTGTTTGTGGTTTTCTGCCGGGTTTGTGCTGGTGGCTTTGCTGTTGTCATTGCCGCTGACCAGCCGTTACGAATTCCGCGACAAAGTGACCACCAAAGTCACCCTCGCCCATTGCGGGCGAAGTCATCGCCAACCCCGGCTGGGCTAATGCAATTCCGCCAGAATCACCCGCTGTGTATCCAACATGGAATCAGCAATGAAATCCAGAAACGGTTCGATGTCGCCCCTATCCGCCGCTGCGAGGGCTTGCAGGTAAATCCGCCGCTTGGTGTTGCGCACAATCACGGGGGTATAGCCCTGAATCATCAAAATCAGGTTCATCAATATCCGCGCCCCCCGCCCATTGTCATCATCGAAGGGGTGAATTCGCACCATGTTGTAGTGGGCAATTCCCGCTACCGTGACGGCATGAAGCTGGTTCAGATTTGCGTTTACCCAGTCACATAATTGCTGCATTTCCAGTGGGACTTGTAACGGTTCGATGTAATGGTGGATTGAACCATCCTGTTGCAACACATGGTTCGGCTGCGATTTATACTGCCCCGGCGTGGCGAGCTTTTGTACCCGTTGCCATTGAGAATTCAGTGCAGGGGTAGATTGCACGCCAGCCAGCAATAAGGCATTGAGTTCCTTGATCAGCCCTTCGCTGATGGTGCGTTTCTGCGCTACCACATCAAACAGCAGGTCGATGGCTTCGGCATGATTGCGGGCATCGAGAAAGTCCTTGAACGGCTTGCCCTCGACCGTCAGCCCTTCCTGTAAAAAGAAGATGGTTTCACCCAGCGTCAGGGTGCTGCCTTCGATGGCGTTGCTGTCATACGTCCATTCGGCGCGGAGTTTTTGCTGGAGGGGTTGCCAGCGGTCAGGCTGTTGCGTGCGCAAATGCTGGATGTCGGCTTGCGCGGCGTCGATAGCTGCCAGTTTGCTGGTCAACTGGGCGGAGGGCTGGAATTGGTAGGAAGGGTTTTGCATACGTTATACTTCTAGCATAAATACCGTTAGTTCAGGAAAGCAAAGCTGCCGCCGCAGTCACTGCCGTGCCAATCGCTGCCTGATGTTCAACAACGAAGCCACCAACATCGGTCATGTCTTTGGCAACGTTGGTCAGTTCACGCAAACCACCCCAGAGTTTACCTAACACCGATTGGCTTTTCTCTGTTGGCTGCTTTTCGTCGGATTTCACCGCTTTGCGCACATCGTAAACGGCTTCCAGCACATCATCGGATAGGTGAGCTTTGTGGCATAGCATTTCATCCAGCACAGAACTGATGATTTGGCGTTGGTCGGCAGTGATGGTGACGTTATCCGAGTTATATGTCGAACCGTGTTCTGTGGCCAAATTTTTATTAGCGATAAGCAGTCCAAAATAGGTAATGCTCGTAGGGCATTCCTCCACGCATACCACACCAGCATATCATGTCCTTTCTCGCGACAAAGCGTCTCAAGGTCTTCTTTGGTGGGGAGTTCTGCCATGTAAGTCCAGTTCGTGATTGAGGTCAATGCAAGCATTTTGGCACGAATGGAGGGGGATTTCAGCAGAATAAATATGGTTCTTTACACCATAAACCTGCAATGCCACAATATTCCCATGCCAGCTACCAAACTACTGCACACCAAAGAAGAATATGCCCAAGGTTTCGTGGAAATCGTGATCTGGCACGTTCCCAAGCCTGTTCCGCCGTCGGAGCATCCATTCAAATATCGACTGGTCTACATCGTCGATGGTGAGAGGGTGGTCGGCTACGACAACGAACGCGGCAAGGGCGACCACAAGCATATCCGAGGGCTTGAACTATCCTATGATTTTCAAAGTCCAGTCCGTTTGGTGGCGGATTTCATGCAAGATATTGAAGGGGTAAACACATGAGCGAACGTATTCTAACCATCAAAGTCGGCTCTGGCATCCAGTCCTCATTAGCACTCGCCCAACAGATGATGGAACGGTTGGAGATCGGCGAAGAACCCGCCCCTTACTTCGGCGTAGGCTTCAAAAACGTCAGCCAGATGCTCAGTGTTTTCACTCCTAAACGCTGGGACTTGCTGGCAACGTTACGCGAACACGGCGCAATGAGCATTGCCGAACTCGCCCGCACCTTGCAACGCGACTACAAAAACGTCCACAACGACGTGGAACGCCTGATGGAATGGCTTGCCATCGAACGTGATGCCAACGGCAAAATCTTTACGCCCTATTCAGAAATCGTGGTGGATGTGCATTTGCCCCAGCAAAAAGCGGCGTGAGCTTGAACAAAATGTCCTTTTCCCCACAATCCCCTGCCTCCCAACCCTGTGCCAAACCCTACATACCCCATTACAACAACACCCAAGAGCTTGAATAATATGTAATTACCACACATGGCACGCCCCTTGCTTGATCTTCCCCATTTGGCAACAGGAGCACGACATGACCGATACCGACCTCTCCCTCGACCTCGAAGAACTGGTCAGCGCCGAAGACTTCCTCAACTACTTCGACATCCCGTTTGACCAGACCGTGGTTCACGTCAACCGCCTGCACATCCTGCAACGCTTCCACAACTATCTGGCGAAAGAGCCAGTCGCCAGCGACGACGATGCCCTGCGCGAACAGTACACCCGCCTGCTGACCAAGGCGTATGGCGACTTCGTTGATTCCGATGCCAAGACCGAAAAAGTGCTGAAGGTCTACCGCATGAACGAGCCGCAAACCGCTTTCATCCCGCTGGAAAGCCTGTTCGGGCAGGGGTGACGCCATGCCCCAGTACGAATACGGCGCGAAAGTGCGCGTGATCCGCAACGTGCGCGACGATGGCACGTTTTACGGTGCAACCATCGGCAAACTGCTGGTGCGGCGTGGCAGTGTTGGCTACGTGCGTGATGTCGGCACCTTCTTGCAAGACCAGATCATCTACTCGGTGCATTTCCTCGACGAACAAAAAACCGTCGGTTGCCGCGAAGAAGAGCTGATTGGCGGGGATGACCCGTGGGAACCCAGCCTCTACGAATTCCGCGACAAAGTGACTACCAAAGTCACCCTTGCCATTGAGGGCGAAGTCATCGCCAACCCCGGCGATGTCGGCGAAATCCTCAAAGTGATCAGCGGCTTGCCCACAGGCTTCGCCTACCATGTGCGCTTTCCCGGTCGGACGCTGCAAGTTCCTGAAAAGTTGCTGGAAGAAGCCCCCATCCCCGGCCCTTCCCCCACAAGGGGTGAAGGGGGTGAAGAGGAAGATGGGAGTGCATCTTGTTCCCTCACCCCTTGCGGGGGAGGGTTAGGGAGGGGGGAGAATTTCTCTCCATGCGAGGATGACCCCGATGCCTAACCTCAGTTTCGCCGTCATGGGCAAGCCGCCCGCCTACCGCTACCACCTGTTGCGCAACGCGCTGGAAACCTTTCAGAAAAACCTACCGAATCTGGATGAACAGGAATTCAACCGCGTCTGCCAACGCGCCGACCGCAGTTTCCAGCTCGAATCACTCGCCTTGCAAAGCCCCGAAGCCAGCCAGATCCTCATCCAGCCCGAACGGGTGGACATGGCCTTGCAGGAAATCGCCGACCGCTATCCCAACGACGAAGACTTCACCATCGACCTCAGCCAGAACGGCCTGACCCCCGACACTTTGCGCCAAGCCTTGCAACGCGAACTGCTGTTCGATGGCATCCTGCAAAAAGTTGCCGCCCGCAGCATCACCATCAACGACATTGACGTACAGCTTTATTACGAAATGAACCGCAGCCGTTTCCTCCAGCCCGAAACCCGGCTGGTGCGGCAGATCCTCATCACGGTCAACAATGACTACCCGGAAAACCAGTACGACACCGTGCTGCAACGCATCCGCAAGATTGCTGCCCAGGCCACTGGCAACGCCAAACAGTTCGGCAAGCTGGCACGCCAGTATTCCGAATGCCCGACCGCGATGGAGGGCGGCAAACTCGGCAACCTGCCTTACGGCAAACTCTACCCGAAACTTGATGCCGCGCTGTTCGCCCTGAGTGCGGGGCAAGTCAGCGCACCGATCGAAACCGAACTCGGTTTCCACCTGCTGCTGTGCGAACACATCTACCCCGCACAACAGGTTTCCCTCACCCAGGCCAAGCCGCAAATCCGCGCCTTGTTGCAGGAACGCGCCCAGCGCAACTGCCAAAAGGCATGGCTGAAACAACTCGAAGCCAGCACCACCCCGGAGGTATCCCCATGAGCGACACCACACCCGCCTGTTCCTTCTGCGGACAAGTGCAAACTGCCCACATCCCGCTGATCGCAGGCATGAACGGGCACATTTGTGAAGCTTGTGTGCGCCTTGCCCATCAGGTTATCAGTACCTGGAGCCGCAAGCGCAGCATGAGCGAACCGCTAAAAGATTCCCCCAAACCGCTGGAGATCAAGGCCATCCTCGACCGCTACGTAATCGGTCAGGACAGCGCCAAGGAAACCCTCTCGGTGGCGGTCTACAACCACTTCAAACGCCTGCGGGTCGAAACCGACCAGCCACGCATCTGCACCCACCCCAACAAGTCCGTGGTGGAACTCGATAAATCCAACATCTTGCTGCTGGGGCCTTCCGGTACCGGCAAAACCTTGCTGGCAAGTACCCTGGCGCGGATTGTGGGCGTACCGTTCGTCATCGCCGACGCCACCACCTTGACGCAAGCAGGCTACGTCGGTGAAGATGTGGAAAGCATCATTTCCCGCCTGCTCGACAGCGCCGACGGTAACAAGGAATTGGCGGAATGGGGCATTGTTTACATCGACGAAATCGACAAACTCGCCCGCAGCGGTGAAAACTCGCACGGAACCCGCGACGTGGGCGGTGAAGGCGTACAACAAGCCCTGCTCAAACTGGTGGAAGGCACGCCGGTCAAAGTCCCCGCCAAAGGCCGCAAAGACCAGGCTCCAGTGATGCTGGACACGCGCAATATCCTGTTCATCGTTGGTGGCGCGTTCTCCGGGCTGGAAAAGCTGCTGGAAAAACGCCTGAAACCGGGCGCAAAAGGCATTGGTTTCCACGCAGCCCACAGCAACCCGACCGAAGCCGAAAAACTCGCCGACAAGCTACGCCTGTTCAGTGAAGTGCAGCCGGAAGATTTGCGCCATTTCGGCCTGATCCCCGAATTCATCGGGCGCTTCCCGGTGATTACCGCCCTGCACGACCTCGACGAAGATGCGCTGATCAGCATCCTCACCGAGCCGCAAAACGCCCTGACCAAGCAATACCAGCAACTGTTCGCGCTGGATAATGCGGAACTGGAATTCACCAACGATGCACTGCGGGCGATTGCGCAGAAGGCGATTGCACATGGTACGGGTGCGCGTGGTTTGCGCGGGGTGCTGGAAGGGATGCTGCGCAAACTGATGTTTACCTTGCCGTCGGAAGCAAACGTGGCGCGTTGCGTGGTGACAGCGGAAGTGGTGCAGGGTGAGGCTGAAATTGCGCTGGAATACCGTGAGCCTGAAACCATTCAACTTGAGGTCACCGTGTAAGCGTAGTCTTACACAATTGCCGTCGCCTTGATTTGCGCGAACACCGTCATCCCCACCTTCAACCCCAATTGCACCGCAGATTTCTGGGTAATGTGTGCCAGCAATGGCACGCCGCCTAGGTTCAACCTCACCACCACTTGCCCAGACACAGGCTTTGCCATGCCGCTAATGGTGGCGGGCAACACGTTGAGGATGCTGGTTTGCACCGGTTGTTGCAGCGTCAAACTGACATCACGGGCATCAATGCGTAAACGCAACGGTGTACCGACGGCAGTTGCCTGCTGGTAAGGCAAGCTGATAACGCCCCCGGCAAAACCGACGTGGCTGAGGTGAAACGCTGGCTCGTGATCCCACACTTTCACTTGCAATACGCTGGAGGCTTCTTTGCCTTGCGACATTGGCGAATCCAGCCGCGTCAACACCTCCGCCAATGCGCCCGAAGCCACCACCTTGCCAGTCTCCAGCACCACCAGATGGTCGGCGAGTTGGGTCACTTCCTGCGGTGAATGCGTCACGTACAGAATGGGAATATCGAGTTCGCGCTGCAAGCGTTCCAGAAACGGCAGGATTTCCTGCTTGCGCTTGAGGTCGAGGGCAGCGAGTGGCTCATCCATCAGCAACACTTGCGGCTTGAGGGCAAGGGCGCGGGCAATGCCGACCCTCTGGCGTTCCCCCCCAGACAATTGCGCGGGGATTTTATCCAATAAATGTTCAATCCCCAACATCGCCACGATCGCCTCCAATTCGACCGCAGTGGCGGCTTGGGCTGTGCGTTTACGCCCGTAATCAATGTTCTTGCGGGCAGTCAAATGCGGGAACAGGCTGGCTTCCTGAAAGACATACCCTAGGGGGCGTTGGTGGGGCGGCAAAAACACACCCTTCGTGCTGTCTTGCCACACTTGCCCCCGTACTTGCAAAAAACCGCTGTCCGGGCGTTGTAACCCCGCAATGCAACGCAACAAGGTGGTTTTGCCAGAGCCGGAATGCCCAAACAATGCCGTTACCCCGCTCCCCGGCAATTGCAAATCCACCGCCAATTGAAAGCCTTCAAACGCCAATTGAAAGCGTGCATCTACGTGTGCAAGTGCGGTATGCGTCATATTTTCGGCATCCTAATCCCCCGATTGAGGGTATACATCAGCAATAATACGATGAAGGAAAACACCACCATACCGCCAGCCAGCCAGTGGGCTTGCGCGTATTCCATCGCCTCGACGTGATCGTAAATTTGCACCGATACCACACGGGTTTTGTCGGGAATATTGCCACCAATCATCAGCACCACGCCGAATTCACCCACGGTATGCGCAAATCCCAAAATGGAAGCCGTGAGAAAACCGGGTCGCGCCATCGGTATTGCCACGCTGAAAAACGCATCCAGCGGTGTTGCCCGCAACGTGCTTGCCGCCTCCATCAGACGCATATCCAGCGTTTCAAACGCATTTTGAATGGGTTGCACCACAAACGGCAGCGAATAGAACACCGATGCCACCAGCAAACCGGTAAAGCTAAACGGCAACGTCCCCCACCCCAATGAGTCGGTCAATTGCCCAATCGGCCCTTTTGGCCCCAAGGTAATTAACAAATAAAACCCGATCACCGTCGGTGGCAATACAATCGGCAACGCCACCACAGCACTCAAGGGGGCTTTCCACCAGCGGCGAGTACGCGCCAGATGCCATGCCAGCGGTGTACCGATTACCAACAAAATCAAGGTGGTCAATCCGGCTAATTTGACCGTAAGCCAAATAGCCGACCAGTCACTAGGAGACAGCATGATTATTGTGTCTCAGGCGTTGTTTCAGGCAAATCGTAACCGTAACTGCTGATAATGGCTCGTGCCTCTGCCCCTTGCAGGTAATCCAACAAGGTTTGAGCAGCGGCGTTATCCTTGCCCTTGGTTAACAATACCGCGTCTTGCGCCAATGGTTGATACATCTCTGCGGGCACAACCCACGCCGAACCGCTTTTGAGTTTGCCATCTTGTTGCACTTGCGACAGCGCTACAAAGCCGAGTTCGGCATTGCCCGTCGACACAAAATCAAAGGTCTGGGTAATGTTTTCACCTGTCACCAGTTTGGGCGTGATAGCGGCAGTCAACCCTAATTTTTCCATCACTGCCATCCCCGCTGCACCATAAGGTGCGGTTTTGGGGTTAGCAATCGCCAGATGCTTGAAGTCGCCTTTGCTCAATACCTCACCATTGGCATCCACATAACCGTCGGTACTGCTCCACAACACCAGTTTGCCGAAAGCGTAGGTAAACTGAGAGTCGGCTGTTGCCAATTTGTCTTCAATCAGTTTTGTCGGGGTCTTGCTATCAGCCGAAAGAAAGACCTCAAACGGTGCGCCGTTAGCAATCTGCGCGTACAGCTTGCCTGTTGCACCGGCAGAGATTTTCAACTCATGCCCACTGGCAGCTTTGAATTTTTCCGCAATGGCTTCTAAAGGCTTGGTGAAGTTGGAGGCAACAGCAACTTGCACTTCATCTGCCCAAGCACCGGCAGTACTGAAAGCGATGGCAGCGGCAAGCAGGGTTTGTTTAAACAGTTTCATGGTGATTTCCTTAAAAGGTGATCCTCGTGGTACGAAGATTACCATCACCGATACTAGATACTAGGTTACTCGATGCAATGGCGTGTTATTCCCCCAACGCAGGCAACAAACGCGGGTCGCCCTTGATGTCATCCCCTTTGCCCCACACCGTCACCGCTTCCACAAACCACTGACGCTTGGTCGGGTGCGGCTGCAACACGTCGTATTCGGCAAAGAACGTGCCGTCCGCATGGAACAGCAGCGAACCCGTTTTGTAGCCGCTGGTGGGGTGCATCCACACCCCCAGCAGCGAATCCAGCCCTGAAAACGTGTCGCGTTGCAGGCTGTATTGCACATGGCTACCCAGCGTCACCTCGGCACGTTCCGGCGGAAAACCCAGCTTGAGGATTTGCCGGTTGAGTTCCTGACAGATCACAGCAGCTTGCACCGCAGTCTGGAGGACTTTCTCTGCCAAATCATCACTACTCATCCTTCATCCCTATCATTCGTCATCATTATTGCGATCACGCCGTTCCACCGTTTCCGGGTCAGCCGTAATCGGGCGGTAAATCTCCACCCGGTCGCCATCCGCTACTTTGGTATCCAGCTTGCTGATTTTGCCAAAAATCCCCACCGCCTGATGTTCCAGATCAATGTCCGGGAACTGCTTGAGCAAACCGGAATGTTCAATCGCTTCCTTGATGGTGCTGCCTTCCGGCACTTCCAGCTTCAGCCACGTCTGTTTAAATTTATCCGCGTAAGCGATTCCCACGTTCATGCTTTTCTCCCATCCCACACCCGCTTCCCCGCCAGCAGTAAACCCAATGCCATAAACCCACCCGGCGGCAAAATCATCAGCAAAAAGCCCTTGTAACCGGGGATGATGGTCAATTCCATGAAGGAAAACGCTTTGCCCAACAACAATGACGCACTAGCAAATAACGTGCCGCTACCCAGCACTTCGCGCACGCCACCGAGGATCACCAAGGCCAGCGTGAACCCCAGCCCCATCATCAACCCATCCACCATTGACGGCACGGGCGAGTTCTTGGACGCAAACGACTCCGCCCGCCCCAAAATCGCACAGTTGACCACAATCAGCGCAATGAACAAGCCCAATACCTTGTACAGCTCATGCACCCACGCATTCAGTGCCATATCCACCAGCGTCACCAGGGTAGCAATCAGCACAATGTAAACCGGAATCCGCACCGCCGGGCTGACAATATGGCGCACCGACGACACCAGCAGGTTGGAAACCACCAGCACTGCCGTGGTTGCCAGCCCCATGCCCAAGCCATTGGTGGCGGTGCTGGTCACAGCCAGCGTCGGGCACAGTGCCAAGCCTTGCGCAAACACCACGTTGTTGTCCCACAACCCATCACGGGTGAGGCGTTTATAGTCAGTACTCATGGTTTCACCTCCAGCATTTCCGCCTTGTGGGCTTCAAAAAATTGCAAGGCTGCGTGCAGGCTTTTCACCACCGCACGCGGGGTAATGGTTGCACCGCTGAACTGATCGAATTGCCCACCGTCCTTTTTCACCTTCCACTGGTCTGCGGGCGGATTGCCCAGTGACAGTCCAGTAAATTGGGTAATCCAGTCTGCCTTGGCGGCTTCAATTTTGTCGCCCAGCCCCGGTGTTTCCTTGTGTGACAGCACCCGCGTGCCGAGGATTTTGCCTTGCGGGTCAAGGGCAATGATGGTGCGGATTTCGCCCGCATAGCCGAAGCCGATGGTTTCCCACACCAGCGCGGTGACTTTGCCTGCTTTTGTACCTTGGTAGATGGTTACGTCCTTACCATCTGCACCTTTGAGCAGCAGCGGTTTTGCCACCATATTGTTGTCGTGTAAATCATCCGGCACGACTTGTGCCAGCGATTGTTGCAGGTCTTCCATCTTGCGCTGCGCAATCGGTTCGCGAGTGGCGTTATCCACCCCCAGCAGCAAGGCGGCAGCAATTGCGGCGCACGTACCCAACAGGATAGCTTGGTAAGGGATGCGTTCCAGCAGCGGAGTTTTGTCTGGGGTTTTGGCTTCAGTCGTCATTATTTGTTCTCCCCGCTGGCATAGTTGAGCGGTTCGCCCTTGCGGTCACGTCCGTAAATGCGTGGGCGGAAATAGTGGTCAATCAGCGGGGTGAGTGCGTTCATCAGCAATACCGCGAACGCCATGCCTTCGGGGTAGCCTGCCCATGTACGAATCACGTACACCAGCAAGCCACAACCCGCGCCGAAAATCAGTTGTCCGGTCGCTGACACAGGTGACGTGACCAAATCGGTAGCAATGAAAAACGCGCCCAGCAAGGTAGCCCCCGCCAGCAAATGCACCTCCACACCAGGGTAAACGTCGGGGTTGACGGCGTGCATGATCCCCGCCAACAGCAACAAGGTGCCGAGCAGTGACACCGGAATGTGCCAGGTAATAATGCGTTTCCACAACAGGAACAAGCCGCCGAGTAACAGCAACACCGCTGAGGTTTCGCCCATACTGCCGCCCATCATCCCCAGCCCCATGTCGCTGACACTGGGCAAATGCTCGGCAAGGCTGGACAAGGTATGCCCTTGTCCGGTTTCCGTGCGGATATGCCCCAGCGGGGTTGCGCCGCTCACCCCATCGACCGTCACCCAAGTAGTCATTTCCAGCGGGAAGGAAATCAGCAACGCTACCCGCGCCACCATCGCCGGGTTAAACAGGTTTTGCCCGATACCGCCGAACACTTGCTTGCCAATAATGATGGCGAGGAATGCGCCCAACAGCCCGATCCACCAAGGTGCAGTCGGTGGCAAGCTCATCGCCAGCAACCAGCCGGTGAGGATTGCCGAACCGTCGCTGAGGTATTTGCCGACGGGCTTGCCCATGATTTTCAAGGCAATCGCTTCCGCCAGCACGCAGCCGAGGATGGTGATCAGAAACAGGCTGATGGCAGGCAAACCGAACAGGTACAAACCGAAAATGGTCGCTGGGGCAAGTGCCAGCATCACCAGCAACATGGTGGTATGCACGCTTTTGCCGGAATGGGTGTGTGGGCTGGAAATCAACAGGCTCATGCGCTTGCCTCCTGTGCGGTTTTAGCAGCGGCAGCCGCTGCGGCGGCTTTTTTGGCGGCGGCTTCGCGTTTGCGGCGTTCCATCATTTCCTTCTTCGCCCGTTCTTGCGCTGCCATGCGTTCGTTGCGCTGTTCAATCAGGCGTTTGGTTTCATCCTGCTTATGCTTGGCGCGTTGGCGGTTGGCAAGTTCACCCTTGGCGTAGTTGAAGTATTGCACCAGCGGGATGTGCGCGGGGCAAACGTAGGAACACGAGCCGCACGCGATGCAATCCATCAGCCCCAGCTTGGTGACGGCATCGAGGTTGCCAGCGCGGGCATTGGCGGCCATGTCCAGCGGCAACAGCCCGCACGGGCAGGCTTGTACGCAACTGGCGCAGCGGATGCAGGGCGATTCCTGATTTTCCGACACTTCTTTGGCGGTGAGGGCGAGGATGCCGTTGCAACCTTTCACCAGCGGCACGCGGGTATCGGGCAGCAGGTTGCCCATCATCGGCCCGCCGCTGATCAGACGGGCAGGTTCGGTGTTGAAACCTTCGCAATGGTCGATCACGTCCTGCACTTTGGTGCCGAGCAATACCCGCAGGTTGCGTGGCTGGCGTACTGCCCCGCCGGAGACGGTGACGACGCGCGACACCAGCGGTTTGCCTTCGCGCAAGGCATCACGGACTGCCAAGGCGGTTGCCGGATTATGCACCACAATGCCGATGTCCGCCGTCAAGCCACGCGCAGGTGTTTCCAGCCCGGTGAGGGTTTGCACCAGATGCTTTTCCGACCCCATCGGGTAGCGCATCGGCAAGCCGACCACCTGGATATTGGGAAAAGCGGTGGCGGCTGCGCACATCGCCGCTTGGGCTTGCGGCTTGTTGTTTTCGATGCCGATGATGATATTTTCTACCCCCAGCGCGTAAGCCATGAGGCGGATGCCGTCGATGACGTTGGCGGAATATTCGCGCATTACCCGGTCATCGCAGGTCAGGTAGGGTTCGCATTCCGCGCCATTAATCACCAGCGTATGCAGCTTGTAACGGTTGCGCAGATTGAGTTTGACGGCAGAGGGGAAGGTTGCGCCGCCCATGCCAACGATTCCGGCAGCGGCGACACGGGTGGCGATTTCGGCGGGGTCGAGGGTGAACGGGTCAGCAGGCGGGGAAAGTTCCACCCATTCATCCTTGCCGTCCGGTTGCAAGGTGATGGTGTGTACCGACAGACCGGAAGCGTGGTGCGCGGGGTAATGCCCGACCCCGACCACACGCCCGGAAGTAGGGGCATGGATGGGCGCGGAAATCATCCCTTGGCTGTTGGCGAGCAATTGACCTTTGAGGACATGATCGCCGCGCTTGACCGCCGGTTTTGCCGCCGCGCCGATGTGCTGCTGCAAGGGAATGTGCAACAGGCTGGGCATCGGCAGGTCTTCGATGGCTTTGTCCGCGCTCAGGGTCTTGCAGTCGTGCGGGTGTACGCCGCCACGGATGCGGAACAGCTTGCTGATTTTTTGGGGTGCTAGGAATCCCATGAGATTTTCCCGGAAATGGCTATGGGGTGAAGTTATGCAGGAGATATGCCAGCGGCTTCATCACCTCCCATCTCATTGAAATTATTAGGCTGATAGTGTGGATTAGTGAGGGCGTTTACGACAAAAAGTGAGAAATGTAGGGTTTGTTACATCGGTAGCCGACAGATGATGGTGAGGGTAGATAGCTGAACCAACATAAGCGTAGTATGATCATTTCAAGATACCGCTGATGGAGAAGCACCATGCAATTGACGCTTGATATTCCAGAAAAATTCTTTATTTACCAGTCACCTGTAGAACTTGTACGTTTGCTCAAACTTAACACCGCCATCGATCTTTATCGGCGGGGACGATTCTCGGCAGGGGCGGCTATTGAATTCGTCGGCAATATGGATCGTTACGAATTCCTGTATGAATGCCGCAAGCGGGACGTTGAACCGCAAACCTATGAAAGCACCGAAGAATTACAGTCTGAAATTGACATGCTGGCAAAGGAGTTGGCGTGATTATTGTCGCGGACGCATCGCCCTTGGTTGCCTTGGCAATTTGTGATTGTCTGGATGTGCTGGAACAGTTGTTCAATGAGGTCAAGGTTTCACAAACTGTGTATGAGGAAGTGACGATCGGCAACAAACCGGGTTCGGACAAACTTGCAGCGTATTTGCAGGGGAAAATCGTCGGGCTGAATCTGGACAACTACATCATCGGGGGCGATTCGCTAGACAAAGGTGAACTGACATCCATCGCCCTGTATAAACACCTTCAGGCTGATTATTTGCTCATTGATGAGAAGGCAGGGCGTAAGGTAGCAAAGCTCAATCATGTCAAAATCATTGGCAGCCTTGGTGTCCTGATCGAAGCCAAGCGTAAAGGCATCATTCCCTCGCTCAAGCCTCATGTCGAAATATTGCGCTTATCTAAAGCCCATTTTAGTGATGATTTGCTGGATTATGCATTAGCTGCTGTTGGTGAATAGCAAAGCCATCAGTGATGGACGTTGTGAAGGTGATTTGCGTAATCTCAGTTTCGCCAATACCTTATACCTTACCAGATTGTAGCATGGCTTAGGCGATGCCACCCACCGCCGGACTCGGCCAGTACCACGTCTGCACCGTATGCGTCAGTGGGCGCATTTCAATACATTCCGTTGGGCAAACTTCAAAGCACTTCTCACAGCCGGTACAAGCATCCGCAAATACCGCATGAATCTGCTTGGAACTGCCCAAAATCGCATCCGTCGGGCAACGTTTAAAGCACTTGGTGCAGCCGATGCACAAGTTTTCATGCACATACGCAATCATCGGCCCCTTATCCGCCACCCCGGAAAGGTCAATGCTGACACCCAGTTTTGCCGCCAGCGTTTCCGCCAACGCCTTGCCACCGGGCGGGCAAGCGGTCACGGGGGCTGCACCATTGGCAATCGCCTCCGCCGCCGGGCTGCAACCGGGAAAGCCGCACTGCCCACACTGCGAACCGGGCAGCAGGGATTCAATTTCTTCCTGTAACGGGTTGCCTTCCACCTTGAAATACTGGCCTGCCAGCCCTAACAGCCCACCCAGCAACAACCCCAAGGTCATCAAAATCAGAATCGCAGTCATGCTCTTTCTCCCTTTCCTATTGGCTCGCCAGTCCCGCAAAGCCCATAAACGCCAGCGACAGCAACCCGGCAACAATGAACGCAATCGGCAACCCGCCAAACGCGGCTGGCACTTGCGCCAACGCCAACCGTTCCCGCAAACCCGCAAAAATCACCAGCACCAGCGTGAAACCCACCGCAGAACCAAAGCCATACAGCAAGGTTTGCAGAAAACTGTGCTGTTCCTGCACATTCAGCAGAGCCACCCCCAATACCGCGCAATTGGTGGTAATCAGCGGCAGGAAAATCCCCAGCACCTGATACAGCGCGGGCGACACCTTCTTAATCACCATTTCGGTAAATTGCACCGTCGCCGCAATCACCAAAATAAACGACAAAATCCGCAGAAAACCCAGATCAAACGGTTGCAACACCCAATGTTCCAGCATCCAGCCCGCCACCGACGCCAGCGTCAGCACAAACGTTGTCGCCATGCCCATGCCAATCGCCGAATCAATCTGCTTGGAAACGCCCATGAACGGACACAGGCCAAGGAACTTGACCAATACCACGTTGTTCACCAGCACTGTGCCGAGCAGGATCATGAAATATTCCATTGCGCATTCCCTGAAGTATGTCTTGGAAAGTGCAATGCAGGGAGCGTGCCAGCCGCTGCAAGCCTTGCTTGGTGTGGGTTTGGGGCGAATGTTGCCACGTGTGGTTTGTAACAAAGGAGGAGGATTGTCGGGTTTGCTACATGAAGAAACCCCTCACCCCAACCCCGCACCCAGCCCCCTGAGGGGTCGTCCCTCAAGGGGAGAGGGGGAACAAGAAAAAGAGCGTCTTAGCCCCTCTCCCCTTGAGGGACGACGCTGAAAGCGGCTGGGTGCGGGGTTGGGGGTGAGGGGTTTCTCCCCGCTGGCACGCCTATTGCAGCGCAATAAAGCAAAGCAATCGTGGAAACCGTTATGCACAAGCCAAGCACCTCATTCGCCGCCCACTATGCCGACCTTGCCAGACTTGCCGGATTCGAGCATGTGACCCCCGGCTTATCGCTGCAAGCCATCCTTGAAACCGTGGAGCAAGCCCCCGTTGCCATTTCCATTACCGATACCCGCGCCAATATCCTCTATGTCAACAGTGCGTTTGAGGAATTAACCGGCTATTCGCGCGATGAGATTTGCGGGCAAAACGAATCGGTGCTGTCCTGTAAAACCACCCCGCTGGAGATTTACCGCAATTTGTGGCGCACCATCCAAAGCGGCAAGGATTGGCGCGGCACGCTGGTGAACCGCAACAAGGCTGGCGAACGCTACCTCGCCGAAGTGAGTGTCGCACCGGTTTTGGATAGCAAGGGGGCTATCACCAATTTCCTCGGAATGCACCGCGACATTTCGGTGATCCACCACCTGGAACAGCAACTCAAGCACCAGAAAATTCTCTCCGACACCATTTTTGACCTTGCCCCCGCCATCGTGGTTTTGCTCGACAACCAGCGCAATATCCTGATGGATAACAAAGCCTACAAACGCCTGAAAGCCGAATTCGGTACAATCGAACCCGTCCACCTGTTCCTCAACGCGCTCAAGGATCGGCTGCCAACGCTGGACGGGGAAACCTTCGACAATTTCCGGGACGTGCAAGTCCGTTTCGACGCACCCAGCGGCACTGAATGCTGGTTTACGCTTTCCGGCATCCATGTCGCCGAACTCGACCATGCTGCGCAAAACTTTTTTGCTCCGGCGAACCCGAACGGGCATTACCTGTTATTGGTTGCCACCGATATAACCACCCGCAAAGCCGAACTGGAACGCGCCCGCATCCAGCACCTCAAAGTGCAAATGGCGGAACAGGAACTCACCAGCAGCATCCGCGAAACCTTGGCAGGCGCGATTTTCCAACTGGAAACCCCGCTCAACGTTATCCAGGCCGCGCTGGTGATGCCGCCCTCTTCCACCGAAGCCTTGTACCCGGTGCTGCAACAAGTGCTGGAGTCGTCTTACCGCGCCATCAATGCCATGCGCATGGCCTTGCCCAGAGCCGAACACGGCACGTATTCCCTGGTCAACATCAATCAGGTGCTGAAAGACTTGCTGATTATGGCAACCGACCGGATGCTGGCTGAAGGTGTGGTGGTCGATTGGCAACCCGAACCCGTATTGCCTGCCATCATGGGCAACGAAGCGGCATTGCGCCGACTGTTTAACTACCTGTTGGACAATGCCCTGCTGGCACTGCACGAAGCGGGGCGTGTCTACCGCGAATTGCGCATTCAAACCCGCTTGCACGGCGACCGTATCGACGTGGAAATCACCGATAATGGCAACGGCATTCCCCCCAAGCAACGCCTGAAAGTGTTTGAACCCTTCCAAAGTGGCTGGAAACGCGGCAACGGCAATATCGGCATGGGCTTGTGCATGGCGCAAGAAATCGTCAACAACCACGAAGGCACAATCAGCATTGACCCTGATTACCCCGACGGTTGCCGTATCCGCGTCAATCTCCCCCTAAAAGCCAGCAACGGGGGGATGGAATGAGCCACGACAATGCACAATTGCAACAAAACCTCAACTTGCTGGAAGACGAGTTATCCTGCATCTACGCCGTCAGCAAGGTATTGAACCGTTCCCTCAACCTCAAAGAAACCTTGCGCGAAGTGCTGCGCGTGTTGCATGAAGAAGGTCAGCTCGAACACGGCATGGTCAGTTTATTGGATGATGACAGCGGCGATCTGTTGCTGTTTGAACTGCACCGTGAAGACCATCTGACGGTCGGCAATGTGCGTTACCGGGCTGGTGAAGGCATCATGGGGCTAGCCATTGAAATGGACAAGCCGCTGATTATCCGCAAACTGGCGGATGAACCGCGTTTTCTCGACAAACTGGGTGTCTACAACCCAGATCTACCGTTGCTGGCAGTCCCCATTCGGGCGCGTGGCGATGAAATCGTGGGTGTGTTGGCAGCACAACCGCCCGCCGAATTGCACTTGCTGGGCGAACGCCGCCGTTTCCTCGAAATGGTCGGCAACCTGATTGGGCAAAACGTGGCGCTTGCCACCCAGGTTGCCAACGACAGGCAGGAATTGCAAAAGGAACGCGACTCGCTGCGCCGCAAGGTCAAGGGCGAATCCGGCTTCGCCAACCTGATTGGGCATACCCGCGTCATGCAGGTGGTGTTCGACCAAGCGCGGCAGGTGGCAAAATGGAATACCACCGTGCTGATTCGTGGGGAGTCCGGCACCGGTAAAGAGCTAATTGCCAACGCTATCCACTACCACTCACCGCGTGCCAATAACACTTTCATCAAGCTCAATTGTGCGGCGTTGCCGGATACCTTGCTGGAATCCGAGCTGTTTGGGCATGAAAAAGGTGCGTTTACTGGGGCAATCAGCCAGCGTAAAGGACGTTTCGAGCAAGCGGACGGTGGCACACTGTTTCTGGATGAAATCGGGGAAATTACCCCCGCCTTCCAAGCCAAGTTGCTGCGAATCCTGCAAGAGGGCGAATTTGAGCGTGTCGGCGGCAGCAAAACCCTGCAAGTGGATGTGCGTGTGATTGCTGCCACCAACCGTAATCTGGAACAGGAAGTGCGTGAAGGCAACTTCCGCGAAGACTTGTATTACCGCCTCAATGTCATGCCCATTATCATGCCACCGCTACGCGAACGGTTGGAAGATGTGCCGGATTTGGCAAAATTTCTGGTCACTAAAATTGGGCAAAAACAGGGGCGCAAGCTGGACATCAACGACAGTGCAGTACGGGTGCTGATGCACCACCATTGGCCGGGTAACGTGCGCGAACTGGAAAACTGCATGGAACGCGCCGCCATTCTCAGCCCTGACGGGCATATCGACGCACAGGTGATTCGTTTGAGCGGGATGGAAGCACGCACCACGCTATTGCCGCCGCTTGAAACCCATAACAAAGCACGGGTTGACTTCAGTGACCCCGATCTCGATGAACGGGAGCGGGTGATTGCCGCGCTGGAAGAAGCGGGATGGGTGCAAGCCAAAGCCGCCCGCTTGCTGAACATGACACCCCGCCAAATTGCTTACCGGATTCAGATACTGAACATTCAGGTGCGGCAGATTTGAAACCAGTGCGCTGGTTTTCCTCATGGTGTTTTACTGCTACACTTTTCTCATCGTGTATTACGGTATGACACCATGACAATTTCTGTACGGCTTCCACCAGAAGAGCAGCATATGCTGGAAATGGCAGCGCGGCGCGTAGGGCGCAGCAAAAGTGATCTGATGCGGCAGGCGGTGCGTGAACTGTGCCAGCGATTGGCAACAGACAACCGCACACCCTACAGTTTGGGGCAAGATTTGTTTGGTGCGGGCAGTCTTGCATCTGCCCCGACTGATCCGCTGAAACGCCAAATCTGGGAGAAATTGCGTGCCAAACACCAGCGCGTGGGTTGATACCGGCTTTCTGGTCGCACTATTTGCCAAAGACGACAAACATCACACTTCAGCCCAAGCATTCTTGAGCAGCTTAGGAAAAATCGAATTGCATTCCATCTGGCCTGTAGTGGTGGAAGCCTGCTTTTTCCTCGATACATCCGGCAAACTTGCTCTGCTCCAGTGGATAGAACGCGGGGCATTGACGCTACACAACATCAGCACACAGGATTTGCCTATCGTCCGCAACACACTGGAAAAGTACCAAAACCTTGAACCAGATTTCACCGATGCCGCACTGGTAACATTGGGTGTGACCGGAAGTGATGCTCTTTTTGCGGCTTCGCCGTTACCCCTCACC
>ERZ761609.670-NODE-670-length-37629-cov-14.308804_pt1 | contig 37629 bp, 29 predicted proteins | sample MGYA00511163_ERZ761609 | MGnify/ENA primary metagenome ERZ761609 (study PRJEB28899, sample SAMN02445070) | bioreactor sludge metagenome | biome: EBPR sludge | place: Australia: Brisbane, Thorneside Wastewater Treatment Plant | collected 2011-12-16 ...
ACCTATGGAGACCGTGAATCACATCTCAATGGAAATTAATAGGTCCTGAGCCTAGCGGTTATGTGGCGCTAGAAGAATTACAGCGAGCAAAAATCGCCGTCACAGGGCAAAAATTTACGACGTCATTATACGTTGTCTGTCTTCATCACTTAAATCATTAATATAGTCTCGAATATCTTTATATACGTAGCGTATAAAATCCTCCTTTTGATCTTCTGTCTTCGTTTCAAATGATCGCCCTGCCCATTTTGGGGCGATAAATTCGGCAACTTTACGAAGGTCGCTTCCGGTCAAGGCCAGTTTGATAGCTTCGACGCGAAACTTCGACAGGCGCGCGTGTCCATCCGTGAACATATAAACGTCGTCAATGGGGATTATCGCGCGGGGCTTTCGACCTGTCATCAAACCGCTTCCCGCATCGATACGACGTTGTTGCTTTCGCCGCCCCGCACGATACCGCAATAGCGGCCCCAATCGGCCATAAGACGTTGCCGCTTCGCCATTAGGTCGCCACGGGCATAAGCGGCTTCGGCCTTGTCCTTGAGGCTGTGGGCAAGCGCTTGTTCGATCACTTCGCGCGGATGCGCCGTCGTTTCGCCCGCCCAATCGCGGAAGGTTGAGCGGAAGCCGTGTTGCGTGATGTTTTCCCAACCCATGCGTTCAAACAGCTTTTGAAAAGCTTGGTCCGACAACGCACCGCCGCGCGGAGCTGGAAATACAATGTCGTCGCCTTCGATCCTCGGCAGAGCGCGAAGCAGGGCGATAGCTTCATCACAAAGCGCAACCCGATGTTCCTTGTCTGCCTTCATTCGTTCGCGCGGCAAAATCCAAACCTTCGCATCCATGTCGATTTCGCCCCAAGTCGCGAAGCGCGCTTCCGAAGATCGTGCGGCGGTAAGGATGCTGAATTCCAGCGCCCGCGCTGACATACCTTCGCGCTTCCGAAGATCGACCATGAACGCGCCAATTTCGGCGTAGGGCAAGGCCGCGTGGTGCCTCACTTTCTTGACCTTGTTTGGCTTCGGAAGCAGCGGTTCGAGCATTCCTTTCCAAGCGGCGGGATTGTCGCCGTGGTATGCGTCCTTTGCCCTCGCATGATCAAAGACAGTTTCTATTCGCCCGCGAAGCCGCGATGCAGTTTCGGTTTTCTGCGACCAGATCGGCTTGAGCACGCGGAGAACATCTTCCTTCTTCAGTTCGTCAATTTTCCGACCGTCATTGAGTACAGGATATGCGTATTTTTCGAGCGTGCTACGCCATTGCGCCAGCGCCTTTGCATTACGCAATTCCTCGCCCTTCTTCTCAATTACGGCTTCGGCGCACTCTTCGAAGGTCTTACGGCGTTCCTCTTCGGCTTTCGCTGCCAGCTTCGCGCGTTGTTCGGCTTCCTTAGCTTCAAGCGGATCGGTCCCGTCCCGCACCTGCCTGCGCAGTTCGCGGGCTTTTTCTCGCGCTTGGGCCAAGGTCACATCGTCACAACTACCCAAACCAATGTCCCGGCGATGGATGGCAGGGCGTCCGTTGGCGGCAACGCGCGTGCCCACAACCAAGCGCAGCACCCAAGCGCGCGAAGCGCCCGCGATGCGCAGATGCAGCCCGTCCGCACCGCCGACAGCGTAGCGGCCATCTGCCTTCAAACTCGCAACAGCTTTCGCAGTGAGTTCCTTAGCCTTCTTCGGCATGGTCCGGCCCCGTTTGTCCAACATCTTGTCCCACAAAAATTACTGGATTTATGCAGGCATTGCAAGCTGTATGGAGACAGAGAATTTTTATAAGCCATTGGATTAGATACGGTAATTAGATTCAAAAAGACCTACAAAGACAAAAATCTAACGGACTCCCTCTCCGCCATTTCTACCCTTAATCCATTGAAATTGAACAAAATTATTTTCAGAAACTGCGCGACCCTGACGCCGACCCTTACTTCGGCGGATCCATTGGCGGCCTTTTGTCATCAGGAACCTGTGGGAACGCAGGTGGCTCAATCCGGTCGGAAAACGTTCTAACCTATTATTATCGAACACGTTTTCCATCTTGTCACGAGTCAATCAAGAAATACAGTATGATCCAGGCTGACTGGCGCTGGCTTCCGACGCCTGCTGCTGCAATGGTAACTGGATACGGACGGCCGGATTGTCTTGGCCTCAGGAATGTTGCTCATGAAGGCAAAGCTCGGTGTAATTGGCGGATCAGGGCTCTATGATCTGCCCGGATTGAATGATCCTTACCAGCAGCTGATCGAGACGCCGTGGGGACAGCCTTCGGCAGCACTCCGCTTTGGCCGGATGGGCGGCAAGGATATTGTTTTCCTACCGCGTCACGGCGATCGCCATCGCCTTGCCCCCGGAGGCATCAACTACCGCGCCAATATCGATGCGATGAAACGTGTCGGCGTCACCGATATCGTGAGTTTTTCAGCCGTCGGCTCCTACAAGGAGGACTTGCCACCGGGTCGTTTTATCCTTCCGGATCAATTGCTCGATCGCACATTTGCTCGACAAACCAGCTTCTTCGGCAATGGTTGCGTCGCCCATGTCGCCTTCGGCGATCCGTTCGGTCCCAGGCTGATCCAGCGTGTGGCCGAGGCGGCACGCCGGGCAGGAATCGACATTCGCCGGGGAGGGACGGCGGTCTGCATGGAAGGGCCGCAGTTCTCAACGCGGGCAGAGAGCCTTTATTACAAGGGTCTGGGCTATGATATCATCGGCATGACCTCGATGCCCGAGGCCAAGCTCGCCCGCGAGGCGGAGATCACCTATTGCATGTGCGCGATGGTGACCGATTTTGATTGCTGGCATTCCGATCACGCCGATGTCAGCGTCGACATGGTGATCCGGCAGCTGAATCAGAACATGCTCGCCGCGCGTCGGCTGCTGGTCGAACTGGTGGCGGATTTCCCAGAAGAACGGGAAGACTGTCCCGTTGGCTCGCATCGCGCGCTCGATCATGCCATCATCACGCCGCCGGAAGCACGGGATCCAGATATGCTGGCCAAGCTCGATGCTGTCGCCGGACGCGTCCTGTAATACCGAAATCGCGTGTCAGGCTTTCGGCACAAGCTGGCGGCTCCATCGAGGGGCGAAAGAAAAGCATGGGCCGACAACGTCAACACGGCCCTGTTCATCCCCCGCCTGAGCCAAAGTGCCGGCGCAACGGTATGGCGATAAGCGACAGGATTGCCAGCCCGACGAGACCGGCGACGATTTCCGGTGTCAGGATCGACCCCGGAGTCAATGTGCCGCCCTGGTCGAGGATAGAGCCGATTCCGGCGCCAGCCAGCGAGAACACGGCAGTTCCGGGGATGATGCCAAAGACGGTGGTGATTGCGTAGGTGGAGAGTGGCACGCCGACGAAGGCCGGGACGAGATTGACCAGAAAGAACGGAAACAGCGGGACGAGGCGCAAGACCAGCAGATAAGACGCTGCATCCCGTCTGAGGCCATCAGCCAACCGTGCTGCGGAAACGCCGAACCGGTCGAGCGCGTTTTCTCCAAAAATCGTCCTGGCAAAGATAAAGATCGCCGTTGCGCCGATCGTGGCACCGATCACGGTCAATGCGGTTCCTAGCAGGCTGCCGAACAGGAACCCGCCCCACAGGGTCAGCACAAACGCGCCTGGCACCGAGAAGGCCACCACCACAACATAGGTTGCAAGGTAGGCTAAGCTGGCGATGACGACGTGAGCACTGACCCAGGCTGCCAGCGTTTCGCGATGCGCCCTGAGGGTTTCAAGCGCAAGGAGATCTCCGACGCCAGACCAGCGGACAAGCGCAATCGTGGCAATTGCGGCAAGGGCAAGCCACAATCTGCGGTCCTTCAAGAGCGAGGAGATGGTCATGAGCGCCTCAATCCTGCAATCATGCCAGTGGCCTCGGTTCTGATCTGTCGGTCATTCACCGCAAAAGCACCTCTAATACCACAAGTCATTGATAATGACTCTTTGGTGCAACTCAAAAATTTCTCATCTCGTTGATAATAGTGAGAAATTTTGAAACGAACCAAGTCGCGGCGAGTTCCTCGCCTTGCGACTTGGTATAAGGCATGCTGCGATTAACCGGCTTCCACTTAATTGCAGCATGCTCTATCGGCCGAAAACCGTGCTGCGGATGCCGTCAATTCTCACATCGGTGAAATATCCCTGAGCCATGGCGCAGTCTGGTCCTTTGCGGACAGTTGGGCCTCAGCTTCCGCGATCGGCCAGCGAATGCCGATGTCGGGATCATTCCACCGCACCGCAGCATCGCAAGCCGGGCTGTAATAATCGGTCACCTTGTACATCACCTCAACATTGTCGCAGAGCGTGCAGAAGCCGTGGAGAAAGCCGGGAGGCACCCAGAGCTGCTGGCCATTGTCGCTTGAAAGCTCGACGGCAACGTGCCGGCCAAAGGTTTTCGACTGTTTGCGGATGTCGACGGCGACGTCGAAAACCGCGCCGCGCAGCACACGGATCAGCTTGCCCTGAGCATGGGGCGCCTTCTGATAATGCAGGCCACGAATTGTTCCGCGGACAACCGAAAGGGATTGATTGTCCTGAACGAAGCGCGTCGGGCCAATCTCGGCCTCGAATTTGTCAGCGCGAAAGCTCTCGGAAAAGAAACCGCGGCTGTCGCCGATCCGGACCGGCGTTACCAGCACCGGTCCGTCAATATCAAAGCGCTCGAATTTCATCCGGTCAGCCCCATCGGCTTTGCTGCCGCACCTGCCGCATCATCCGGCGTCGGCCAGCACCTGCTCTAGATATTTGCCGTAACTGCTCTTGCCGAGCGCCCGTGCCAGCCTTCTCAGCTGCCTGGCGTCAATGAACCCCTGATCGAAGGCAATCTCCTCCGGGCAGCAGATCCGAAGCCCCTGCCGGCTTTCGATGGCCCTGACGAAATTCGATGCATCGGTCAGTGAATCAGGCGTTCCGGTATCCAGCCAGGCAAATCCGCGCCCCATGCGCTGGACATTGAGTTCCCCCCGCTCCAGATAGACCCGATTGACATCGGTGATCTCGTATTCACCGCGCGCGGATGGCCTGATCTTCTTGGCGATCTCGACCACATCGCGATCATAGAAATAAAGGCCGGTCACCGCCCAGTTCGATCTAGGCAGTTTCGGCTTTTCCTCGATCGACAGCGCCCGCCCCGTCGCATCGAAATCAATGACGCCATAGCGCTCGGGATCCGGCACATGATAGGCGAAAACCGTCGCGCCGCTTTCGCGCGCGCTTGCCTCGACGAGCAGATTGGAGAGGCCGGCACCGTAAAAGATGTTGTCGCCGAGAACGAGGGCGGCGCGATCGTCGCCGACGAAGTCTTCGCCGATGACGAAGGCCTGTGCCAGACCGTTGGGAACGGGCTGCTCGGCATAGGAAAACGCCATGCCCCATGCCTTGCCAGTGCCGAGAAGCTTGCGGAACATCGGCAGGTCATGCGGTGTCGAAATGATCAGCACGTCGCGGATGCCGGCCAGCATCAGAACCGACAGCGGATAGTAGATCATTGGCTTGTCGTAGACCGGGGCCAACTGTTTGGAGACCGCCAGGGTGATCGGGTGAAGCCGGGTTCCGCTGCCGCCGGCCAGGATGATCCCTTTCATTGCCTTGCCCCTATTTGCTCTTCGCGTCGGCCCGAATCGTCATCGGTGCGCCCATATCGTATCCATGCAGCGCCCGAGCCCGTCACGCCAGTCCGGCAAGGCCACACCGTGCACAGTTTTCAGCCGGCCGCAATCGAGCCTGGAATTGGCCGGGCGCCGCGCAGGGGTCGGAAAGGCGCTGGTCGGAACCGGGGTCACCGCTGCCGACGGCCCGCCGCGCGCTGCCGATTGGCGGAATATCTCCGTGGCAAATTCAGCCCAGCTGGTCTCGCCGCCGCCGGTCATATGGAAAATGCCGCGCAAGAGGGCATCATCCGGTCGCGTGGCCAGATTCCGGGCGACGTCGAGCACGGCCCGGGCGATATCGGGCGCATAGCTTGGCGCGCCTCTCTGGTCGCTGACGACCGTCACGGAAGAGCGGTCCGCAGCCAGCCGCAGCATGGTCAGGACGAAATTCTTACCCGTTGCCGCATAGACCCAGGAGGTTCGCAGGATCGCATGGTTGGGCGTGGCGTCGATGACAGATCGCTCGCCGGCGAGTTTCGACCGGCCATAGGCATTGATCGGCGCTACCGGGTCGTTTTCGATGTAGGGTGTTGGCTTCGTGCCATCGAAAACATAGTCGGTCGAAAGCTGGATGATCGGAATATTCAGGGCGGCCGCAGCAGTGGCAACCGCGCCGGCGCCGGCGCCATTGACGGCAAGTGCCGCATCGTAGTCGTTCTCGGCCTGATCGACGGCGGTATAGGCTGCCGCATTGATGATGCCATCCGGCCTATGCGCGGCAAAAAGAGCGTCAAGACCGGTCGGATGCAGCAGATCAAGCTCTGGCCGGCCAAGGGGAATGAGTATTACGCCCAGCGCCGGGGCTTCCGCCATCAGCGCACGGGCCACCTGTCCGTCCCGCCCGGTCACGATCAGCCGCATCAGGCCGGGCTCCCGCTTGTCAGCCCGAGGCGTTCGCCGGCATAGACCTTGTCACGCAGGGGGCGCCACCACCATTCATTCTCGAGATACCAGTGCACGGTCTTTTCGAGGCCCGTGTCAAACGTTTCCATCGCCTGCCAGCCGAGTTCCTTCTCAAGTTTTTCCGCGTCAATCGCATAGCGGTGGTCATGGCCCGGGCGATCGGTCACGAAGGTAATGAGCCGGTCATGCGGGGCTCCGCCGGGTGTGAGCCTGTCGAGGATATTACAGATCGCCCTGACCACCTCGATGTTGCGCCGCTCGTTGCGGCCACCGACGTTGTATTTCTCACCCACACGGCCATTGCGCACGATCATGTCCAGCGCGCGGGCGTGATCCTCGACATAGAGCCAGTCCCGGATGTTGTCGCCGGCGCCATAGACCGGCAATGGCTTGCCGTGCAGCGCATTGAGAATGATGAGCGGGATCAGCTTTTCGGGGAAATGAAACGGCCCGTAGTTGTTGGAGCAGTTCGAAATGACGGCAGGGAAGCCGTAGGTGCGCACCCAGGCCGAAACCAGATGATCAGCCGCCGCCTTCGAGGCCGAGTAGGGCGAGGACGGATCGTAGGGGGTTGTTTCCGTGAACAGGCCGGTATCGCCAAGCGAGCCGTAAACCTCATCGGTCGATACATGTAAGAACCGAAAACGGTCCTTCTGGGCAGCAGGCAGTGCGCTCCAGTAACGCCGCGCCGCCTCCAGCATCGAAAATGTGCCGACGATGTTGGTGTCGATGAAGGCGCGTGCGCCGACAATCGATCGATCCACATGGCTTTCGGCAGCCAGATGCAGCACGTAGTCCGGGCGGAAGGTCTCAAACGCCTCGTTCACCGTTCCGAGGTCGCAGATGTCGATCCGGCCGAAGCGGTAATTGCCGGCATTGGAAATCGAGGCCAGCGACGTCAGATTGCCGGCATAGGTCAGTTTGTCGAGATTGAGAACCTCGGCGCCGCCGCGCACGAGACGGCGGCAGACAGCAGATCCGATGAAACCGGCACCGCCGGTGACAAGAAAACGCATTTTTGATGGTTTCCGGCAGAAAGTGGTGCAGATTTGCAGCCGTAGGACTTCCTGCCTCCCACTGTCAAGCGAACGGCGCGGTGGCTGCGGGGAACCCGACGCTGGTTTGGCCAGGCCATCGGCATCCTTCGAGCCGGCCGGACGTTGCGGCGTTTCTTCAGCCCTCGTTTGCCATATTTGAGCTGCCTCGCCAGACCGCAACGGGTTGTTGAGCCGCAACCGCTAAGGATCTGTCGGGTCAGATCGGCGGCAGGCGCCGTGCTCCGGCCCAGTCATGCCCCGGCAGCACGCTGCCGCAGAGATTCAACGGCTGGACGAGAACGGATATGGCCGAAGCGGGATTGAAGAAAATTGTCTGCCTGGTCGGCACGCGGCCCGAGGGTATCAAGATGGCGCCGGTGATCCGCGCCCTCAAGCGGCAACCCTGGGCAACCACGGTGGTTGTCTCGACCGGGCAGCATCGCGAAATGATCCGTCAGACGCTGGGCATTTTCGACATCGGCATCGACATCGACCTTGACGTGATGGAGGCCAACCAGACGCTGGCCGGGCTATCGGCGCGGATCTTCCAAAGGCTGGATCCGCTGCTTGTCGATCTCGCTCCCGATCTGGTGCTGGTGCAGGGTGATACAACCTCCGTCATGGTTGCGGCGCTGAATTGCTTCTACCGCCGGGTGCCGGTCGGCCATGTCGAGGCAGGGCTGCGCACCCACGACCTTGCCAATCCGTTTCCCGAGGAAATGAACCGGCTGATCGCCGGACATGCCTCGGCGATTCACTTCGCCCCGACCGAAGCCTCCTATAACAACCTGATTGGCGAACGCCACGATGCTGCAACGGTGCATGTCACAGGCAATACCGTGATCGATGCGCTGCTTGATGTCGCCGGGCGCGATCTGCCCTGCGATTTTCCGCGACCCGGGCGGCGTCTGGTGCTGATCACCGCGCATCGGCGGGAAAACTTCGGAGCGCCGCTGGTCAATATCTGCCGTGCCATCCAGAGTCTGCATGACCGGTTCGAGGATGTCGACTTTGTCTATCCCGTCCATCCCAATCCCAATATCCGCGGCCCGGTGTTCGAGCATCTCAGCGGTCTCGAACGGCTCCACCTGACCGAACCGGTCAACTATCTCGATCTGACAGCCCTGATGAAGGCCAGTACCTTCGTCCTTACCGACAGCGGCGGCATCCAGGAAGAGGCTCCGGCCCTGGGCAAGCCGGTGCTGGTGCTGCGGGCCGAGACCGAGCGCCCCGAGGCAGTCAATGCCGGTGTGGCAAGGCTGGCCGGCACAGAAACACAGGCGATCGTCGAGGAATGTAGCCGGCTTCTTACTGATCCGGCGGCCTATGCCGCAATGGCGCGAGGCATTTCGCCTTATGGCGATGGCAAGGCAGCAGGGCGAATCGTTTCCCTGTGTAGAACCTTCCTCAAGGTGGTTTGAGCCGCCATCGACACTGGAGCATTTTCAAGCGAGGTGGATTCCGGTTCGCATGAGGAAAATACGAAAAAACAAGAAGATAGAGCACTTTCTCTGAATTGGAATTCGCCGAAACTCTAGAAACAAGCTTTCCAGTGCGCTGCTCGCGTATCCGGCGCGACTTGGCATCCCATTCGCATCATCGATCGAAGCCGGCAATGATCGGTCCGACCGGCATGAAACTGTCAGCGCGGCCAACCGATGGGGCATAGATGCTGGAAATCGAGCCATCCAGATACAAGGCATTCGGTGCCTTGAGATCATCGCGGAACATGCGCGCAAACTCGGTGAAGGTCACCGGCTCGTCGGTGACGATGAAATAGGCCATCGAGCCGCGCACGCCGACACCATTGCGGATCTTTGCCGAGGTTCCCCCGCCGTTGATCCTGGGATGAAGGCGGCCGCCGATCACCAGCATCGGCCCCGACTGGCTGGCGTAGTCGGGTCGCAGACCGGCTCTGACAAAGGCGCGCGCCTCCAGGACTCCGGCACGACGGCGGGCGACATAGAACACGCCATTCGGCAACATGTGAAAATTGCCAGGGCCACGCGCCAGATTGGGGCCCTTCAGGACCGCGCCATTCTCGATGTAGAGGCCGACCGGCGACAGATCCGAGTGATACATTCCGGCATTCATCGCAAAGATCATGCGGCCTGGCTGTGGCTGTGCCTTGCGGCCGATGTCTGACAAGGATCCGTAGGCCTCGCCCGAGGGCGCCTTCCAATAGGTGCGAACCGTCTGCCGATCGAGGTCCATGGTGCACAGAACCACCTTGCGCTGCTGCAGGTTTGTCCGTTCGCAGCTGCCCGCCAAGGCAGGGGCGGGGGGAAGGCTGAAACCGGCAAGAAGGGCAAGTGTGAGCAGAGGAGCGCGCATCGAATGTCCTGTCAGTGACGGCGGGAGCAGGGCTTTCTGGCACAGCCTGGCTGCAAGTAGAAGCGTCTCCGCCAAAGGCACGCCTTTGTCATCAAGGGACGAAGGGCAGGGGCCAATTTTACCAGCGATTAAGGTTACCAGACTATGAATCATCGCTGGGCGAGAAGCGACGAGTGCAATGCAGGGACAGGTCTATCGTTCGGTCAGGATGGCTGCTCTGGCCGCCGCCCTCGGGTTGGCGGGCTGCTCGCTGCGTCCCTCGCCGCTCGGCGCCGGCGATGCAGCACATTATGTCGCCGATATCCGGACTGCCATCGCCTTCGATCACGAGCCGCTGGCCCGTCCGCTGGATCTTTACGAAGCGCTGGCCCGCGCGTTGAAATTCAATCAGGAACTCAAGGCCGAGGCCATGTCCAGGTTGCTGGGTGAGGCCGATCTGGCCCTGCGCTCGGCCGAAATGCTGCCTCAGCTTGTTGCCTCGGCGCAGGTCTATCAGCGCTCCAATTCGGCGGCCTCGGTCAGCCGCGCGGTGGCCAGCGGAACCCGGTCGGGTTTCTATTCGGAATCGTCGGAGCGGCTGTCGCGCAGCGGAGACCTAAGCTTTTCCTGGAATCTCCTCGATTTCGGCGTGTCCTATTTCCGCGCCCGGCAGGCAGCGGACCGGAGTCTGATTTCCGCCGAGCAGCATCGCAAGGTTGCCGCGCGGATCATCGAGGAAACGCGTGCGGTCTTCTGGCGGGCGGCGGCGCTGCAAAAACTCGATCAGGGGCTGCGGGCGCTTGATCACGAAATGACCGGCGCACTGGCCAATGCCGCCCAGCTCAGCCTCGCAGGCCTCACCGAGCCTGGCGAGGCGCTTGGCGTCCAGCGGGACCTGTTGGCGATCCGCCGCGACATCGATCTGCACCGCAGGTCGCTGGTTGGCGCCGAAGATCAGTTGCGGGCGCTCATCAACCTGCCGGCAACCGAACCCCTGCGGCTGAGCATTGAGGGGCAGGCGCCGATTCCGATGCCGGGCCGGCTGAGTTTTGAGGATCTGGCCCACGTTGCCCTGACCAACAGACCCGATGTCCGTCAGAGCATCTATGAACAGCGGATCACCGCCGAAGAGGCGCGCCTGGCCTTCCTCGAACTGTTCCCGGGCCTCAACCTCGTCGCTGGCGCTGCGCTCGACCAGAACCCGTTCCTGCTCAATCAGGGCTGGACCTCGGTGGCGGCACGCGCCTCCTGGCAGTTGGTCAAGCTGCTGCAATATCCGGCGCGGTCCGGCTTGATCGAGGCCAAGGGCGAGCTTGACCGCCAGCGCAGCCGCGCGCTTGCAGTGGCGGCAATCCTCCAGGCGCAGGTCGGTGTGCTGCGGCTCAGACACGCCCATGACGAATACCGCACGCTGGACCGGCTTGCCAACGTCCAGCGCCAGCTGGCCCGCCACACCGAGAACCAGCAGCGCGTCGGACGGGTCGGCACCCAGGCGACGACGCGGGAGCGGATGAATGCACTTTTGTCCGATTCCCGGCGTGATGCCGCCTATGGCGAGGTACAGGCTGCCTATGCCGCCGTGCTGACTGCGCATGGCCAGGATGCTGCCGAACTCGGTCAGGCGGCGATAATGCCGGTTGCTGATCTGGCGGCCTGGCTGCGGCAGGCCGAGCGGTCGGCTTTTGCTGTCATGCCGCGCCCGGCCACCGGGCCTGAACGGTTGGCTGCCACTGGCAATGGTGGCCGATGAGCGAGCCAAGCGCCAGCCTGTGGCCGACAGCGGCCCTGACCATCGCCAGTCTGCTGGTGGTTACCCAGCTCGTCCCGGCCTTGTGGACGGATGAACCGCCGCCTCCGGTGCGCCAGGTCCAGACGCGCAAGGCAGTGCCGCAGAGCGCCAGACAGGATCCCGTCAAGTCATCCAGCGGGGCCGACGATGCGATCATCACCGGCTCCCTGCCGTCCGGGCGTGTCCTGACGGCCGCCGACTCCGGACGGATGGCTCGTGCGGTCATCAAGGCCGAACAGACCGTGGCGATCAGCGCCGAACTCAATGCCCGCATTGTGAAGATGCCGTTCAAGGAGGGTGACCGGTTCCGCGCAGGTGCGGTTCTGGTCGAGTTTGACTGTCAGCGGATCAAGGCGGAACTTGCAGCGGCTGCAGCCGCCAACAAGCTGCATCGCAACGCCGTTGAAACGGTCAGCGAGCTGCATCGCCTCGGGTCGGCCGGGCGGTTCAACCTGAGGCAGGCGCAGTTCGAAATGGAGAAATCGGCCGCCGAGGTCGACAATCTGAAGGCCAAGCAGGCGACCTGTACCATCCGGGCGCCGTTTGACGGCAGCATCGCCGAAAGGCTGGCGGCCGCCCATGAGGTGGTCAGTCCCAATCAGCCGCTGTTGCGCATCGTCGACAAGGGCGAGCCGGAAGTGCAGATGATCGTGCCATCGGCATGGCTTGCCTGGCTGGTCACCGGCAGCGTTCTCGATGTCGAGGTCGACGAGACGCGCCGGCGCTACCCCGCCAAGGTGCAGCATATCTCGGGGGCGGTCGATCCGGTCAGCCAGACGGTTCGCGTGATCGCCCGGCTCGATGGTCAGCCAGCCGATGTGGTGCCCGGCATGAGCGGGACTGCCCGCTTCGGCTCGGCCCAGCCTGCTGCACCGGCAGACCGTGTCAGCGGAGGCAAACGATGACCGCCTTGCGTCGTATCGTCCGAGCGCCATCGCATGGGGCAGCATCCTCAATCAAGGCGCCTGCGACTGCCGTTGCGGTCCAACCGGCCGCATCACCCGCCGTTGCCGCATTCATCGACCTGGAACAGGATTTCCGCCGCGCGCCGGACCTGGCATCGTTGCGCTTGGCGCTGACGACCGGCGCCAGACACCTAGCCGGCTATGATTGTGCCTTGCTGGTTGAATGCGTAACGGCGACGGATGGCAGCCTGTCGCGCAAGGATGGATGCAGCTGGCGTGTTACGGCGGTTTCAGGCACTGCCAGTGTCGATCCCGAGGCGCCACTGGTCAGGGCGGTGACAGAATTCATCGCGACAGTCGCCGATTCTGCGCCAAGTGACACGAAGGCGGTACAGGGTCTTGACCTTGCGCGGCAGGCTCCGAACTCGGAACTGGCTGAGCGCACCAGGGCCTTTCCTCATCTGCTGTGGGTTCCTTTGCAGACGGGCGATGGGCGATTCATCGGCGGGCTCGCGGCCTTCCGCTCTACGCTCTGGCCTGCGGACCGCCGCGTCGGTCTTGCCGCGCTCGGCGAGCCCTTCGCTCATGCCTATGCCGCGCTGGCGGGCAACGGAATTGGTCTGCGCCCCGGATTGCGCCGCATGGTGGCCAGCGGCAGGCTGATGCTGATGGTGCCCATGGTGGCGCTGGCAGTATTGCTGTTCCCTGTGCGGTTCTCAGTTCTTGCCCCGGCCGAGGTGGTGGGAAGCCAGCCTACGCTGATCAGCGCGCCGCTCGACGGGATTGTCGCCATGATCGCGGTCAGTCCGGGTGATCCGGTCAAGAAAGGCGACAAGCTGTTCGGATTTGTCGATACCAAGCTGCGCAATGATGTCGAGATCGCCCAGAAGAACCGGGCCGTTGCCGTTGCCCGCTTTCAGCGCGTGATCCAAAGTGCAGTGGCCAATCACCGCGATTCCCATGAAATCGCCGTGGCGCGGGCCGATCTCGATGTGGCGGACGCAGAGCTTGCGCTGGCCAACGATCTGTTGCAGCGCGTCGAGGTCAGGGCACCGCGCGATGGTGTCGCGGTGTTCGGCGCCAAAACCGACTGGATCGGCCGGCCGATCACCACCGGCGAGCGGGTGATGGACATTGTCGACCCGTCCGATGTCGAATTGCGCATTGACCTCGGTGTTGCCGATTCGCTCACGCTTGAGCCGGGCATGGGCGTGCGACTGTTTCTCGATGGCCAGCCGCTCGGCGCCAGATCGGCAAGCCTGACACGCATTGGCTATCGGCCGACACCCGGGCCTGACCAGCAGATGGTCTATCGCATCTTTGCCGACTTTCCCGAGGCAAGCCCGGCGCCACGGCTCGGCGCGCGCGGCACGGCGCGGCTGGACGGATCGCTGGTGCCGCTCGGATTCTATCTGTTCCGCCGCCCGATCGCTGCCTTGCGGCAGAAGCTGGGCATCTAGCCGATGAATGCGGCCACCGTATCCGTTCCCTTGGCGGGGCAGGCTAATATCCCGCCGACCGCGCTGCCGCGATTGCGGGCTGAACTGGAATTTTCAGAAGCGGCGCCCGATCGCCTTGGCCAGCCCGGCCTGCTGATCGTCGATCCTGCGCGCAATGCCTATTTTCAGCTCGCCTGGCCGGCCTCGGCCATCGTCCGGCTCTGGCGTCCGATCGCTGCGGCCGAGCTTGCCACGGACCTTGAACGCCAACTCGGCCTGTCGGTGTCGGCGGCTGATATCGGCGCCGTCACCGAGTTTCTCTATCGCAATGAGCTGACAGAGGCAGATCGCTCGCAGTCCTGGCGAGGCCTGGCGGCTCAGCGCGAGGCCCGCGCCAGCCATCCGCTGATCGCGGCAATGCAGTCCTTCCTGTTCCTGCGGCTGCCGCTTTTCAATCCTGAGACACTGCTCGGCTGGATGACGCCGCGTTTGGCGCCGCTGTTTTCCAGCGGCTTTCTGGTAGCCTGTGCCGGGGCGCTGCTGGTGGCCGGCTATCTGATTGCCCGGCAATGGTCTGCCTTCACTGGCGACCTCAGCCAGTTGTTCCGGCTCGATGCCCTGCCGATTTATGCGCTGGTCCTGTTCGGGATGAAGATCGTGCACGAATTCGGCCATGCCGTTGTCGCACATCGGGCCGGCTGCCGGGTTCCGACCATGGGGCTGGCGCTGATGCTCGGTGTGCCCGTGCTCTATACGGATACGACCGACAGCTGGCGGCTGACACGGCGACGTCAGCGGCTGGCCATCGTGCTGGCCGGTGTCGGCGCCGAGGCCATCCTTGCCGTTCTGGCGCTGCTGATGTGGCCGTTCCTGCCAGAGGGGACGATGCGGCTGATGGCGGTGGCGGTCGCGACCATGGCTGTTACGACATCGGTTCTCATCAACCTCAATCCGTGCATGCGGTTTGATGGCTATTTCGCGTTGTCGGACCTGCTCAATGTGCCCAACTTGCAGGATCGCTCCTTTGCGCTGACACGTGACCACCTGCGCGACCTGCTGCTTGGGGCACCAAGGGCGCCGGCGCCCGATCTGAGCGACGCTTTGCGCCGCGCACTGGTTGTCTTTGGCTATGTCACCTGGATTTACCGGCTCGGGCTCTATCTGGGCATTGCTGCGCTGGTTTATGCATTGTCGTTCAAGCTGCTCGGGATCGTCCTGTTCCTGTTTGAAATCCTCTATTTCGTCGTGCGCCCCGTTGTGCGTGAAGTCGCCGACTGGTGGACGATGCGCGAAAGACTCTCCACGCAACGGATCCGTGCCTTCGCTGCTGGGCTGGGCCTGCTCTGCTGTCTGGCCGTCGTGCCCTGGAACCGGATTGTCGAGGCCCATGCCGTGCTGTCGGCACGCAACGATTTGCCGGTGCATGCCCGCAGCCCCGCCCGCATCGCGGACCTCATGGTTGCCGATGGCGATGTCGTTGTGGAAGGCCAGATGCTGGCGCGGCTGGAGTCGCCGTTGTTAATGACGCAGGTCCGTCGCATCGATGCGGAGATTCAGGCACTTGAATTGCGCCTGTCGCGTGCTCCGGCCCTTGATAGCGACCGGGATGCGTTGCCCGTGCTGGAGACGCAATTGCGCAGTGCTCGCGAGAAGCGGGCTGCACTGGGGCGCCTGGCGCAGGATCTCGAAATCCGGGCGCCGGCCAGTGGAACGGTGGTCGATCTCGATCCCGGTCTTGCGCTGGGAGTCTGGGTTAGCCCTGCCCAGGAGCTGGCACGGATTGTTGCCGACCGGGGCGTGCGCGCTTACGCCCTCACCGAGGAGATCGATGCGCGTCGCCTGCAGGTCGGTGCGAACGCTGTCTTTGTATCCGAAACAGGTCTGAGACGGCCGGTTTCGTTGAAGGTGACATCCGTTGCCGAGGCGACGGAGGCAAGCCTCGGCGAACCGGTCCTGATCGATCGTCATGGCGGTCCAATTGCCGTAACCGAGGATCGGCGAAAGGCGGTTCCGCGCCAGGCCCTTGTCGCTATCGCGCTTGAGGGCGAAGGCGCGGCACCGCTGCTGCTGGATCGCGGAACCATTCGCATAGCGGCTGCGGGGGAAAACCCGGCGGCAAGGATCTTACGACGGATCGGACAGGTGCTGCAACGCGAGGGCGGTTTCTGATCCGGCTTCGGCGGGAATGCACATCCTGCATAGCAGCGACTTTTCCAATTCCATCGGGAGTAGTAAATCTTAACGCATCATCTACAGTGATGGTTAATTATATATTTTCTGGCTCAATTAGCGAATATCCAGTTTTTTATTTTCAAGTATTTTTAGAAAAGATTTATCTATATACTTCTCTATCTGACCTGTTGGCGCGGTGCCAGAATGGCCCGCGCGTCGCCAGCAAGTCCTCAGGTCAGTTCCATGCGTTTCTTCAAGTCTGCAGCCCGCCCGCTTCCGCCCAAGACTTCTGCTTGCGCCCATGAATCCACGCTGTCGCATGCTCTTATCCAATTGGAGCGGCGGTACGTGTTCGATGCCGCCCTTACTGGTGCGTTGATCGATCATGGGCAGCCGGAAGGCTGCTGCGGGCTGGCCGATGATGGCGGGATGTCGCTGGGCAATTCTCTGGTCCAGGCAAGCCAGAATCCTGGCGAGCATACCAGCACGACGACGGACAGTCTTGTCGCCAACGAGGTTGCTGCCCAATCGGGCGGCGGTGCGCTGTATGTCATCGACGCCAATGTCGATCAGAAGGACGTGCTGATTGCCGGCCTTCCGGCGGGCGCCGACATTCTGATGATCGATTCTTCGCGTGATGGAGTGGTCCAGCTTGCCGAAGCGCTGAGCAGCCGCGACGGGGTCGCAGCGGTCCATATTTTCGCCCATGGCACGCAAGGTGAGTTGAGCCTTGGTGCGTCGGTGCTGAACGCGGAGACGATGAATGGCCTTTATCGCTCTACGCTGACCGGGATGGGCACGCATCTGTCGGAAAATGCCGATATCCTCGTCTATGGCTGTAATTTTGCTGATGGGACGCCCGGCGAGGCGGCAGCCGGCCTGCTTGCGTCCCTGACGGGCGCGGATGTCGCCGGTTCAGATGATCTGACGGGCGCCGCCCGGCTTGGCGGCGACTGGGATCTTGAATATGTGTCGGGCAGCCTGGAAACGGATGCGCTTGTGTTCGCAGCCTATGACGCGACCCTGGCTCCGCCGGTTGCGGTGTCCGAAACCTATGCGACGGCGCATAACACACCGGTTTCCGGCGATGTCAGTCCGAACGACACCGACCCTGAAAGCGATCCGTTGACTTTCAGCGTCCATTCGCAGCCGGCGCATGGCTCGGTGACGCTCAATTCCAACGGCACCTTCACCTATACGCCGAACAATGGCTTCGGCGGTGAGGATTTCTTCATCTACCGCGTCACTGACAATACCAGCAGCAATCCCAATTTCGCCAATGCCTCCGTCACGATTGTTGTCGCGGCCGCGCCAAACGCACCACCCGATGCGGTCAACGACAGCTATTCGACCAATGTCAACACGGCGGTCTCCGGCGATGTCTGTGCCAATGATTCCGATCCGGATGGCGATATCGTCTCGCATTCGCTGACGACCAACCCCTCGCATGGCACGGTAACGCTCAATTCCAACGGCACCTTCACCTACACGCCGAACACCGGCTATACCGGCACGGATACGTTCACCTATACGTCGAATGACGGCAATGGCGGCACCGACACGGCGACCGTGACCATTACCGTCAGCGGACCGTCCAACAGCCCGCCCAATGCGGTCAACGACAGCTATTCGACCAATGTCAACACGGCGGTCTCCGGCGATGTCTGTGCCAATGATTCCGATCCGGATGGCGATATCGTCTCGCATTCGCTGACGACCAACCCCTCGCATGGCACGGTAACGCTCAATTCCAACGGCACCTTCACCTACACGCCGAACACCGGCTATACCGGCACGGATACGTTCACCTATACGTCGAATGACGGCAATGGCGGCACCGACACGGCGACCGTGACCATTACCGTCAGCGGACCGTCCAACAGCCCGCCCAATGCGGTCAACGACAGCTATTCGACCTCCGTCAACACGGCGGTCTCCGGCGATGTCTGTGCCAATGATTCCGATCCGAATGGCGATATTCTGACCCACACTGTCGCTACCGGTCCGTCGAACGGCACGGTAACGCTCAATTCCAACGGCACCTTCACCTATACGCCGAACACCGGCTACACCGGCACGGACACGTTCACCTATACCTCTTCGGATGGTCGCGGCGGCACCGACACCGGCACAGTCGTCGTTACCGTGCTGGCGACCAATACCAACCCGGTCATCGCTGCCCCGATGGCAAGCCAGGCCAATGTGGATGGCGCCTCGATCACCCTGAACCTCGCCACCCAGGTGAGCGATGCCGACAGCCCGGTTCTGGTCTATTCGGCGACCGGATTGCCGCCGGGTCTTTCGATCAATCCGCTGACCGGCATGGTCAGCGGGACGATTGACCGGTTGGCCTCGCAGGTTGGTCCGACCAGCAATGGCGTTTACAGCGTGACTCTGACGGTGCTTGATCTCTCCGGCGGCAGCGCCACCCAGACCTTCACCTGGACGGTGACAAATCCGGCGCCAGACGCCGTCAATGATGCGTATTCGGTCAATTCCGGCACGGTTCTGACGGGATCTCTGGCGCCGAATGACAGCGATCCCGACGGCGATTCGCTGACCTTCTGCGCCACAACGGCTCCCGCCAACGGAACCGTGGTGGTCAACGCCAATGGCAGCTTCACCTACACTCCCAATGCCGGGTTCGTCGGGACTGACAGCTTCACCTACTGCCTTACTGACTCGCAGGGCGCCAGCGATTCCGCCGTCGCTACCATAACGGTCATCGAGGTGAACTCGGCTCCGGTCGCGGTTGGTTCGGTGCCAACGCAGAACAATCTCGACAATGGTACGGCCACATTGACCATGTCGTCCTACTTCTCGGATCCGGACAGCAACCCCCTGACCTACACGGTCACCGGGCTGCCGACCGGCCTTAGCATCGACCCGACAACCGGAGTGATCAGCGGCACCATCGACCGTAATGCCTGCGCGGGCGGGCCGGGTGGCAACGGCGTCTATGCAATCACCGTGACGGCTACTGATCCCCGTGGCTTGAGCGCCGTTCAATCCTTCGCCTGGAACGTGACCAACCCGGGACCGTTGGCTGTTGCCGACAACTTCGCCACGACCGGCTCCACAACGGTGACCGGAACAGTTGCCACCAACGATTCCGATCCGGACGGCGACGCCCTGACTTTCGCGCTGGTGTCACAGCCGACCGGCGGCACGCTGACTTTCAATCCCAACGGCACGTTCAGCTATACGGCGCGTGACCTGTTCGTTGGTACCGACAGCTTCACGTATCGGGTAACCGATGCCAATGGGGCCACGGCAACGGCGATCGCCTCGATCGCGGTCGCAGCGCCAGCGGTCGCGCCTGTGTCGGTTACCTGCATCAACACCTTCGGCGATCTCAGCCATCTCAGGAGCCTGCTTGCCGGCGACGGCGCGATCACAACGCCCCCTCCGACCACGACTCCCAGTTTCAGCCTCAACGGGGCCACTTTCAGGCCGTGGTGGCTCGGCTAAACGCCGACCGGTCCGGTCAGGTGCACGGGCGGCATTGACGACAGCGGCAACTTGCCGCATGGAGCCCTTCCATGCGGCAGGATGCGGTTGCGCGCGGGTTTCATGCCGCACTTGCGGTTTGGTTGAGGACGGGCACCACCATGGGAACACCAGGCACGGCCGCGCCGGAAGCCAGACCGCTTTTTGGCTATCGCAAGCATTGGGCGCAACGGTTTGGAACAGCGCCCTTCCTGCCGATGTCGCGGGCAGAAATGGATGCGCTCGGCTGGGATTCCTGCGACGTCATTCTGGTGACCGGCGATGCCTATGTCGACCATCCGAGTTTTGGCATGGCGATCATCGGCAGGCTGCTCGAGGCCCAGGGATTCCGGGTCGGTATCATTGCCCAGCCGGACTGGCAGGGCGCTGATCCATTCAAGGCGCTGGGAAAGCCCAACCTCTATTTCGGTGTAACCGGCGGCAACATGGATTCCATGGTCAACCGCTACACCTCCGACCGGCGGCTGCGTCACAATGACAGCTATACCCCGGGCGGCGAGGGCGGGCGGCGACCGGACCGGGCGGTGATCGTCTATGCCCAGCGGTGTCGTGAGGCTTATCCCGACATTCCAGTGGTGCTGGGCGGGATCGAGGCGTCGCTGCGGCGCATCGCCCATTACGACTATTGGTCGGACAAGGTTCGCCGCTCGATCGTGATCGATGCCAAGGCGGATCTGCTGATTTATGGCAATGCCGAACGGGCCCTTGTCGAGGTCACCCACAGGATTGCGCGTGCCGGCATCCGGCAGGATTTTTCCGATATCCGCGGTCTGGCTCTGGTGCGCTCCGGTGTGCCGGACGGCTGGTGCGAGGCACATGCCGACGATCTTGATGATCCGGACGAGGGCGTTCGGCGCAAGGAGCGGCAGGATCAGCCGACGGTGCTGCGGCTGCCGTCCTTCGAGCAGGTCTCGACCGATCGTGAGGCCTATGCCCGGGCATCGCGCGTGTTGCACAAGGAAAGCAACCCCGGCAATGCCCTGCCGCTGGTGCAGGCGCATGGCAATCGCGAACTGTGGCTGACCGAGCCGCCGATCCCGCTGTCAACCGCCGAAATGGATGGAGTTTATGAACTTCCCTACGCGCGGGCGCCGCATCCCGCCTATCAGGGGAAGAAAATCCCTGCCTGGGAGATGATCCGCCATTCGGTGACGATCATGCGCGGCTGTTTCGGCGGCTGCTCCTTCTGTTCCATCACCGAACATGAGGGCCGGATCATCCAGTCGCGCTCCGAAGGCTCCATCCTGAAAGAAATCGAGACCATCCGCGACCGCACCGAAGGGTTTACCGGAATCATCTCCGACATCGGCGGACCGACCGCCAACATGTACCGGATCGGCTGCAAGGACAAGGAAACCGAGGCGATCTGCCGAAGGCCGTCCTGTGTCTTTCCCGATATCTGCAAGAATCTCAACACCAGCCATGAAGCCCTCATCCAGCTCTATCGCAAGGCTCGCGCCGTGCCGGGCGTGAAGAAGGTGATGGTGGCATCGGGTGTGCGTTATGACCTGGCTGTCGAAAGCCCCGCCTATGTGAAGGAGCTGGTTGAACATCATGTCGGCGGCTATCTGAAGATTGCGCCCGAGCACACCGAAGAGGGGCCGCTCTCCAAGATGATGAAACCGGGGATCGGCAGCTATGATGCATTCAAGGCGCTGTTCGATGCGGCGGCCAAGAAAGCCGGCAAACAATATTTCCTCATTCCGTATTTCATTGCCGCCCATCCCGGAACAACGGATGAGGACATGATGCATCTTGCGTTGTGGCTGAAGAAGAATCGCTACCGTGCCGATCAGGTGCAGACGTTCCTGCCTTCGCCGATGGCATTGTCGACAGCAATGTATCATACCGGGGTCAACCCGCTGAAACCGGTGCGCCGCGGCGCTTCCGATCCGGTCGAAACGGTGAGAGGTCTCAGGCAGAGGCGTTTGCACAAGGCCTTTTTGCGCTATCACGATCCGGAAAACTGGCCGGTGCTGCGCGAAGCGCTGAAAGCCATGGGTCGGGCCGATCTGATCGGCCCGGGCAAGCATCACCTCGTGCCGAACTGGCAGCCAGCCGGGACGGGCTCTGCCGGCGAGGGCCGGCGTGTCAGGTCCAAGGGCCAGTTTCCGAAGGACATGAAGGCCGGGTCCCGCCCGTTCCTGACCAAAGGCGTTCCGATCAAGCCGTCCCGCCGGCTGCGGCCGGATTGACGCCGCAGGCCATCATTTCCGGTCAAATCAATATTTGGCGACCACCGGCTGATAGTGGGACATCACGCGGGGCGTGTCCGAGAAGGTCCAGCGCATGCCGAGCTTGGCATCGTGGCTCGACAGATTGCCAACCTTGAGCGGCGTGCCGATGGTGCCGCAGGTGCAATGAATGAGGCTGGTTTGAGCGCCATTGCCAAGGTTGAGATAGCGGTAGGCCATCTCGAGGGTCAGCCGGTCGCTCACCGCATAGGCCAGACCTGCCGTCAGTCCCCAGGCAAAAGAATATCTGACCCGGTCCGGCGAATAACCGCTCGAGGCGTCGCTGATGCGGCTGGTCAGGTCATAGGGAGCGGTAGCGGAATAGATATTCAACGTGGAGGCATTGCTGGTCGTCAGGCCGGAAATCGAGTTGCGCGCAACGCCGATACTGGCGCCGATGAACGGCGTCAGCCCGTTCCAGTTGGCAAGATCGATATAGGCGTTGAGCAGCGCAACCTGTGTGCCGATGTTGCCGTCATAGACGGAATAGATGTCTGCGGCAGTCTGCCCCCGGCTGTTGAGAATGCGGACGTTGTCGACGGCCTTCAGATTCGAGCCGGTGCGCAGTTCCCAGGTTGCGTCCACACGCAGGGTGTCGTTGAAACGATAGCCGACGCCGACACCGACCGAAGCGGTGTTCGAGGCGGACTTTGATAGAAAGCTGCCGCCGTTCAGCGTCAGATTGTCCTGTTTCAGCGAACCGATCTGGTTGGCATTGGCGGCTACATCGCCGCGCAGATACCAGCCGCTTGCCGCTGCGGGCACAGGGTGCGGGACGGGCGTCACGGCACCGGGCGCGGGTGTCAGCCGCAGCCCCTGGGCGGATGCCAAGGCGGGCATTGCAGCAATGGCTAGAGCGGTGCTGGCAAAAAGGAAAGCCGATTTCATGTCAGGATCACCAGGCAGACAGGCACGCGACGGTGCGGTCTGTCCTTGGTATTTCAGTATGGTTTACAGATTCTTAATAGCTGGTTAGGCGGAGCAGTTTTGGCGCTGATTTTCTAAAAATGTACTTTGCTCGAATGCAACCTGAAGTAATGAACGGACGATTACTTTATCCTTCCGAGCATTGCAGGAGCGCTCCAAGAGGGGTGCGCCGGTCGCCGGGGGACAGCACTCGGGCGCACAGAAGAAAGCTGAGCTTTCGCTTGCCAATACCCATTGAGCCCGCTATGCACAATGTGCTCGGGATATGAGTCGATTGGATGCGGTTCGCTCGAACGGTGGGCGGGCTGGGTTCGCACCAGGCTCGGGACAATCCGGTTATCAGGTCATTCAGGCGCCCAGTGGTCCACGCCCGGTGGCACATTCCAGACCTGACAGACTGGACCGTTCAAACGAGACCTGTCAGGCTGCTGTTTGCCAGGCAGGGCCGGGAAATGGACGCGGCGTTGACAGGACGCCGATGGAAGAGATGCAAGCGGCCGGCGAACGATCCGGCCTGGCTGGGACCCCAGAGAACCATTGATGAGACCTGGACAGAACAAGCGCATGCGGGGCCGCAATCGCCGCGGGCCCAATCCATTGACCCGTTCGTATGAATCCAACGGGCCCGACGTCAAGATTCGCGGCACGGCAGCACATATCGCCGAGAAATATGTATCGCTCGCCCGCGATGCCCATGCCTCGGGCGATCCGGTCGCGGCCGAAAGCTATCTCCAGCACGCCGAGCATTATCTGCGTCTCATCGCCGCTGCCCAGCAGCAGCAGATGCAGGCCCAGCAGTTGATGCAGGGTGGCCGTGTCGATGAAGCGGATGACGGCATGGATGGCGATGACGAGTTCGAAAGCTCGGTGATGGATCGCTTCACCTTCCGCGCTCCGCAGATCCAGCCTCCGCCGGGATATGTGGATCCCAATGGCGAGCAGCCACGCCACGAGTTCGCTCCGCGTCCGGATCAGCCCCGCATGGAGCACGGCCGGCAAGACCAGCCGCGCGAACATCGCGGTGATTTCCGGCGAGACCGCAACAACGGCGACTTTCGCCGCGACCGTGGCTTTGATCGCAACCAGCCGCGGCCAGACAGGCCGCAGCCCGAGGCCGCCGACGACGAGGGCGGCCTGCCGGCTTTTCTGACCGCGCCCGTCCGCATTCCGATCGAGGCCGGTGATGGTCCTGCGCCAGGCGGATTTGCGGAGGCCGGTGACAATGCACAGTCTGGCGATGAAGGCGGCCGGTTCCCCGTGCGGGGGCGGCGGCGGCGTCATCGCCGAGGACCACGCGAGGATATGGCCTCAGGCGAAGGGCCTGCGGGCGAGGATGCGCAGCCGGCCATCAGTGAGTGACGGCTGCGGCTTCCTTCATGCGAGGATCCTGTCTCCGACGCTGACGAGGCCGCCGGTTACGACTTCGGCATAGACGCCACAATCATGGTGGCCGAACTCACGTTCAAGCAGGCCGACCAGATCAAGATCGCGGATGCCGCGCACTGGATCGACATGGGTGGCGGCGCAACGGTCAATTCGCTTGATCATACGCAGGGTGACGTCACCGATCCGGATGGTTTTGCCGATCAGATCGAACTCGCCCCAGGGTGGCAGACCGTCGGTGATGATGTTCGCCCGGAAACGCTCTGGCGCAAGAATTGTGCGCCCTGCCCTGGCGGCGATCGCCCTGAGACTGGCGAGGTTCAGGATCGAGATATAGCCCGATTGTGAGTCCATGAAGCGGAAACCGGGTGGCGCAGTCAGGATGCGCGGCGGACCACGAAGCTCGCCTGCGAGGGTCGCGGCCAGATAATCCTCGATGGTTTTACGCCCTTCGGATGTTGTCAATTCACCGGCGGCGACCTCTCTATCGCCCTGAAGAAGGGTGAAGCGGTTCGTTGCCGCATCATAGCGGCCAGTGAGCCGGGCAAGAGCCGGCATGCGCATCAGCACCAGAAATTTGAACTTGGGCTGATGGACGGGTGCGGCCGGATCAAAGCCGGAAGGGCCGTTCTCGATGGCAAACATCCGGTCGCCGGGAAAATGGTCCCCGGCAACCAGTTGCACCCGCGGCAGGTCCGCACCGGTGAAGCCCTTGACAGGATATTGAGTCAGGCGGGTGACATGGATCAACACGATAACCTCAAAGTGCCTTGCGGGACGCGCGGGTCCTTGATTCTGCCATTGCCCTCCCCACATCAGCAAGCGCCGGATGCCGATCGGGTCCGGCACATCACAATAGCGCTGCCTGATCGGGGGCGCGATCCTTGCTGATAGAGGGATGACCATGAATTTGGACAGGTTCACCGAACGTGCGCGCGGCTTCCTGCAGGCGGGCCAGGCCATCGCCCTGAGGGACGGTCACCAGAACTTTACCCCCGAACATCTGCTGAAAGCCTTGCTCGACGATGAGCAAGGCATGGCCAATGGCTTGATCCAGCGCGCCGGCGGGCAGCCAGAAGAGGTTCGCAAAGCCAATGATGCGGCGCTGGCCAAAATGCCGAAGGTGCAGGGATCGGGCGCCGGTTCGATCTATCTGACGGCGCCGCTGGGCCGGGTGCTGGCGGCGGCCGAAGCCGCTGCGGAGAAGGCCAAGGACAGTTTCGTTACGGTCGAGCGTATCCTGCTGGCGCTGGCCGTCGAGAAGGACACCGAAGCCGGAAAAGCCCTGCAGCGCGGCGGCGTGACGCCGCAGGCGCTCAATGGCGCGATCGAGGCGATCCGCAAGGGGCGCACGGCCGATTCGGCCACAGCGGAAAACCAGTATGACGCACTGAGGAAATATGCGCGCGATCTGACCGAGGCAGCGCGCACCGGCAAGCTCGATCCGGTGATCGGGCGCGACGAGGAAATCCGCCGGACGATCCAGGTGCTGTCACGCCGCACCAAGAACAATCCGGTGTTGATCGGCGAACCGGGCGTTGGCAAGACAGCGATTGTCGAGGGGCTGGCGCTGCGCATCGTCAACGGTGATGTTCCCGAAAGCCTTGCCGACAAGGCCCTGCTGGCGCTCGACATGGGCGCCCTGATCGCCGGGGCCAAATATCGCGGCGAGTTTGAGGAACGGCTGAAGGGCGTGCTCAACGAGGTCACCGCCGCCGAAGGCAGCATCATCCTGTTCATTGACGAGATGCACACGCTGGTTGGCGCGGGCAAGGCGGACGGGGCGATGGATGCATCGAACCTGCTCAAGCCGGCTCTGGCGCGCGGCGAACTCCATTGCGTCGGCGCCACTACGCTCGATGAATACAGAAAACATGTCGAAAAGGACGCGGCGCTCGCCCGCCGTTTCCAGCCGGTGTTCGTCTCCGAGCCGACGGTGGAGGATACCGTCTCGATCCTGCGCGGGCTGAAGGAGAAATACGAGCAGCATCACGGTGTCCGCATCACCGATTCGGCACTGGTGGCGGCGGCGAGCCTCTCCAACCGCTACATCACCGATCGGTTCCTGCCGGACAAGGCCATCGACCTCGTCGATGAAGCCTCCGCGCGGTTACGCATGCAGGTCGATTCCAAGCCAGAGGACCTCGACAGTCTCGATCGCGAGATCGTCCGGCTGAAAATCGAGCAGGAAGCGCTGAAGAAGGAATCCGACACCGCCTCCAAGGACCGGTTGCAGCGGCTGGAAAAGGAACTGGCAGAGCTTGAGGAAAAGTCTGCGGCGCTGACCACGGCCTGGCAGGCGGAGAAGTCCAAGCTCGGCAAGGCGGCTGATCTGAAGAAATCGCTCGATCAGGCGCGCAATGACCTCGCCATCGCCCAGCGCAAGGGCGAATACCAGCGGGCCGGTGAACTCGCCTATGGCGTCATCCCCGGCCTCGAAAAGCAGCTGGCCGAGATCGAGGCCAGGGGCGGCGGCATGCTTGAGGAAGCGGTGACGTCGGATCACATTGCCGCTGTCGTGTCGCGCTGGACCGGCGTGCCGGTCGATCGGATGCTTGAGGGAGAAAAGGACAAGCTGCTCAGGATGGAAGTAGAGATCGGCAAGCGGGTCGTCGGTCAGGAGGAAGCGCTTGCGGCGGTTTCGACCGCGGTGCGGCGTGCGCGGGCGGGTTTGCAAGATCCCAACCGGCCGATCGGCTCGTTCATGTTCCTCGGCCCGACCGGCGTTGGCAAGACAGAACTGACCAAGGCGCTCGCCGCTTTTCTGTTTGACGACGATACCGCGATGGTTCGTCTCGACATGTCAGAATACATGGAAAAGCATTCGGTTGCCCGGCTCATTGGCGCGCCTCCAGGCTATGTCGGCTACGAGGAAGGCGGCGCGCTGACCGAAGCGGTGCGGCGGCGGCCGTATCAGGTGGTGCTGTTCGACGAGATCGAAAAGGCCCATCCCGATGTGTTCAATGTGTTGTTGCAGGTGCTCGATGACGGCCGGCTGACCGATGGCCAGGGCCGCACGGTCGATTTTCGCAACACGCTGATCATCATGACCTCCAATCTCGGATCGGAGTTTCTCGTCAACCAGAAAGAGGGCGAAGAAACGGATGCGGTGCGCGATGAGGTGATGGCAGTGGTGCGCCACCATTTCCGGCCGGAATTTCTCAACCGGGTGGACGAGATCATCCTGTTCCACCGTCTGCGGCGGGAGCATATGGGCGCGATCGTCGATATCCAGATGGCCCGCCTCGGCAAGCTGCTGGCCGAGCGCAAGATCAGCCTCGACCTTGATGAAGCAGCAAGAGCCTGGCTGGCTGAAGCCGGCTACGATCCGGCCTATGGCGCGCGCCCGCTCAAGCGGGTGATCCAGAAAGCGCTGCAGGATCCGCTGGCGGCGCAGCTGCTTGCCGGGGCGGTGCGTGATGGCGAGACGGTGCCCATCCGCGTCGGCGCGGGGGGGCTGATGGTCGGGTCGGAGCCGGCAGCACCGGCGCGTCGACCGAAGAATGCGGCGCTCAATTGACCATGGTTCGATTGGCCCGTGTTCCTGCCTGGTCAGGAGCACGGGCAACGGCTGCCTGATCCCGGCCTCGTGGAGATCCTTCCGGAAGAGTGTGCGGCAGGCTCGTCAGGTGCGCCAGGGCTGGCCCTTCAGCGTGCTGGCGATGAGCAATCCGCCGATGGCGGAGGCAACCGCGACATAGGCAATGGTCAGCGGGGCATGCTGTGGCAGCGGCCCGGCCAGGGCATGAAAGGCGATCAGGCCAAGCCAAAGGCTGACGAACATCACCACCGGATTGCCAAGCATGCCAAAGCTGATCTCGCGGGCGATGAAATGGGCCAGCCAGCCGCAGCTGGTGCAGAACACCGCCAGGGCAAAGCCGATCACGATGAGGCTTTGCGGCGACAGAAGATCAATGCCCATGCTCTTGATGAGGGACCCAGCCATCTGAACCTCCAACTTTAGAGCATGTCGCGATTAAGTGGATACCGGTTAATCGCAGAAGACATGCTCTAACTTATTGATACCGATCACGTTATCCGCATCTTGATGATTCCATCAAAATGCGGCGTGATCTAGCCTGCACATCCGCAGGGTAGGGGCGCGGTTGCAAGGCCTATGCCAGGGTCGAGCGACGGGAAAATGTGCCGGCCCGGCACGAGGAAGGGCTGTCTGTTTCGGCTTGGCACGCGGAGCGGTCTCGTTTACGACGGGCCTCCATCCTGAGAGGGCGCCCCCGGTGCTAGAACGCGTCGCTCCGGCCTTGTTCGTATTGATCTGGTCGACGGGCTGGATCGTTGCCAAATACGCGGCCGTTGCCGGAGCAGATCCACTCACCTTTCTCGTGGTCCGCTATGCGATTGCCGCCATCGTCATCGGCCTGTTCGCGTTTGCTGTGGGAGCAGATTGGCCACGCCGTCGACTGGACTGGGTGCATGGGCTGGTTTCCGGCATTCTCCTTCATGCGATCTATCTTGGTGGCGTCTGGTGGGCCATCGGCACCGGGCTGCCGGCAGGTCTGTCGGCACTGATTGCCGCGCTGCAACCGCTGCTGACCATCATGATTGCGCGGTTTGTGCTGGATGAGCGGGTGAGTCTGGCCAATCTCGCCGGCGTGGTGATCGGGCTTGTCGGGGTTGGCATCGTCCTGGCGCCGCGGGTGTCCAGTGTCACATCCGAGACGGTTGCCGCGATGTCGGGCCCCATCCTGGTCAATATCGTGTCGATGGTGGCGGTCACGATCGGCACCTTCTACCAGAAGCGGTTTGTTGCGGCAGGAGATCTGCGCAGCCTGACGGCGGTGCAGTATCTCGGCGCGCTCATGGTGACGCTGCCGGTCGCCCTCTATCTGGAGCCGCTCAACCTGCCTTTCACACGCGAGGTCCTCTATGGGCTGGTTTGGTCCGTGCTGGTGTTGTCGATCGGGGCGATTTCGCTGATGCTGATGATGATCCGGCGAGGGGCGGTGTCGAAAGTGGCCTCGCTGATCTATCTCATTCCGCCGACAGCCGCCGTGCAGGCCTGGGCCATGTTCGGCGAAACGCTGGCAACGGGCCAGATTGCCGGCATGGTGGTGACGGCAATCGGTGTCTATCTTGCCACGCGACCGTGAAAGGCAAGTCCATGACCGAACCCTCCCTGCGTCTGCCCGATGATCCCGAGCCGGGCTTTCCGCCGCCGAAGCAGCCTGGCAGCCGCGAGCCGGCCGGCTCCTTTGCCAGTCTGATCAAGCTTGGGCTGTCGCTGGTGATTGTGGTGGCGGTGTCCTGGCTCGGGCAGCTTGGCACGATGCGGGGGCTGGTTGACTGGTATCCGGGTCTGGCCAAACCGTCCTTCACGCCACCCAACATCGTCTTTCCGATCGTCTGGACCGGCCTATACGGGCTGATGGCCTTCAGCCTCTGGCGGCTGCTGCGATGGCCAGCGGCAACACCAGGGCGTGATAAGGCGCTAGCCGTCCTTGCGGTGCAGCTTGGGCTCAATGTGTTATGGTCCTGGGCGTTCTTTGCCGCCCGCAACCCGCTCGCGGGCCTGTTCGTCATCCTGGCGCTTGAACTAACCATCCTGTGGATGATCGTCGTGATCGCCGCAGTCGATCGGACGGCGGCGCAGGCGCAGATTCCCTATGCCGCGTGGGTGGGATTTGCGAGTTTGCTCAACGCTGCAATCTGGTGGTTGAACTGACCAGTTGGCGCGGATAGGACTGATCGACATGTCCAACCGGACAATCAGTCACGGGTCCATGGGGGATGCAATGAAGGTGATCGACTCCCATACCGCAGGTGAGCCGACACGCCTGATCGTTGCGGGCGGACCTGATCTTGGACGCGGCACCATGGCCGAGCGCAGGGCACGTTTCCAGCGTGACTTCGATCACATCCGCTCTTTCGTCGTCAACGAGCCGCGCGGTTATGATGCTCTGGTCGGAGGGCTCATCTGCGAACCGGTCGATCCGACCGCTGCGGCGGGCATCATCTTTTTCAACAATGTCGGCATGATCGGCATGTGCGGTCATGGCACCATCGGGCTGGCGGTGACGCTGGCCCATCTCGGTCGTATCGGGCCGGGCCGCCACCGGATTGAAACCCCGGTTGGCGAGGTGGCGTTTGAGCTGATTGACGCTCATCAGGTGCGCATCACCAATGTGGCAAGCTACCGGCATGCCAAGGGCATTGCTGTCAAGGTCCCGGGGCTTGGCCGCGTTGTCGGCGATGTTGCCTGGGGCGGCAACTGGTTCTTCCTCACCGAGACCGTTCCCTGCCCGATCAAAGCGGCTCATCTCGGCGAATTGACGGCAGCCGCCACCGCCATCCAGCAGGCGCTTGATGCGCAGGGCATTCGTGGTGCTGATGGCGGGCGCATCGATCATGTCGAGATGTTCGGTCCGCCCGGCGCCCCCGGCGCCCATTCCCGCTCGTTCGTGCTGTGTCCGGGCGGAGCCTATGACCGCTCGCCCTGCGGCACCGGCACCAGCGCCAAGCTCGCCTGCCTTGCCGCCGATGACAAACTCGCGCCGGGCACGACATGGGTGCAGGAAAGTGTGATCGGTTCGCGCTTCGAGGCGAGTTACCAGCCTGGCAGCGGAGGCACCATCATTCCCTCCATCACCGGACGCGCCTATATCACTGGCGAGGCCATTCTGCTGCGCGATCCGGCCGATCCTTTCGGTGACGGGATCCGATTCTGAGGCCGACCTGGCACAGGGCAGGGACGTCAGATCACGCCCTCGTTTCGGTTGAATCACCGAAACGTGAGACAACGTGATCGTTATCAAGTGTTTAGAGCATGCTTTAAGCGAAAAACCGCCTACACTTTTTCGCAGCATGCTCTAGCTCTCACCCCTGCCGGCGCGGTGTGGTCACGATGAGACCATCCAGTTCTGCGGTCACGCGGATCTGACAGGAAAGGCGCGATGTCTTTCTGACCGACGAGACGGTATCGAGCATGTCCTCCTCCTCATCGGTGCGAGGCGGCAGCCGGTCAATCCAGTCCTCATCGACAAAGACATGGCAGGTCGCACAGCGGCAGGCGCCGCCGCATTCGGCATCAATGCCGGGAATGGCGTGACGCAACGCTGTTTCCATCAGCGTCTCGCCGCTCCTGCCCTTGACGGTCTGATACGTCGCATCGGCGGCGACAAAGGTTATTTCCGGCATGTCATCCTGCCCACTGGCACTTTAGGCAGCATGCTCTGGAGCATGCTGCGATTAGGTGGAGTCGGTTAATCGCCAGAAGCATGCTCTAAGCCATTGATGGCGATCACGTTGTCCGTGTTTTGATGCATCAATCAAAACCATGCGTGCTCTAGGAGATCGCGAGGCGCAGGTAAATCGGCAAAAAGACGCGCGGCCGGCTGGCTGTCATGTCACTTGCCCGTGTCCGGTGCGCAAGGTTCTGCCATTGATCCTGCGCATTGCATTCAGGAGTCTGGCAGCGATGATGGGACAGGGCGACGGTCCAATTCGACCGGTTGATGCCTTAGGGGGGGCGCATGCGTTTGCTCGATCTTCTGGCCAAGCTTGGCATCCTGCGCTGGGGTTGGAAAGCGGGCGTCTATCGGTCCGGGCGGGATCGGCCTGTCGAGTTCCTGTTGGACGATGTTTACAATGCCAAGCGCGACCTGACGACCAAGGAAGATCTGAAGGACATGGCGCGGATGGTTGGGTTGAGCCCAAAGCAGGAGGCTGCGAGCCCCGGCGAGGCGCGCCGTTGCCCGGTCTGCGCCAGGGATGTCTCATTAGCGGCGCGGTTCTGCCCCGGCTGCGGCCAACAGATGCCGAACACGCATCAAAAGAACTGACCTTGCGACCAGACGCGGAGACTGTGGGAGCAATCAGGCGGATCTACGAGCGGTTATAGTCATCCTCGTAGCGGACAATATCATCCTCGCCGAGGTAGCTGCCCGACTGCACCTCGATCAGTTCAAGCGGAATCTGGCCAGGGTTTTCCATGCGGTGCACGGCGCCCAGCGGGATATAGATCGACTGGTTTTCACCAAGCAGATGAACCTTGTCGTCCACCGTCACGCGCGCAGTTCCTGTCACCACCACCCAATGTTCGGCCCGGTGGAAATGACTTTGCAGCGAGAGCTTTGCCCCGGGCGCCACGGTAATCCGCTTGACCTGATAGCGTGCGCCGCGATCAATCTGTTCGTAATGGCCCCAGGGGCGGTAGTTCTTGAGATGCTCGACAGCCTCGCGACGCCCGGCACTTGAGAGGCGACCGACCAGCTTCTTGACATCCTCGGCATTGGATCTGTCGGTCACCAGAATGGCATCGCGCGTGGCGACCACGACGACATTGTCGAGCCCGACAACCGAAGTGAGGGTGTCAGGCGAATAGATGTAGCAATTGCGGGCATTTTCGAACATGGCATCGCCGTGGGCGGAATTGCCGGCCGCATCCTTCTCGGCCATGTCGGCAACCGCAGCCCAGGAGCCGATATCCGACCAGCGGAAATCGGACGGCACCACCGCGCTGAGGGCGGTTTTTTCCATCACCGCGTAATCGACCGATGTCGCCCTGGCGCGGGTGAAGGCCGGCTCCGACAGCCGGAGGAAATCAAGGTCGCGGCTGGCTGCAGCGACGGATTCGACAACCGGATCATGAATATCGGGCGCCAGGGCCTTCAACTCGTCGAGAAACACCTGGGCCCTGAACAGGAAATTGCCGGAATTCCACAGATAGCCTTCCTTCTGATAACGTTCGGCGGTTGCCAGATCGGGCTTTTCGACAAAGGCGGCGATGGCATGGATGCCGGGCACGGGCAGGGCCGGTCCGGGCCGGATGTATCCGTAGCCGGTGGCCGGGAACGTCGGCTGGATCCCGAAGGTGACAATGCGGCCGAGCAGAGCACCGGCCAGGCCGCGCGCGACATGGGCCTGAAATGCAGCCTGATCCGGCACGTCATGGTCGGCAGACAGCACCAGAACCACAGCCTCGGGATCGCGCGAGACCGCCACTGCCGCCGCTGCCGCAATCGCGGCACAGGAGTCGCGCCGCGCCGGTTCCAGCACGATGTCCGCCGCGATGCCCAGCGCCTGCGCCTGATCGGCGACGAGGAAACGGTAGGCATTGCCTGACAGCACAATCGGCCGGCCATAGCCGGCGCCGGCGACACGGGCGAGGGTGTCCTGAAACAGCGATCGCCTCGAGTTCAAGGTAAGGAACTGCTTGGGGTAGCTGTCGCGCGAGGCGGGCCACAACCGGGTCCCGGCTCCGCCGCAGAGGATGACCGGAACAATCTGCTTTGTCATCGATGCCCTCGTCGTTGGTGCGCATCAGGCAGATGCCGCACCTGTCTCAGATCGACTGGTTGTAGGCACCAACTTCTTGATTTTGCCGTAACACGGAATCGACAGCGGCAAACATGGCGCGCATCCGCGCTTCCGAGACCGGGCTTTCAACCACAACGACAAGCTCTGGCTTGTTGGACGAGGCGCGCACCAGGCCCCAGGTGCCATCCTCGGTGCCGATGCGGATGCCATTGACCAGATTGATGTCGGTGATGCGTGCGCCGGCAATGGTCTCGCCCGCTGCCTGCATTGCTTTCACCCGGGCGATCACCCGATCCACAACCTGATACTTGATCTCGTCGTCGCAATGCGGCGACATCGTCGGCGTGCCCCAGGTCTTCGGCAAATCGGCGTAAAGCTCGGCCATCGAGCGATCCGGATTGCGGTCGAGCATGTCAACCACTGCAATGGCAGTGACGAGCCCGTCGTCATAGCCCCGGCCGATCGGCGCATTGAAGAAGAAATGACCGGATTTCTCGAATCCTGCCAGCGCCTTCAGGTCGCGCACCCGGCGCTTGATGTAGGAATGGCCGGTCTTGAAATAGTCGGTGCGGGCGCCCATCGCCTGCAGGCGCGGGTCGGAATGATAGAGTCCGGTCGATTTGACATCGACAACAAATTGCGACGGACCATGAACCGCCGAAAGGTCGCGCGCCAGCATCACACCGATCTTGTCAGCAAAAATCTCGTTGCCCGTGTTGTCCACCACGCCACAGCGGTCGCCGTCGCCATCAAAGCCAAGGCCGACATCGGCGCCATGCGTGCGCACCGCCTCGGCGATGGCATGCAGCATGTGCATATCCTCGGGGTTGGGGTTGTAGCGCGGAAAGGAATGGTCGAGCGTGCAATCGAGCGGGATCACCTCGCAGCCGATCCGCTCAAGGATTTGCGGGGCGAAGGCACCGGCGGTGCCGTTGCCGCAGGCGGCGATCACCTTGAGCTTGCGACGAAGCTTCGGCCGCTCGGTCAGGTCACCGATATAGCGTTCGGCAAAGTTCTGATGAAAGACATAGGAACCGCCGCCCGACAGGTGGAAATGTCCGCCCAGCACGATATCGCGCAATTCGGCCATTTCTTCAGGCCCGAAGGTGACCGGGCGTTCGATGCCCATCTTCACCCCGGTCCAGCCATTGTCGTTATGAGAGGCGGTGACCATGGCGACGCAGGCCACATCAAGGGCGAATTGGGCGAAATAGGCCATCGGCGAAAGCGCCAGCCCGATATCATGCACACGCATGCCCGAGGCCATCAACCCGGCGATCAGCGCCGTCTTGATCGACCCCGAATAGGAGCGAAAATCATGGCCGGTGACGATCTCCATCGCCACGCCGCGTCGCCGCGCCAGAGTGCCGATTCCAAGCCCCACAGCCTGAACACCCATCAGGTTGAGTTCAGGCGCCTTGGGCGATCCCTGATGCCCGAACCACCAGCGCGCGTCATATTCGCGAAAGCCTGTTGGCTTGACCAGCGGCAGGCTTTCGAAAGCTGCCGTATTGGGGACAAGGGCTGAGGATGGCTTGGGAAAAGACACTCAGGTTCTCGCTCGCAGGTCGTGGTTGCATTGCAGTTCACACAAGAGCCAGCCTATAGTGATTCAGCAGGGAAAAACCAGCCTCCGGCACCGAAGCATCCGGGTTTCATCGGCCTTTTGGCGGTGCCGGCGCGAGCAACCCGGTTCCCCGCCTGCGGAGATACAGTCCGGTGCAGAGCGAACGGCTCGACAGATTGACCATCGCCCGGATTGTGCAGGGCATGCATGATGACCCCTTCGCGGTGCTGGGGCCGCATCGGCATGGCCGTGGCACGGTGCAGCGGGCCTTCACCCCCGGCGCTGAAACATTGCGGGCGACCACCCTGTCCGGCGAAGACCTCGGCGTTCTCGAACGCCACCATGCGGACGGCTTTTTCGAGGGGCGCATTGCCAGCCCGGGCAAGGACCAGCCGGTGCGGCTGGTGGCAACCGGAGCCGCCGGCGAATGGGCATTTGTCGATCCCTACAGTTTCGGGCCGATCCTCGGCCCGCTCGATGATTATTACGCCGCCGAGGGGACGCATCTGAGGCTGTTCGACCGGCTTGGCGCCCATGTGCTGATGCACCAGGGGGTGACGGGCACGCATTTTGCCGTCTGGGCGCCCAATGCGCGGCGGGTCTCGGTCGTCGGCGACTTCAACCTGTGGGACGGGCGGCGCCATCTGATGCGGCGGCGCATCGCTTCCGGATTATGGGAAATCTTCCTGCCGGATGTTGCCGCCGGCGCGCCCTACAAGTTCGAAATCATCGGTGCGGATGGACATTTGCGGCTCAAGAGCGATCCTTACGCCTTTGCCGGCGAGAAGCGGCCCGCCAATGCATCGATCATCACCGCTCCGCAGCCTTTCACCTGGACCGATCAGGAGTATCGTGCCCGCCGCGAAGGCCTCGATCAACGGCGCGTGCCGGTGTCGGTCTACGAAGTGCATGCGGGATCGTGGCGGCGGGGGGAGGATGGTGGCTTTCCCAGCTATGACATGCTGGCGGATACACTGATCCCCTATGTCTCCGACATGGGGTTCACGCATATCGAGTTTCTGCCCTTGTCCGAGCATCCGCTCGATGCGTCATGGGGCTATCAGCCGACGGGGTTGTTCGCGCCGACCGCACGGTTCGGCCCGCCCGAGGCATTCGCCAGGTTTGTCGACCGGGCGCATGCCGCCGGCCTCGGCGTCATCCTCGACTGGGTGCCGGCGCATTTCCCGACCGATGCGCACGGGCTTGGCTGGTTCGACGGCACGGCTCTCTATGAACATGCCGACCCCAGACAGGGGTTCCACCCGGACTGGAATACCGCCATCTACAATTTCGGCCGCAAGGAGGTCGCCAGCTTTCTGATCAACAATGCGCTGTTCTGGCTGGAACGCTACCACATCGACGGGCTGAGGGTCGATGCGGTCGCCTCGATGCTCTACCTCGATTATTCGCGCAAGGCCGGAGAATGGATCCCCAACCGCGAGGGCGGGCGCGAGAATCTCGAGGCGATTGCTTTCCTCAGGCAACTCAACACCATCGTCCATGCCCAGCATCCCGGTGTGCTGATGATCGCTGAGGAATCCACCTCATTCTCCGGCGTATCGCAGCCGGTGCATCTGGGCGGCCTCGGCTTCGGCTTCAAATGGAACATGGGGTTCATGCATGACACGCTCGCCTATCTGAAGCGTGATCCGCTGCATCGCAAACACCACCACAGTGATCTGACCTTCGGCCTCATCTACGCTTTCAGCGAGAATTTCGTGTTGCCGCTGAGCCATGACGAGGTGGTGCATGGCAAAGCCTCGCTGCTGCACAAGATGGCCGGTGACGACTGGCAGAAATTTGCCCATCTCAGAGCCTATTACGGCTTCATGTGGGGCTATCCGGGCAAGAAGCTGCTGTTCATGGGGCAGGAATTCGGCCAGCGGCGCGAATGGAGCGAGGAACGCGGTCTCGACTGGGAGCTGATGCAGCACGCCCCGCATGACGGCTTGCGCGCGCTGGTGCGTGATCTCAATCGGCTTTATTCCGCCACGCCGGCGTTGCACGCGCGCGACTGCGAGCCGGAGGGGTTCGAATGGCTGGTGGTCGATGATGCCGCCCGCTCGGTCACCGCCTGGTTGCGGCGCGACGGAACCGGCGGCATGGTCGCGGTAATCAGCAATTTTACCCCGGTGCCGCGCGACGGATATGTGCTGGCGCTGCCGAAGGCCGGGCGGTGGATCGAGCGCATCAATACCGATGCAGCGCTGTATGGCGGATCCGGCCTCGGCAATCTCGGCGCGGTCAAGGCCGTTGCAAAACCGCTGCATGGCCGCCCGGCGCAGGCGCGCGTGACGCTGCCGCCGCTCTCGACAATCATTCTTGAACTCGAAACCAGCAGTTGACCTGCATAGGCTCAAACTGGTCATATTCTGTTCAAGTTTAACAGTGCATTTGCGCGGCCGGCACGGAGGGCCATTACCCATGTTCGATTCCAAGAAGATTCTCGATGCCCTGCTTCAGGGCGCCATGCAGCCGCAGGGCGCGCAACAGGCCGGCGCCGGCGGGCTGGGCGATCTGCTCGGGCAG